>Ga0209647_1000902_pt1 | contig 26681 bp, 24 predicted proteins | sample GraSoi_2013_60cm_FD_185827 | JGI IMG/M metagenome (GOLD analysis project Ga0209647, IMG submission 185827) | Grasslands soil microbial communities from the Angelo Coastal Reserve, California, USA - Sample 9_17_2013_60cm (SPAdes) (version 2) | ecosystem: Environmental > Terrestrial > Soil >... | reverse complement strand
TTACGAGGGAATTGGTCCTATATCCCGATCGACTGGACTGACACTGGACATGTCCTCGATCTGAATCAAGCTGTCCAGAAGCCGCGCCACGGCAGCTCAGGCGCTGTGTTGCTTCCGGCTCTCGGCTTAACGTACAATTTTTTACAAACGGAGGAGTGACCCCCTATATGGGGAGCCCGAGCAAGAAACTCCCCCGCCCCCGTGAACAGCTCTACCGAGTAATCCTCCGATTCTAAGAGCCTCCCGCTGGCCTTCAGCATCGAGACGTCGTCGTCAATGACATAAACAAGCGCGTGAGCAAGCGTCATACGCCGACCTCCTTTGACGCTGGGAGTCGCAACCAGAACTGCGCGCCGCCGCCCTCCGCATTCTCCGCATTGAGCGTGCCGCCGTGCGCGACAACGATTGACCGCGCAATGAACAACCCGATCCCCATGCCCTCCCGCTTAGTCGAAAAAAATCGGTCGAAGACCCGCTCCGGTTTATCTGCCGGTAACCCAGTGCCAAAGTCGCGCACACACGCCCGGACCGCGCCGTCGCCATCGCGCTCAGTGCAAATGATGACGCGGCGTTGAACTCTCGGCACCTCCTTCGAGGCTTCAAAGGCGTTCACGATCAGGTTGAGAAACACCTCCTGAAGTTGCACCAAATTAGCTTCGACTTTCGGCAGTGCCGGATGAAGCTCGGTCAACACTGTGCAATCGCGTGCGAGCGCGTCGGAGCGCATGAGCCTGAGCACTTCGGCGATCACATCATTAAGATCCAGGAGCTGCCGGGCACCCTCTTCCTTACGCGCCATTCCTTTAATAGTGTGGATTACCTCACTGGCTCGCTTGCCATCCGCGACGATATCCTGAAGGACTTCGCGCATTTTCTCGCCGCTGAGGCGCTCGCGTTCCAGGAAACGCAGGGCAGCCCCAGCGTTGGTCACAATCGCGCCCAGCGGCTGACCCAGCTCGTGCGCCAGCGACCCGGCCATTTCTCCCATAATCGCGACGCGGCTCAAGTGCGCGAGTTCTTCGCGGTGCTGTCGTGCTTCCGCTTCGGCCTGCTTGCGCTCAGTGATGTCCACTATGACCGCCGCGAAAAATGCGGGCGTGTTTCCACTGGCCGGAACAAAGACAGTGCTAACATCCGCCCATATTGCACTGCCATCTTTGCGCAGGTAGCGCTTCTCGATACGGTGAACTTGGCGCCGCCCTTCAGCGGATTCTGCTATCCGTGCTTCGGTAGCGGCACGGTCTTCCTCAAGGGTCAACTCCAAAGGGGTGAGTCCTTGAAGTTCCTCTTCCGTGTAGCCGAGCATTTTCTGAAGAGCTAAGTTTGCCGCGATGAAGCGGCTGTCTGGAGCGCACAACGCGATGCCGGCCGATGAGTTCTCAAACAGCTTGCGCCACCGCTCCTCACTGGCACGCAGAGCTTCTTCAGCATTTCTTCGATCGATGTTTTCGCGCGTCAGGCCAGCATACAATTGGGCGTTTTCTAAAGAGATTGCAGCCTGTGAGGCAAGCAGTTCAAGGACCGCGAGACGGTCTGGCGTGAAGACGCGAGGTGTCAGGTTGTTTTCGAGGTAGAGGACACCGGCCAGCTCGCCCTGCTTTACCAGTGGGACACAAAGGATTGACCGAGAATGTCTACGATGAACGTACTCGTCCGTCGAAAAGAGGTTTCGGACCGAGGCATCATTCAGAGTCACACTTTTCCGAGTTCGGATCACGTAGCGAAGAATGGACTCTGGGAATTCGGGAAGGGTCGCCCAATCCTGCCCAAGCATCACCTGGACAGTACCGTCGCGCGTGGTAGCGGCAGCCGCGATCCGGTACTCATGGGCGTGGGGAAGGAACAGAAGACCTCCCTCGGCACCCGCGTGCTCCACCGCGCTCGGCGTCGAGCTCTCGGCCCTCGATGCGAGCGATCTCGGCGCCGACCAGCGCGGACCGGTTCCCGAAATTCTCGGGGCAGCTTTCCGCCCATGCCGCGAGCTGCTGGTGGTGGGCGGCGAGCGCCTCCAGGTGCTGGAGCCGCTCTTCAGGCGATGCCACATCGTACCGCCCCGCCCGCGCTAGCGCGGCATGGAGGTGGTAGTCAGTCACCTCGATGTTCGGCGGAACCGCCCAGAGCAGCCGCTCAGCCTTCGCTGCTGCCTCGATGGCAGATGCGTTGTCGGTCGCGTAGAACCGCGCCTGCAGCTTGCGGATCCAGTACCGGCAGGCGGGGTTCGCAAGATGCGCATCGCGTTCCAGGTGATGTTCGAATTGGACTTCGTCAAACTGCTCATCATTAAAGGACCCGAACGTCGGCGTCAGGCCCCGGAGCGTTCGGATGAGCCTGAGTTGCCCGGTAATCGCGTCGACCATGAGACCGAACCGCGCCTTTCGTGCCAGTTCTAGCGCGTTCTCGGCTTCCGGTTGCACCTCACCGAGCGGATCTCCGCTGGAAATAAGCTGCCCAATCAAGTCATAGCACGCATAGGTTGCATACGTGAGATCGCCGATTTCCTGTGCCACGTCGAAGGCGCGCCGCATCAAAGCAAGACCAGTGCGCAGGTGCCGTGTCCAAAAATTGACCAAGCTGCCAAAACCCAGATAGACACGGGCTTTGAAACGATTCAGCCCACGGTTCTCGATTAGATCGACGCCGAGTTTGCCAAAGCGGAACCCCGCGCGGTAGTCACCAAAGAATGTCCCCAGGACCCCGCCGAGCCATACATAGCCCAAGCACGATCCGTCGCAGTTTCCGTACTCCAGGCTGAGGTTTGCCATGCGACCGAGGACGAGGCATTGCAGATTCTTGTCGGTGAATAGAGCCGGCGGCATGACCTTTGCCAGAACATCCATGGTCGCGAGCCAGCTCGGATCGGTCATTGGCGGTAAGTCGATCAGCGCCTCGATCGGGCGGTTTCCGAGCTGGCGCCACATTCGCTCGTATTCCTGCAGGACATCCTTCTCCGTTGGATGCGGCGACCACGCAATGCCGAGGCGCTGAAGGTATTCGAGGCACACTTCGACGGCTCGGTCGCTCCGATCCAAGGTCGTGTACAGATCCAGGCGCAAACACGTGACGGCCGCGAGGTCGGTGAGGTTCCTGGTGTGGCACAACAACAGGGAGAGCCGTTCTTCCGCCGCCGCCAAGTCGCCTAACACGAACTCGCACTCTGCCCGATGGAAATCGAGCGCGAAGGCGAGCTCGTCTCGCGGCTCCCTGCTGTTCACCGTCAAGAGCGCGCTGCCCGCGGTAAAATACTTCAGCGCCGAGGCGTGGGCCATTGACACCTTGGCGCGCTTCCCTGCGATCAGATTGAGCTCGGCGAGCCTCTTTCTTTCCTCAGACGAAGCGATCAATTCAGTGGCACCGTTTAGTTGGTTCACGATCTCGAAGATCTTCTCCTCGAGTTCCTCCGAAGCAGCCTGAGATAACAGTAACCTGCCGATTCGAAGATGGGCCGCTGCGCGCTCGTTTTCGGGGATGAGTGCGTAGGCGGCCTCCTGGACGCGGTCGTGGAGGAACTTGTAAGAGTGGCCAAGGCGCAGGACGAATCCCCGACGGACAGCTTCCCAGAAGTCGGAGTGCATCCCCTCCTCTGATCCCTCGTGAACCCGCATGAGCGCGGTGATGTCGGCGCTGCTTCCCAAACAGGCAAGCTGTTTGAGTACCTTCTGGGTGGCGACCGGTAAACGTTTCAATTTGCCCGCCATGAGATCAGCCAGGTTTTCGGTGAAGCCCTTGGCGCGGATGCGGTCTATATCCCATCGCCAAGTACCCTCGCGAGGATTGAACTCCAGTAGGCATTCTTCGGCCAGAACGTTAAGAAATTGTATCGCGAAGAAGGGATTCCCGGCGGTCTTCTTATGCACAAGCCGCGCGAGCGGCTTGGTCGAGGTACGCTCTTGATGGACGCTGTCGGCGATGAGCCGATTCACGTCACCGAAGCACAGCGGGGCGAGAACGATGTCTCCCACGATCGCCTGGCTCCTGCGGATCGAATCGAGCGTCAGCGTGAGAGGATGGTCAGGCGTTACCTCGTTGTCCCGGTACGCACCGATGAGCAGAACGTATCGGACATCAGGATGGGTAACGAGATGCTCGAGCAGCTTGAGGGTGGCGGCGTCCAGCCATTGCAAGTCGTCTAGGAAGAGGGCGAGCGGGTGCTCCTTTCGGCCGAATACGCCGATGAACGCCCGGAGCACCGCATCGAATCGGTTCTGCGCTTCCTGAGGAGGGACCTCCGGTACAGGCGGCTGTTTGCCGATGATGAGCTCGAGCTCGGGAATGAGGTTTACTACAAGTTGACCGTTCAGACCCACCGCGTCCCGGATCCCGTCCCGCCAACGCTCAATCTCTGCATCGTTCTTGCTCAGAATCTGGCGAACCAGGGGCTCGAAGCTCTGAGCAAGAGTCGCGTAAGGGATATCTCGTTTGTGTTGGTCAAACTTACCCGAGATAAAGATGCCGCGCGGCAGAACAATTGCTTTGTGCAGCTCGTTGACTATCGATGACTTGCCGATGCCGGAATAGCCCGAGACGAGCACCAGCTCCGGGATGCCGCTTGCCACGACTCGATCAAAGGCTTCCAGCAGCGCTTTACTCTCCCTATGGCGCCCGTAGAGCTTTTCGGGGATCAGCAGTTGATCTGATGCGTCGTGTGCGCCGAGAAAAAACGGGTCTATGCGACCGAGGGATTCCCAATCTCGTAGGCATCTCCTGAGGTCGGCCTCCAGGCCGGCAGCTGTCTGATACCGTTCCTCGGCGGTCTTGGCTAGAAGCTTCAGGACAATGGCCGATAGGGTTTTTGGAACGTCTTTCCTCCGATCCCCCGGGGGTGCCGGTTGTCGTGCAATGTGGCAGTGGACCCACTCAAGGGGGTCTGAGGCGTCGAAGGGCGGCGCGCCTGTTAGCATCTCGTAAAGCGTAACTCCCAAGGAATAAAGATCGCTCCGGGAGTCGATCGACCGGTTCATGCGACCGGTCTGTTCGGGCGCCATGTACGCAAGGGTTCCGGCAATAGTTTCGGGAGGCTCGGGAGCCTGGCGCTCCCGTGGGAGGGCTGAAGCAATGCCAAATCCGGTAAGCCAAACCCGGTCGGTCAGGCAGTGTCGTCACTGTTTTGACTTATATTGCTCCTATTCTTGTTAAGAATGCCGGATTCACCGAGCGCGCCGTCAGTCCTATCCTGCTGCTATTCGGTGTCGGATTCGTGGTCGGCAACACCGTCGGCGGAAAGCTCGCTGACCGGCGCCTCATGCCATCCTTGCTTGGTATCCTCACTGTCCTCGCTGTTGTTCTTGCTGGGTTCACCTTCACCAGCCACTATAAGATCGCTACGCTATTGACGGTGTTCCTTCTCGGTGCAGCCGCGTTCGGAATCGTTCCCGGACTGCAGCTGCGTGTCGTGGATAAGAGCAAAGGTGCTCCTAACCTTGCCTCTGCCTTTAATATTGCTGCGTTCAATGTAGGCAGCGCTGGGGGCGCTTACCTCGGAGGAGTTGTCCTCGACAGCGGGTTTGGACTGAACGCTGTTCCCTGGGTAGGCGCGCTTGTCACTGCCGTAGCCATCTCTGTGACCGCTTTCAGTTGGTCTTTGGACCTCCGCACTAGATTACCGGTTCCCACTGCGCCGGCCTAACCACCGCCTCCCATCCCCGCCTTGCCCTTCCCCCATCGCAGGCCGGGAGAATCATCCAGTCGTACTGGTTTCCTGGGATGACGCGGCCGCCTACGCCAAATGGGCTGGCAAACGTCTTCCGACCGAAGCTGAATGGGAGTTCGCGGCGCGAGGCGGCTTGGAAGGTAAGCTTTATGCGTGGGGGACCACCCTCGTAGTATTTCAAGATCTAACCCTCCAAACCCATGACCAAACACACCGTAGAACATCATAGAAAAGTGGCGGAGCACTATGAACATGCGGCAGGCCATAAGAAAGAAGCGGCCAAGCATCACGCCAGCGGTAGCCATGCAATGGCTGGACATCATGCCCATCTCGCGGTTGGACACTACTTGCACGCCACGTATAATGCAGAAGAAGCGGCCAAGCGTCACGCAGAAGAGCACGGTCCCAAGTAAGTTATATTACTCCAACGAATTCTACCCAGTGGCGGGCTTGTACCGTACTCAGAACTCGTTCTAGTGTGACCCGAAATGTCGCCCCTTTGAAACGATGCTCACGCACCTCCCGATAGAGCGACTATTATACCGGAGCCTTTGTACCTCGCCAATCGAGATAGCGAGGCTGAACCATCGAGGAAGGCCGTAGACTTTACCTCCTACTATGTCTTTCGACCTGCCGTGAAGGGATCGAAAGATGTGACCAGAAAGACAGCATCGGTTCGCCGCGTTCGCCTCCAGGAGATCATTTTCCGCTGTACCAGCCATAACAGCTAGGCGGATACGTAGAGGATCAAGGGACAGCGCTTTTCCGCGTCGCGAAGGAGAAGGGAATGGAAGGCATAGTCGCCAAACGCAAAGACAGCATCTACCAGCCGGGAAACAGAACTTCCGATTGGCTCAAGATCAGAGCCCGGTCCGAGCAGGAGTTCGGTCCCTGAGCGGTTGATGGCGGATTTATGGTGCCCTAACGCTCCGAACTCAATGAGCACATCTTCATGACGTCAGGATTCCACCCCAAGTGCAAGGCGCGATCCGGCACACCGCGAGAGGCCGCAGGAAGTGGCCGCGGTGTTGCTCGCTGTTCACTGGTCGGAAATAGAGGACGTGATGAATCAGACAGGCGATTTGTCGGGCAAGGTGATCGTAACCTGTTCCCTCCCGATGAATGATTATAACACCGGGCTCGTCATGGCCCACATCTCGGCGTGCGCGGAGGAGCTAAAAAGATGATTAAGGCTCAGGTCGTGGCCGCATTCAACAGTGTGCCAAGCGAAGTGCTTTTCGGCGGATAAGAAGCCAAGCGCAGGGCTAGCCGGCCGAGTCTATTGTAGTGCGGCGACGACAAGAGTGGCAAAGGTGTGGTCGCTGAGCTGATCCGCGGCGTGGGTTTCGATTCGGTGGACGCTGGACCTTTACCCATCGCCCGATACACCGAGCCGTTCGGGGTGCTCGTCGCCCAGCTCGCATACGAAAGAAATGGGGGACCGGAACTGGCGTACCGACTCAAACGATTTAGGAAATAAGACGACGGAATAAAAGGACAGCAAGTGAGGGATTCAGAAAAATGGACATCATAGAATTTCGCTCGCAGCCTCCCGGCAAAGGACGTGCCGAGTATCTTACCGGCACTGTACGCATTAACACCCCGTTCTAGGCACGCGCGCTCGGCGTCAGTGTCACGTGCGAGCCCGGCACTTGAGTGCGTCGCCAAATAAAGATTCCAATTCTTTCTGCCGACGTTTGGCGTCACCGTCTCAACGTCTCCCTCGACGTTTTGTAGATTGTTATCCAGTGACCACAGCCCGGCGAGTACTTCGGATTGCTCAACAAATCGCCAGTCAACCAGGTCCAAAGACCGGTGTCCCAGATAATCCGGACGGCAGGCGAAACATCGATCCCAGCACCATGGTTGATATTCGGCGCCGGGCGATCGTTGCCGAACACATACGCAGCCGAATCGGTGCGGAATGGCCCTACATCCTCCCATTGTGCATAACAGGTTTTGGCTCCGTGGCGGATCTCCAGCCAATGTCCCTTGCACACGCTAGAACCAGGTCCGCGAAATTGTGCAATGAACCATGGCACCAGCCTTGCCGCTTCAGCCTTTAACCTGCCACCCTGCATATCGCAGTATGGTAACGCCACGTAGAAGGGATTCTGCAGCGGCCTGAACCCGACTGGCTCAAAACCATTTCGCCGCACCGGATCATCGACGCCTCCGTAAGTCCCCTCCGAATTCGGGTCCCACACGCTGCGCGTGTTAGCCGGCCCGCCGCCTGTCTCACCGACCCAAAAAACCATCGCTGCCGGCGGATATTTCGAAGAGGAACCCTCATTCGATGCCGTTGTCACCGGGCCGCCCATTGCCAGGGTGAAGGATGCGATTGCGGTGAGGTAGTCGGCGTTCGCCCGGGCGCGCTCGGAGCGCGCGGCGGCCAACTCGTTTTGTGCGGACACCAGTTCAGAGATGGTTGCCAGACCATCTTCGAAAAATGTCTGCGAGGCGTCGAAGTTTTCCTGCGACGAACTCAGGGCGGCCTGGGCAAACTGAACCTGCCGGAGGGAAGTTAACACGGCGTAATACGAGGACCACACGTCAAGGATGGTGTCGAGGCGCTGGATTTCCAATTCCGCCCGGGCCGTCTCCTCCTCGGCGAGTCGTTGTTTTACCTTCTCGACCCGCTCGAAGCCGTCGAACAATTACCAGTCCACTTCGAGGAAGGCACTGAATTGATTTTGGCCGCCGGAGAAGGTGCCGCGGTTGGCGACGATCAGGGCCATCCCGCACTCCGAAGAAGTTGTAGTTCCTGCCTGAAGTTTCAGAAGCGGCGACTCGCCGCAGAAGCTCATGGGCTTGTCAAAAGGCCGAGACGCTCCACCACTTAGCTGTGTGATTTTTGCCGGTTATCTGACCTCAACCCTCTTCCCACGCTCTCGAGCAGCTCAGCCGCTGCGCCCCATTGCCCGGCGACCATCTTTGCTACTGAATCGCTGTAAGAGCGAAAAGAGTCCCGGGGTCTAACCCACGATGACGGGTGCGGCACAGCAAAATGTTTCTGATTGACACCGAATAGGCCGAGTCGTCCATTGCATCAGCGGACCGGGTAGTTTTGAAGGACTAGTTAACGATAAATGCCCGAACACATATGACTGAAGAAGAGAACGATCGGTCGGTCTCGCGGCGGCAATTTCTGGGAGTGGGATCGGCAGCCGTCGGCGCTACGATGATCGCAGCCGCAACCGCAACTGCGCAAATTCCGCAAGACACGGAGAAGGCAGAGCACGATCGGAGCGGGAGCAGTCCGCTGGGCCAGGACGACGAGGCGCTAGGTAGCGAGAATTCTGATTCAGTGACTCCGCCTCCAAGTGATCACGGGAATGTCAAAGCGTTTAAATATCCGTTTTCTTTTTCGCACAAGCGCATACAGGAAGGCGGTTGGGCACGCCAGGTGACAATTTCAGACTTGCCGGTCTCGACGACGATCGCGGGCGTGGATATGCGCCTCACCGCGGGCGGTATACGCGAGTTGCATTGGCACACGGCTGGCGAATGGGCGCTTATGCTTTACGGCAGCGCGCGAATAACGTGCCTGGATCAATACGGCAAACCATTTGTTGACGACGTCAAGCAAGGAGACTTGTGGTTCTTTCCGACGGGCTTTCCCCATTCGATTCAGGGTTTAGGGCCGGACGGCTGCGAGTTCCTACTCGTGTTCGACGACGGCGCCTTTTCCGAGTACGACACCGTACTATTAGCAGACTGGCTGGCGAAGACGCCGCTGAGTGTGCTTAGCAAAAATCTCGGCGTGTCGAAGCAGGCCTTATCGACAATGCCGGACCACGAGCTCTACATTTTTCAAGCGGAGGTGCCGAAGACATCGCTCGCCGAGGACCGGCGCGCAGCGGCCGGAGACGTCGGTCTATCGTCCCAGAACTTCTCTTTTCGGATGATGGAGATGCAACCGACGCATAAGACAAAGGCCGGAGAAGTGCGCATCGTCGACTCGAATGTTTTCCAAGCCTCGAATGCGATCGCGGCGGCGCATGTCATCGTCCATCCCGGAGGACTGCGCGAACTGCACTGGCACCAAAACGCCGATGAATGGCAATACTACGTCGCTGGCAAAGGACGGACGACGGTTTTCGCGGCTCACGGCAACGCCCGTACCATGGATTTCCAAAGAGGCGACGTTGGCTACATACAGCAGACGCTTCCGCATTACATCGAGAATACGGAAACCGAGGATCTAATATTTCTTGAGATGTTCAAGAGCAATCAGTACGAGGATGTATCACTGAACCAGTGGCTGACGCATTTGCCGCCTGCGCTCGTTCAAGCGCATTTGAATATTGATTTGGCGACGATCAACGCCATCCCGCACTCCGAAGAAGTTGTAGTTCCTGCCTGAGCCTGCATCGCTCACAAATCTCTCAGGATTTGTGAGCGATGTAGGCTAGCTGTGTGGTTTTTGCAGGTTATCTGACCTCAACCCTCTTCCCATGCTCTCGAGCAGCTCAGCCGCTGCGCCCATTGCCCGGCGACTATCTTTGCTACTGAATCGCTGTAAGAGCGAAAAAAGTCCTGGTGTCTCTGATCGTTTCGCCGATACCTGAGCCAGTCCGTCAGGTAGTGCGCGCACGACAGCACTCAGCAATTCGGGGTCGATTTCGCCCAACACTTTACTTAACAAAAGCAGATTGCGAATCGAGCATATTGCCTCCGGCGTTTTGACAACTTCAACTACGGTCTCAACCAAGGTTTCGCCCGCACCGAGTGCTCCCTTTAGTGTATCGAGGACACCGCGATCGTTTAACCCCTGGAGCACCTCGTAGGCGGCGAGCAGCGCTTCCGCATGCTCCAACGGAGCCTTGTCCAAACGATCACGGAGTTCTTCACGAGCATCACGGGCTAATGGTTGAAAACGAATCGGCCGAGCCATGGTTTTTCTATTGATGGTCGGTTGACGTTGTCCGGGTTTGCACGGATTGCCGCGTTCCGGGCATCCAATAGTCCGGCCGTTTCCACTTACGTTCTACTTCTACACCACGCTGCGGAGTCGGATGCCCAAAGCGATGATTGTCCTTGGGTAACGGCGGATCACCCATCTCCGGCATTACTCGCATCTTTACCGAGGTATCTTTGTAGGCCGGAGTATGGGTGACCGGATCGGTATGGCTACCCGTAAGGCGGTTGACCGGACTTTCACTTGAATTCATCGGCATATAAAGTTCATGCCCTTGCACTCGATCGGTCACCAACGCACGGACGCGAACCCGACCATGCCGAGAGGTCAGTTCGACCCAGCGGCCACTCTCGATTCCTCGCTCGGCCGCGAGTTGTGGTGAGACCTCTATCCAGACATCGGGCGTCTTTGCTTTAATTCCGTCTACACGATATGTCAGGTTCCCTTCATGGAAGTGTTCGAGCAGCCGGCCATTGTTCAAATGCAGATCAAATTCTGCGTCTACCGGTTCAGCCGGCTCACTCCATGCCACCGGAAAAAATCTGGCTTTTCCGTCCGGGAAATTGAACCGCTCGGTGAACAGGAGCGGCTCATCGCTACCATCCGGGTGGACCGGCCATTGTAGTGATTTCCAGCCCTCGAGCCTCTCATACGTCACCCCGGCAAACAGCGGCGTAAGCGAGGCGATCTCACGCATGATTTCGGATGGACGATCGTAGCTCCAGCCCGCACCTAATCGGTTGGCAATTTCCTGAATGATTTGCCAGTCCGGCTTCGCACCTTCTAACGGCTCAAATACTCGGTAGAGCCGCTGAATGCGCCGTCCTGTATTTGAAAACGTGCCTTCTTTCTCCAGGCTCGGCGCTGCCGGTAGGACTACGTCGGCAAAGCGGCACGTATCACTAAAGAAAATTTCCTGTAACACCATGAATTCCAGCTTGGAAAAGGCGTCTCCAACCAGGTTCGAATTCGAATCCACGAGACTCATTTCTTCGCCGTAGATGTACATGGCTTTAAGCTTGCCTTCGAGAATTGCCTCTACCATCTCATGATTATCGAGTCCCGTGGTCGACGGTAATGGAGAATTCCATCCCTGCTCAAAACGAGCTCGTACCTCTGGATCATCTACTGCCTGACAGCCCGGAAGTTCATTGGGCATCGCACCCATGTCGGCTGCCCCCTGAACATTGTTATGCCCACGCATGGGGTAGGAACCTGCCCCCGGACGCATGTAATTACCGGTGAGCAGCAGCAAGTTTGAAATGGCGGTAGAAGAATCCGATGCATTAGTGTGCTGGGTTATGCCCATTGCCCAGACCATGCATACGCCATCTGCCTTTGCGATCATCTCGGCTACCGTCTCAAGTGTTTTGATTGGAATACCGCAGACTTTCTCGGCAAATTCCATCGTGAACGGTTCAAGACTCTTTTTATACTCGGCGAACCCATTGACCCATTGATTGACGAAATCCATTTTTGCCAGGCCGTTATCCAGGATGTAACGACTTACTGCTCCTAACCATGCCAAATCCGTACCCGGCCGGGGCTTCAGGTGAATGTCCGCCCGCTCGGCCATTTCGTTGCGTCGCAGATCAGAAACAATCAATTTCTGACCGTGCAGCTTATGAGCTCGCTTTATCCGAGTGGCTATGACCGGGTGACTCTCCGCCGTGTTCGATCCAATTATCACCACCAACCCGGCACGTTCCAGATCTTTGATCGAACCCGTGTCTCCGCCATGGCCTACGGTCCTGAACAAACCCATCGTCGCCGGTGATTGGCAGTATCGAGAACAGTTATCGACGTTATTCGTCCCGATGACCGCGCGAGCCAGCTTCTGCATCAGATAAGCTTCTTCGTTCGTGCATTTCGAGGACGCAATCAGTCCAATAGCATCCGGTCCATGTGCCCGTTTGATCTCTGAGAGCTTGGTCGCGACCAAATCCAGAGCCTCATCCCAAGTCGCGTCGCGAAACGTCTCCCCTTCTCGGATAAGTGGTTTTGTCAGTCGGTCCCGGCTATTTACAAAATCCCATCCGAACTTGCCTTTTACGCAGGTCGAAACACCGTTGGCGTGGCCTTCCGACGGTTCAACCTTTAGAATGTGCCGATCCTTTGTCCAAATTTCAAAGCTACATCCAACACCGCAGTAGGTGCAGACCGTCTTGGTGCGGCGAATGCGGTCTTTTCGCATTGCTGCTTCCATTTCCGAGACCTTCAAAATAGATCCGTAGCCAAGCTCCGGTTCGATGCCCTTGACCACATCGATCATTCCGTTTAAGGCAGCATGTGGAATAGCGGTCATATACCCTGCTTCACCAAGCATCGATTTTTCCATCAGGGCGTTACAGGGACAGACCGTGATACAATGCCCGCAAGATACGCAGCTGGATTCGCCGATTGTCTTGCCGCCGTCCCATAAAACGCGCGGATGGTCGTCTTCCCAACGGATCGAGAGTGTTTCATTCACCTCCAAGGTCTGGCACGCCTGCACACAGCGGCCGCACAGAATACACTGGTCGGGGTCGTACCGATAGAAGGGGTTGGTATTGTCGACTTCGTAAGGCTTGGGTCGATAAGGTATTTGTTGATGTTCGACTTGCAGCAATTTCGTTGTGTTATGAACAGTGCAGTTGCCGTTGTTGTTGTCGCAAACCGTACAATAGAGAAGGTGGTTCCCCAGGATACGGTCGAATGCTTCTCGACGGGCTGATTCTGACTTCATCGACTTCGTGACAACCTGCATCCCTTCAGAGACAGCGGTTCCGCAGGCGCGAACGAGCTGGCCGTTTACTTCCACTAAGCAAGTATCGCAGGTTTGAATGGGGCCGAGCTGTGGATGATAGCAGACCTGAGGAATCTCTCTCCCCGTTCGATTGATGACGTCGATTAGATGCTCGCCTGCTTCTGCGTCATAGTTGGCATTGTCGATAACGATTTGTAACATCGAAACTCCTTCCTCGATTTGCGGGGGGATAGTCTTGAAGAAAGAAATGTGGTTTGCCGCCTAAAGGCACTATAGGCGGTCGGGCCGAGCCTGACAAGGCGCGTTAGGAGAGATCCTTGTAGCTGGTGTTAGCCCAACACACGAAACGGAAATTTACGTACGCTAAGGAGTGCTATCTCCTCGTGGAACAGAGTGCGAAGGCATCTCATGAGGAACGATGAACCTCTAGCTCAAAGCAGTTGGTCTTCCAACCCGTTTTGCCGTAAAACGAGCTGTAATCGAGTTCTGGAGCGTTTTCTTTAGACGAATGATCCTTGGAAGGCTTATCGCGGTAGGGACATCCATTGCTGGATGCCCCCCGCACAGATCCCGGCGGGCGTGATTCACGCACCGGGCTCCCACCTCGGGTGGTTAACGACGAATCCCACGAGCAGCTTCGCGTACACAGTCGAGCCTCTGGGACACGTTTAATCCGGCGCAGTGTCCGGTACGTGTGTTGCTCTCCCATGTTTCCCTCGGTCCTCTCCCTTGGCTCCACCAACTCCGTCCCCAGTCGCCCAGGTTTGTTCGTCGGCTTCAATGCTATTATGAAGAGGTCTGACTTCTCCTGCCCGTGCTTCATCGGCTTCGACTCCTCGCCTTCCCGATGCGGACCGCTCCATGACTTCTGAAGCGGTCAGGTAGGAGATCTCCCGGTTCCCGTGCAAAGAGCGTACCTACATGCCAGGTTCTTAGACCACGCAGGGCCGAGCAGTCACTCGCACTAACGCGCCTGCCCGTATTGCTTTCCACTACGCTTACAGCGTCAGCACCCTGAACTGATATAAAGATTTCGCGGCTCAATGGCTGGCCTGCAAGCTCCCCTGTCAACGCTTCGTCTCGCACCTCGCGATGCGTTACGCATGACTCGGGGCCAGTGTGACTTGCTATTCCTTTACTGTTGAGGACTTTCACCTTTTACTCTTTGCGCAGTCTCCCGGCGCACAAGCGTACGATTTTTTCCGTTTCGTGAGGTCAGGCGATTTTGTCCATTTGGTGTAGGGAGGCCTAACTGACCAGGCCCAGTTCAGTAATATCCTTGTGTGTCCGTGGATGGCTTCACCTTCCCGCGGTAACGTCGACTGATGAAGACGAAGTAGCAGGACGCGAGAATCAGCGCAATCGGCCACCAGACAATCGCAACCGCAAGGCTTTCGCGGCTGGCTGAGCTGTTGTAAACGGTGAGGGAGTGCTCGGGATCAAGCGTGGAACGCAGGATGACCGGAAAAATCGAGACTGCTCCGGCAACCAATAACCCCACGATAATCACACATGAGCCGGCGAAAGCGCGAAATTCCATACGGCTGCGAATGCCCGTGAAAATCGCAGCGCCGCCAGCTAAAACGGTGAGGACTGCGAGCCAGGCGAGTGGTCGATGCAGCATGTTGTTAAAGAACTCTGGACGTACAAACCACGTCTCGATGGTGATTAGGACGAGGCCGGCACAGACCCCCACCCACAACCGCCGGGTCAGCCATTCACTCCTCTCATGCACGGCGCCTTCCGTCTTGAGCGTAAGATAGGTTGCACCGTGCGCGGCCAGAATCACCAGTGTGAAGAGGCCCATTGAAATCGTATACCAATCAAGCAGACCGGTATGACCCCCCACTTGGAAGTCCGTGAAAAAGGCCAGATGAAATTCGCCATTGCTATCGAGTGAGACACCGCGCGCTTCATTCCCGAGCGCCGTACCGAACAGCACGGCCAACAGGATATTGGACACAGTAAAAACGAAATCCCAGAAGCCTTGCCAGAGCCGATTGTCGATGTGGCCTCCTATTTCGAGCGAAATGCCCCGCAGGATCAACGACCAGAGCACTAAGAAAACCGCCAGGTAAAAGCCGGAGAAAGCCGTCGCCAAGAAGCGCGGGAAGGCTACAAACAACACGCCACCTAAGGCGACGAGCCACACTTCGTGCCAGGACCAGAGCGGGCCTATCGCGGCGACAACTTGCCGGCGCTCAGCGGCGCTCTTTGCTACAATCAAGTGCAGCGCGCCGGCGCCGAAGTTTCGCCCGTCGAGCACAACGTAAGTCGTGAACACGAACACCAAGATCGCGTACCAAATTTCAATCATGGGCCGCCTCCGGACCGTGGAAAATCTCGCGCCCAACGAGATATACAAACAGCAGACCGAGGACAAAGTAGATGCCGCAGAAACCTATCAGGGTGAAGACCGCGCTGCCCGAGTTGACCACGCTGCTCATCCCATTCTGCGTGCGAAAAAGTCCATAAACAAGCCACGGCTGGCGGCCCAATTCGGCCGTCATCCAACCCACGGTGTTCGCGATGTAGGGAAACGGAAATGCAAGCATTAAGACCCACAGCATCCAGCGAGTTGATTCCAGACGCCTGAGAAAAAGAAGCAGAACCGCCAATGCCATGGTAGCGATGAAAACCGTCCCCAATCCCGCCATGATATGAAAGGAATAGTAGAGCAACTCGATATTGTCGGGCCAGGTGTCCTCAGGGAATGCTCCCAGCCCGCGCACATCGCTGTGGAAAGTGCCGTACGCGAGTAAACTCAACACTCCGGGCAACTCGATCGGATTGTCGAGCCGCCGCTCGCGAACATTCGGCTGGCCGATCAAGGCAATACCGGCCGCCGGCCCGCTTTCGAATCGACCCTCCATCGCGGCGAGCGAAACCTCTTGGTACCGCGCCACCATTTTTGCCTGCGCGTCGCCCGTCGGGAAAGCGACGAGAAAAGAAGCGGCGAGTCCGACTATCGTCCCGCATTGCAAATAAAGCCGCGCCTGATCGCGATGCCTATCCCCAAGCGCGTAAAATGCGCCCAGCGCCGTCACCACGAACGAGCCGGTCACCAATGCCGCAGCCTGATTGTGCGCGAACTGCACAAGCACCCATGGATTCAGCAGGAACGCCCAGATGTGCGCGAGCTGCAGAGAGCCGTCCGGCGCGATCGCGTAGCCGACCGGGTGCTGCATGAAAGCATTCGTAGTCAAAATGAAACTCGCCGACAACCAACTCCCGACTGCGACGCCCACTGCGACCAGGAAGTGAGTGCGCGGGCCAAGCCGCTTTTCCCCCCAGACCAACGCGCCGATCATCGCGCTTTCGAGAAAAAATGCGAACATGCCTTCCATGGCGAGCGTCTGCCCAATCACTTCGCCCGAGTATTTCGTAAATTGAGCCCAGTTCGTGCCAAACTGGAACTCCATTGGAATCCCGGTCACCACACCCACAGCAAAGTTGAGGCCGAAAATTTTCGCCCAGAACCGGGCGGCCTGGGCGTATCGCTCTTCGCCAGTGCGAAGCGCCTTCCATTTCCAGAACACGATGAACCACGCAAGCCCCATCGTGAGTTGCGGAAACAGATAGTGGTAGATCATCGTAAATGCGAAGTGCAACCGATGCCAAAACGCCGGATTGCTAAAATCTGGATTCATAGCCTAGGACTATCTAAGGACGCCGGAGCTAGCCAGCCACTTTCCGCAAACCTCTATCAGTCCAAACGGAAAACTAGCCCTCCCCCCCATCTTGGCCATCAATTTCTAGACGTCAGTGTCTGGTTCCCGCCGGCTGATATTGCTTGATTGATTAAACTGGCCCGCGCTTACGTTCGTTTCGCCACCAAACATTCAGCGCAAGCCTAATATTGATTGTAACTCGAGGCGTTGGTGTCCCTGCCAGGAGTCGAACCACTTCGTGTTCGGAAAGTAAATAGGGGGCCTGATGCGCAAGCTGCTTTGGAAAGGTTCGTGGATTGGGAACGAACGTTGTCGGCCGCATCCGAGCCAAGTAACGGCAGAACTTGGCCACGCGTAACATCCGGTGCCGACAGCTGGTGGGTGACAATGCCGCCGGTTCTAGCGCCCACCGTTCGAACATCGCTTTGGCAAAGACGCGTGCGCACGGATAGTCGCGATGCAACACCAGATCCAATCCGCGCAGAATCCACTCCTCTTTGCGATACCCACGACCAAGCGCGCGTTGCCAAGTTAGATAATTACGCAATGGAGTGGCCAGAAAGCTATGGAATCCAGGCGGCACGGTCACAGTCGGGGATGTCGGTTGGGTTTATGCTGGCAGCAGCCTTCGTCTTTTTGATCCGCTCGATGGCGCTGTCCCTTGATCTGACCGGCCAAATTTGTCGAAACTAGAACGAAGCAAGACTAGTCATGAAACATTACATCCAAACCACTTTTAAGACATCCGATGGAGTGAACCTGAGTTATCTAAGGGCGGGAAACGGTCTCCCCGTGATTCTGCTTCACGGATTTTTGGAGAGCGGCGCATGCTTCAAATCACAGGCTCAGATCCTGGCCGAGCAATACTGGCTATCGAAGGACCTTTTTGAGTTAGTAAACAGCACCAGTTCATGGAAACCCATCCACGCTGGATCAAAAAGGAGACCATTAAAAAAGAGCCGGTTAGCCATGCTTGAAACATTAATAGCAGCGATCATGTTAGCTTCGCTCATTCTTTATGCGCCGATGGGTGGTGCCGATTACGGCGGTGGAATGCGGGATTTACTTGCCTGTGGATCAAGGGCACCGCGACATTCATTTGGCCGGAGACCGCGTTACCACGGGCTTCTTCGCAGGCTGGCTAACGCCGTTTGCCTTGACGTGTGGGTTATTCGCGCTGGCGCTGTTTGCATTCCTAGTCGCAACCTATTTGACGGTTGATGCACGGTCCGAACCGGATCTCCAGGACGACTTCCGCCTTCGGGGGATCTGGGCGCAGATCGCCTTGATCCTGCTGGCCATTATCGTGTTTATTACTTCAGAGAATGGCGCCCCTCTGATGTACCGTGGTCTGACCAATTGGTGGGCGCCGATCGTGCTCGGGTGGACGATTCTGAGCGCGATTATCGCGTTCCTAGCGCTCTGGTTTCGGGCGTTTTATCTTGCGCGGACCGCTGCAGTGGCCCAAGTGATTTTTATTCTCGTAGGCTGGGCCCTAGCCCAATTTCCGCATCTGGTAACCCCGGATATTACTATTCACAATGCCGCGGCACCGGAATCGACACTAAAGCTCTTGCTGCTTGCTCTGGGAGCAGGTGCGGTGGCCCTGTTGCCGTCACTTCTTTACCTCTTCCAAATCTTCAAAGGACAAGAACAGCGCTAACCAGCGCGCCTTCAGCTGCATTGTTTGGGGGAGCTTAGAACGTCAGCAACGCCTCGACCCGGACTTAATTCCAGGTGTTGTCGTCGGCGATACCGGAACCGCGAGTCGCCTGACCTCCATACAAGTTCGTCAGATTCCAATCGACGCGTCCGCTCACTCGCAGGACGAGGAAGTCGGTGATGTTGTAATCGATTCCGAAGCCGAAGCCTCGCATATTCAAACGTCCAATCATAGCGTCATCGAATGACAGGTTCGGGTCAACTGCTGCGATACCGATCTGACGGTAATCGACGTTGGCCGAAAGGTCTCCGGCTTTCTTGTTGTCGCCGATCTTTAACCCCAGCAACCATGCCATTTTGTCCTTGTCTGACGGTTGCGCCAGGTTTCTGTAGCCGATGACATCACCGGCTGAATTGGTGACCACTTCGCTGTACAAGCCCGCAAACGGAAAGGTAGTTGGGTTGGTTCCATCACGTTGGGTGATGACAAGGCTGCCAGGGCTAAGCGAAGTACCATTAAATAGCGTGCTGGTAGTCATGCGTTGCCCAGCGGTTCCCAGAAGGCTGAATCGTTTACCTCCATCGAAGTTATAGGCAAAATCCCAGTAAAACTTCACTGGAATTTTGCCCACTTTCACAGTGATATCACCCGGTGCTTGAACGACGAACAGATCACGCTCTTCGCCGGTGCCATCCAGAAACTGGAGGAAATCGCTCTTCGCCGGCGCGGTAAATCCGCCGGTATTGACCGAGGAGAAGTTGCCGGCCGGGCCATTGGCCACCGTGTCATGACCGTAACCGGCGGCATTGGCGATAAAGAGCGACGGAGCTACCGTGATCGAGAACCAGTCGGTCTTGTAACGAGCCAACAACTGTTCCTCAAACAAGTAAGAATCGTTCTTCAGATCAGAGTCAAAGTTGTATTCGTTGTTGTCGTAAAAAATGAACTGACCGGCAATAAGCGCCAACTCGAAAGCGCCATGGTGCTTAGCTGGTGCCGGGGGCGGAGCTTTGCCTTCCTTACAGTAGCTAACCGGTTCGCCGGCCGAGTTCCAGCCGAGGAGCTGATCAAAATCAATCCGTTCCACTAACCCTTGCGGAAACATTTTTATCGCATCCCAGAACAGCGTGGTAGCATAGAATGGGAGATCCTGCTTACCCGCAACAACGGTCAACCCGGGATAACCATTCCAGCCCAGGAATGCCTTATTTATATAGATGCCGTAGTTCTGGAACCCACCCGTGTAAGTCTGAAAATTCGTATCAGAGAAGTTGCTGGTTATGAGGCTGAATCCACCAAAAAAGCCGGCGTCAAATTTCATCTCGGCATTCAAAAACAGTTTGAACCGCCAGCGCGAACGGGTCGCCACATGATTGCGGCCGGTCGGACTCGCCGTCAGCGTGGGAGTAGGATTCCGAAGCGAAGGGCTCGGCGTCGGAGTCGGAATGCCCGGAGCGGCCGAGGGCTCCTGAGCCTGTTCCTCGTCCCACTGGTAACGGAGAAGCAGTTCACCGTCCAGTTTCAGTTCCTTTATCCAGGGTGCCAGCTTGAGCGGGCTGCTTGGAGGTGTCGGCAACGAGGGGTTTTTCGACACCTCACTTTCGATCTGCTCGGCGTCTTTCTGCGACAGGATGCCTTTACGAACCAGAGCATCAATGAGCGCCTGGTCGTCGGCAAACGCGGCACTAGTGGTTAAGGCAACAAGACCGGCTAGTGCCAGAGCAAACTTGTTGTTTAGGATCATCGGCGTTCTCTCCTTGGTTTTTGACGATCACGCGGTTGTACAAAAAGAAAACCCGGTGGGTGAACCTACCCGGCCCGCTAACTTTCTGTCGCTGGATTGTTTGGCAGCTCCGAACTTCAGCAAGGCGCCGACTCAGATCGAGTGCCACCTATTATGATCAGCTATACCAGGACCACGGGTAGCTTGGCCACCATAAAGATATTCACTTTTAGGCCGGAAGAATCGTGGGCAGTGAAGCCGGAGAGCAGAGGAACAACTTTGCCCAGCAAATACAGACCGGTCATCTGTGCGGCATGTAGCGCGGTTAGGCATCCGCAGGCTCTGAAATTCAAGATGAAGCCGAGTGCTAGCCTATGGAACTCCGACATCTTCGATATTTCGTGCCAGCGCCGAACACAATAATCGAAATCACTCTTTTTTAGACCAACGGACCGATGTTCCGTTTGCCGACCTCCTCCAGTGCCAATTGAAAAGATGGGATCGGCACGGTCAGGACGATGCTAGTTCCATGACCGGCGGCAGTTTGGATATCTAATTTTCCGTCAATTTGCGAGGCTCTTGTGCGCATGTTACGCAATCCAAAGCCTTCACTCTTCTCCAGGCTGGCACTGGGGATTCCAGATCCATTATCTTTTACTTTAAGAATGAGATTAGGCGGTTCCCAGCGAAGCCTCACGCTTATCACCGTAGGCTTGGCGTGGCGAACGGCGTTGCTGATCGCCTCCTGGGCAATCCGCAGCAGTTCATGTTGTATCCTCGGAGGCAAACTTTCTTCGGGTATGTTATCGGACCGGAAATCACAGCGCAACCGGCCCGCAAGGTTCGAGCGCTCGACCAAACGTTGCAACGTCGTAGTTAATCCTGATTCCTCAATCTCACCGGAGCTTAAGCTGAGAATGGATCTGCGCGCTTCCGCTAAGCCAAACTTTGCGATTTCGTTAGCCCGCTGAATTTGGCAGAGGGGGTCGCCTTCCTTTGCAGCTAGTTGCTCCCCGGCGACTCCCAGTTGCATTGAGATGCCGGCAAAGCTTTGAGCCATCGCATCATGAATCTCAGCGGCAAGCCGATTTCGCTCTTCTAGAACGGCAGACAGCTTGGCACTTTTGGCCAACCGAGTCAGATGAATGGCCAAGCTGGCTTGGGTGGCTAAGGCTCTCGCGATTTCTAGTTCCTCCGGGTGAAAATCGCGCTCCTCAGTAAAACGAAAGGTCAACCGGCCGTTGGCCTGGCCACGTGAAGCCAATGGAACGATCAATACCGTCTTTACACCGAACTCACGCAGATAGGACCGGTAATCGTCAGGCATTGGCGAATGCGGATCAAGAATACGAATGATGGCGGTCGGCTGATCCAAGAAAAAGGGAAACCGTTGTTCTTGGAGCGACACAGACTGCCAGCGTTCGGGATATTTCGCTTCATCCGGACTCATGACTCGGCCATCTTGGAAGACGAGCTCCAGCGGCAGTGTATTTTGCTTAAAATTACGCACCCGTAACGTAGAAGAGACCGCACCCAACTGCCGGGTGATCGCAGCCATCACTTGCCCGAGGAAATCATCCAGTTCGGGCACCGAGGCAAGCGCATCCAAGCATCCCCGAAGTGCCTCGTTCGCTTTTGCCAACTCGGTGGCGCGCTGCTGGGCAAACCGTTCCCGTTCGTGTGCCAAGGCCGCTCGCATTTCTTCCGCGCGCTTCGAATCGGTGATGTCCATTACCGTGCCGATAAGCTCAAGCTCGCCAGACGGGTTAACCAGGGCTTGACCCACACTCCTTAAAAACTTTGTCGATCTATCCGGAAGCACGATTCGATAGTCGTATTCAAAATCGCTCTTGTCCCGGACTGCTCGATTGAGGGTCTCTTCGAACGCGAAACGATCCTCGGGATGAATCCTTTCCAGGAACAGCGAATAGGAGGGCATGGTGGTTTCCGGATCGTAGCCAAAAATCCGGAAATGTTCCTTCGACCAGTAGACCAACCCCGTGCCAACATGCCAACCCCAACTGCCCGTATGGCCTATCCTTTCTCCTTGGGTCAAGTATGCCTCGCTGCGGCGCGATGATTGAGCACATTCCCAAAGCTGCCGAGAGGCTAGGCTAGGCGCAGCATCGCCGCTCGTCTTGCTCTGGAACTGTTTGTCGTCAGATCCGTCTTTAAGCGAAACAATTGGAAAGCTCAACGGATTTCCATAGATCATCTACTGACTCGACTTGCTCTAACTGCTATTTGCTAACGTTCGTAGCAATATCCCAAGTCATAGGTATCGCTGTTCCCGGCCGCCCTCGTCGTCTTGCGGAACGTAATCCAGGCTAACCGTGAAAAAGTTAAGTGTAATGTTTTCTGTGAGTCGGTTCCTGGTTTTGCGAGCGTTACAAAACAATGAACTCCATTAGAGTAGTCCGGATTTCAGCAACGATGGTTCCGCTGCCTTATTAACTAACGGCTAGCAGTCACAGTTTCTGGCATCTGCCGATACACTGACCAGGGACCCCCAGGCACATCCCCTGTGTCCACAAATTTCCAATCAACTATATCAAGAGGTCCAAGCGAGAGAAAATCGCGTACTGCGGGCGAGACATCGATTCCAGCGCCATGATTAGCGTTGGTGCCGTTACGCACAATGGCTTTCAAAGCTTCAGCATCCCACTCTCTAACCCTATAACCCCGGTGTTTCTGTGCCTCGATTTCCCACGATGAATGCAAGAATCGCCCCCGTAACGCCAGGGTTCTGTTCATAGAGCCGGGCGAAGTTTTGCAGGATACCCAGCATCCAGCAGTTATATTTTCTCATACGCTCCCAGAAATCGCGCACGATCTTTGGGCCGTTCTCCAGCGCCAGGAACGCTGAGAGCTCTTCCAGGATCAGCCGTTTGCGTGCGCCGCGTCGCATCGTCATGATGCAGTTACGGACATCGTTCGTTATCAAAAATCCGGCGACCGCGAGCAATTCCTGTTCGCTTTCCTTGATCCTGCCCAGCTCGAAATGAACGATCTTGTCCTCCAGGCGAATATTGGTCACTCCATCTACGATTGGGCCGTAAGGACCATCCCGGAGCCACACTTCCAATAGCTTCCCGATGATCGCGTACTCCTCGCTTTCCGGCGTTGCTGGTCTTCGCTGACCGCGGGCCTGGATCTCATCGTGTACGTCGTGCAAGGCAGGAAACTCTTCCGGCCCGAAATGAGCAAACACCATGTTCTCCAGCACCGCCTCGCTTTTCGGGTTCTGCACGAACGCTTCAATCTCGGAGTCAGAATGGCTTCTAAGCCATTCACCAGCCGCTTCCGGATCATCCTTCTGAAATTCTCGGAACTCTACGAACGCATCCACGAATCCGTCCCCCTGGCTGCTTCGCTCCTTGTGCCATCGTTCGACACACAACGCTTCCCTTGCGATTTGCGCCAATCGGTCTTCATGCTCGCGCCGGTAACGCCGGTAATAGTCGGCGTAAATCTCGCGCACCTGGCTCGTCATCAGCGCTTCCCGGTACCGCCGTTTTTCAGGCGTATCGGCTCCTCCGATTAGCAAGCTCATCAGCGCCGTGATGTTACCTAGGATCTCATTGCTAAGCGGCAGCCCTCGCGTATCAAAAGGGTTAAAGGTGTAGTTACCATTCGAGCGAATGATGATCGGCGCCGCGCCTTCCTCGACGCATTGTGTGTAGACGCCGTAACTCAATCCGTTATCGACGATCACCGTGTAGTCATAGGAGGCCTCGGTCTGAACCAGGATATCGTTCACTAACAAGCTCTTTCCAGATCCCTTCGAGCCCACGATCATTGAATGCAGCGGGGACTCGCTTGCCTCTTCTCCGGAAAAGGTTCTCAGCCCAATCAGGTTCCCCGCCTCGCCGTCGTAAAGAGCTTCAGCTTTCCCAAGATCGCCCTTCGGCGTCCCTCCGATCGGCAACAGATCCACCAGGTTCACGTCGTCCAGCTTGTGCGTGAAATCATCGTAAGGGTCAAAGCTCCAGCCGGGGATCGCGGCGTTGTAATAATTCATCGTCGCAATCTCCCAGCTCGGCTCGTAATATCGAATCCCGCCCAGCTTGCCCACAGCGCCTTTTAGCGCCGCCATCTTCGAACGCAATCCTTCTTTGGTTTGATCGTACGCGATCACGACAAACTGCGCCCGAAACGGAATCACTTGATTCGACATCAGCCGGCGCACCCTTAACGCGTTTTTCTCCATCCCGGCTTGCACCCGCAGTTTTGCCTGACGGCCGCTTCTGTTTTCGGTCGACCGTTCCAGCTTCTCTTGCTCCTCTTCGGTTTTGAGAATTTCCTTCTCCACCGAAAGCGGATAGCAATTGACCACAACGCGAAAGTTTGGAACCGCTAAGCCGGTCACGATCTGCATCATGCCCATGAACGTTTGCTTGGGCATTGTCGAAAGCGCCAGGAGGCCGAAATAATTCCCATCTAAGAAGAACCCGCGGTCGGCACCCTCCAAAGGCGAAGCTGATCCGGCTCTTGCTAGCTGCATCAGGTTCGCGTGAGCATCGCTCAAGATATCTTCAGCCAGATATAACTTCGAGAGACTTGGCCCGAAGTACCGTAACAGTTCTCGCAGATGGCCCACACCTTCCAAGGCTTTCATGCCGCCCCCGTAGCTCTTCAAAAGCTGATCGCCAACCTGGAGTCTCTGATCAAATGACTGCTTGTACGTGTTAACTATGCGCTCGTAATGCGCACGCCGCGAAGGGCCGCCTGCGCGAAACTTCGGCGCTTGAATTTTTGTCGAAATGTAGAACCGTAAATTCGATTGAATCAGCCGGTCGTTTTCCATCCGCTCGACATAACGCTCATAGCGTTCGGTTCGGTGCCGCCGGCTAAACCGGCACACATTGCCTTTGTCAGTAATCTTCTGATAACGCTCGAGCTCACGGCCATAGTCCGAATCCTTGTAGAACTGTACCTGCAGCCGCTCCCCTTCCTGCAGGTTCGCCAGGAACGTTCTCAAGTCGCTCTCGAGCGCGTTGAGCACGTCCACCTCGACATTCGTCTGATCGGGCATGCTCACATCGATCCCCTGACAGATGACGCCGCTTGTGATATCACCGAAGATCAAGAGACCATCGACCAAATAACAATCTGGTACGTGCACATTCATTCGGCGTAAGGATGCTCTCTTTTGTGCAGATTAAGCCCGTGCAGCTCCAGCTTGACTAACAACACTCCCGTCTTAGCAACGCGTCGCATCAGTCGCATGCCCAGCGAGCGAAAAACGTCGGCATCGTAGGATTTGGGTTTGCCCAGTTTGAGTGTCAGAACATAAACGCTCGCTAGAACTAGCGGCGCCGCGCCTACGCCGGCGCTCGCCCACGTCCCAAGTCCTAACCGGTCGTACGCGTATCGGAAGCCCGCCAACGCCAGCGCAACGGACACAATCAACACATACAAACTTGAGCCCTCAAAGATCCACAAAGTCACCTTGGCTTCCCGGGCGTTATCGTTCGCGTGAAATCAGCCGTTCCATTGCCTCTCCTATCTGGCACAGAAGCGCCAAATCGTGTCTGCGAACCCCGCGCCTACTGCCATCAGCAATCCATATTTCATGTACCGCGGCCGCTTCAGCCAAACCGCCAACCCGCTAATAGCGACACCAACCCAGCCCCCAATCAGTCCGGCCACAACGCTCCTGTTTCCACCAAACGCCATGTTCATGTTCCCCAAACAAAGGCGGGCGAGGTTCTTCCTCTTTTGAGATATGGACAGGGTGGCTACCTCGCCCGCCGTCTGCTTTGCTTTTCTCACCTCCTTTCCCTTTAGTTCGGCGCCTGCAGCTGGATCGATACGCTCTGCCCGCCTGCTTGAAACATCGCGCTCACGATGGCCCATGCCAGTCCGCACAACGCGCTCCCCAAAAGGCCATACTTAATCATTTCGGTCCGCCCCATTTTCGCCGCCCAACCCGCAAACACTAATCCGGCAAATTCGCCGATCAGCGCAAACGCATTAATAATCCCTCCGGCCTGGCCAAGCGCTTGGCTGATTGACCCTGCCGCCAGGATCACAGCGCTCGCCAAATGCGGTTTAACGGCGAGCACCGCTAAAGGTTTCATTGTTAGACTGTACATATTCGCGCATATTAGTATCTGTACGATACCATTTGCAAGCAAAAAATCGTCCAGAAGTAATTGCTCTGGACGATTCTATCTCTAACTCTTCTTCCCCGATCCCTTTAGTGCTCCTTTACCCTGCGTCGCGCCTGGAGCCTCCAACAGGCCCCCCATCTTGCGTGAGTACCACAGTCCCAGGATGGCAAGGCTAATCAGCCTTGGAGCTCCTT
>Ga0209647_1000901_pt1 | contig 26685 bp, 22 predicted proteins | sample GraSoi_2013_60cm_FD_185827 | JGI IMG/M metagenome (GOLD analysis project Ga0209647, IMG submission 185827) | Grasslands soil microbial communities from the Angelo Coastal Reserve, California, USA - Sample 9_17_2013_60cm (SPAdes) (version 2) | ecosystem: Environmental > Terrestrial > Soil >... | reverse complement strand
CAGCGCTGCGGTCATGCCCCCGTCGATGTAAAAAATCTGTCCGTTCACGAAAGACGATGCATCGCTGCTGAGAAAGACTGCTACCCCTACAAGTTCGGAGGGTATGCCCCAGCGTTTGGCGGGTGTCCGTTGTTTCACCCAGGCATCAAACTCTGGGTTGTCCGCCAGTACCTGGGTCATTTCAGTGATGAAATAACCGGGCCCGATCGCGTTGATCTGGATATTGAACTGCGCCCAATCTGCACACATGACCTTGGTAAGCATTTTGAGACCGCCCTTTGCCGCCGTGTACGGTCCGGTGGTCGTGCGCGCGAAATCGCTCATCACGGAGCAGATATTGATGATCTTTCCTTTCTGCCGCGTGATCATGCCCTTCACCACTTCACGTGAAACCAACATGGCGCTGGTCAGATTGGTATGAATGACCTCAGACCAGGTCTCCAGCGAGATCTCGTCCAACCGCACCCGTCGCTGAATTCCGGCGTTGTTTATTAAGACATCAATTGGATTCTTTGCTGAGAGTTCCGCGATTCCGGTCCGGACCTCAGCTTCGTTGGTAATATCAAATCGAGCCTCTTCGACCGTGTGTCCCTCCTTGCGGAGAAGGTCGGCAGCAGATCGGAGTTTGTCCGGGTTACGGCCATTCAGGATCACTTCAGCGCCATGCTCGGCGAGACCGCGAGCAATGGCAAAGCCGAGACCAGCGTTAGATCCGGTAATGAGGATGCGACGGTGGGAAAGATCAAAGAGGTTCACGAGCAGTTTTACGTTATAGGTTTTAAGTTTTAGGTTGTAGGTTTCGTTCTGAGCGTCGGCATAGGAGCGTTGCCCGCCCCAACGCTCCAGCGAAGTCGACCGCCCAACCTATAAGCTAAAACCTATAACCTTTAACTGTTTACCCTATGCTTTCCTGCGTCATTCACGGTGCACATGATCTCCGACTAGAAAACCGAGACATCCCGGAACCAGGTCCAAATGAAGTACTGGTTCGGTTGGGCGCCGGCGGTATTTGCGGATCCGACCTGCACTACTTTCACGAGGGTGGCGTCGCTGATTTCAAGATCAAGCAACCAATGATCCTTGGTCACGAAGTCGCCGGTGAAATCGTAAAATGCGGACCCGGAGTGTCGTCTCTAAAGGCCGGAGATCGCGTTGCGGTGAATCCTGCTCGTTACTGCGGCGTCTGCCGCCAATGCCGGTCGGGACGGGGAAACCTTTGCACGAATGTTTACTTTTTTGGCAGTGCGTCCCGGTTTCCCCATGTCCAAGGCGGCTTTGCCGAATTTTTTGTGGCAGCGGAAGCCCAATGTGTGCGTCTTACCACGGAGATTTCCTTTCCCGAGGTGGCATGTGCCGAACCGCTGGCAGTGGTGTTGCATGCCCTCAATCAAGCCGGAAATCTGAACTCGAAGAGAGTATTGGTAACCGGAGCCGGGCCTATCGGTCTGTTGGCCGGCGTTGCTGCCCGTTTCGCTGGGGCGCTGGAAATCACCATCACCGATCGGTTCAAATCGCCCCTGAAATTGGCCTTGGAACTGGATATGGACTACGCGTTGAACGTAGCCGAGAACCCCGACGCCCTAAAACAAGCGGTGAGCGAACGGGGTGAATTTGACATCGCTTTGGAAGCGTCTGGCGCCGTGCCAGCGATGGTGAACTGCCTCGAATCACTCGGCCCCGGAGGCCGAATGGTTCAGGTCGGAATGCTCTCCAGTGCACAACTTCCGTTTGGACGGATCCTGGCCAAAGAAATCGAAGTAGTCGGCACTTTCCGTTTTTTCCAGGAGTACACCGACGCAGTCCGCTTGTTGGAACGAGGCCGCATTAATGTGCAACCCCTTATCACCCACCAGATGCCCCTAAAATCCGCCCTAGAGGCCTTCTCCCTCGCATCCGACAAAAGCCAATCGGTTAAGGTGAGCCTGGTACCCTAGCGGAACTCGCCTTAGGCTCGTTCCGAATAGCAGATAGAAAATAGCAAATAGCAAAGCGGCGCACGAGCTGCAGCGCTCGGTTGCCGGTCAATTTGCTATCTGCTATTTGCTATTTGCTATTGCCGAACGAGCCTAAGGCGAGTTCGGCTAGCCTTCGTACGTTAACAGCCCCTTCAGCGCGTCAACCGCTCGGTCCAATTGCTCGTCTTTCTCGTGTGCAACCAGCTCCCTCTCCGCTGGATTAAGAAAGCTGCCTCTTTGCCGGAGCAACAACGCTCGTTCTTGGTCCCGGTTCATCGAACTGAGAATGTCGGGTTTGACCCCGCGTTCCTGAATCGTTTCGTGGTTGGGCGTAAAATATCTGGCCACGGTTAATCGCATACCGGAACCATCTGGCAGCTCAAACTGGGCCTGTACCAGACCTTTGCCGAAAGTCGTTTGCCCAACGATGATTGCCCGGCGCAGATCTTTCATGGCTCCAGCCACGATCTCCGACGCACTCGCACTCTCGGTGTTAACTAGAATCACTAACGGAAAATTCAGCCGTGGTTTGGCCTCAGCGTCGGTAAAAAATTCTTGATGAGCGGCTGCGTCACGACCTTCGGTATAGACTACCATCGTCTTGGGCGGGAGAAATATCCCGCAAGTATCGATCGCGCTCTGCACGAGACCGCCAGGATTAAATCGAAGATCTACCACCAGAGCCTGCATCCCTTTTGCCAACAAATCGTCCACCCTCGCCCCGAGCTCCGTCGCGGTTGGCTGGTCAAACTCGGTGATCCGGAGATACCCTATCTTGAACTGGCCCGCTTCGCTGTCTTCCAAAAGGTGGGCATCTCGAACGCTCGTCACACGATAGATTTCTCGGGTGACTTGAATATCGTTCGCCGCCTTAGTGGATGGCCGGTAAATCCTTAAGTGGACAACACTACCTTTCGCTCCCCGCAGAAGTGGGCCGATGTCTTCTACCCGTTTGTGTTCGACGTTAACACCTTCGATGGCGACGATCTGATCACCCGGCACAATACCCGCCTTCGCCGCCGGCGCTTCCTCCACGGCCGACACCACCATCAACTGACCGTTAATCTCGGCCACCACAATGCCGATACCGGTAACTTCGCCTCGATTTTCCTCCTGGAAATCCTGATAGTCTTCTGCCTCGAGATAAGCGGAATGGGGATCAAGCTTAGCCAGCATCTCGCGCAACCCCGCGTGAACTAACAGCTGAGAAGTCGCCTTTTTCGGCTCAACGTAGTCTTGCTTGACAATCTCGAACGCCCGCGTCAAAACCCGCAGCCAGGCGGCAGCATCATCGCCGGCAACCTCCCCTTTCCCCGAACTCAAAACAGAACCGCCGATTGCTAAGTCCAAGACCAAAAATAGGCCCACTAAAGTGTAGCCGAACGTCCGATTCATCCTCATCTCACAATAACAAGAGGAGTACGAGGAGTTCAAGGAGCTAGGTAGGGCGAAGAACTCGGCGCGCCCAGGATGTAGTTTTCGCGCTTCGATTTTTCGCGCCGGTTTTGAGCCGTGCCGTGGATGAGTCATCGCCTGGGCATGCCGTACCATCTAAGCGCTCAGTTCGGACCTATTCTCAAGCCAAATGCCACACGCGCGGAACGGCTCAAAACCGGCGCGGAGTAGGTTTCAGGAGCAACATTTTCCTGGGCGCGCCGAGTTTTTCGCCCTACCTAGCTCCTTGTACTCCTCTCTAATGCCTACCCCACATAACTTAATCATCACCGGCGCTCGCCGCGGGATCGGTGCTGCGATCGCGCTTAAAGCAGGCCGTTCAGATTACCGAGTAGTAGTCAACTATGCCAAAGACCGACGGGCTGCAGATCAAATCGTTGATCAGATTCGTGAGGCGGGCGGGAACGCCATCTCGATTGCTGCTGACGTATCAGTGGAGTCAGAGGTCATCCGGCTTTTCCAGGAGGCGGAACACGAGCTGGGTCCGATCTATGGACTGGTCAACAACGCAGGCATCACCGGCGGTTTTGCTCGAGTTGATGAAACCAGCCACGCCATGCTGGAGAGATTAATGGCGGTAAACATAATCGGTCCAATGCTTTGCTTACGTGAAGCCGTCAAAAGGATGTCGACCCGCTACGGGCACTCCGGCGGATCCATCGTCAATATCTCCTCGTTATCAGCTCGCACCGGAGGCGCCGGCGAATGGGTCCACTACGCCGCCACCAAAGGAGCTATCGATACTCTGACCATTGGATCCGCCAGAGAAGTCGCGAACGAAGGCATCAGGGTCAACGCCGTCTCACCCGGTCTAATTGAAACCGATCTTCACGCTACCGCCGGCGCTCCCGATCGCCCCTCCCGGATGAGCTCTAGTATCACGATGCAACGTGCAGGCACCCCCGACGAAATTGCCGGTGGCGTCCTTTGGCTACTCTCACCCGAAGCGTCCTACGTCACCGGCACGATTCTAGAGATCGGAGGCGGACGCTAGCAGAACTCGCCTCCAGCTCGTTAGGAGTTCAAGGAGTCCAAGGAGTTCAAGGAGGCGTCGGATCGGATGAGTGCCCGGCCATGGATGCTACCTTGCTTCAAAGGTAATCAGTAACTCAATAGCCAGTGATCGGCTAAAAGGAGGTGATCGTGTCTGGATCACGCCAGATCATCCTGGCCGGTGCCTCTCTCCTTGAACTCCTTGTACTCCTTGAACTCCTTGTACTCCTAACGAGCTGAAAGCGAGTTAACGCGCCGGTACCGGTCTGGGGTCAGGAAATAGCGTTTTCGGAAGACCTTCCCTAGATGGGTCGCATCGGCGAAACCGGTCAATTCCGCGATGGCAGAGAGCTTGAGATCAGTCTGCACCAGCATCCGGGTGACCTCTCCGAGTTTAACGTGCGTAATGAACCGAGCCGGGGTCGAGCCGGTTACATCTCGGAAATGGTGAGAGAAAGCGCTGCGACTCATTTTCCGTTTACCAGCTAACTGGTCGACCGTTGGTCCGCCCCGTCGCATTCCACTCAAAATCTCGCCTCGGAGTTCATTCAAGAGCCGTTCCCGAGGTTCGGCCGGGTGTAACAAGAAATGGCCCAAACGTTCATATTCGAGCATGAACGCGAACAGAAAACTTTCCTCGGTGAATTCGTCCTGACAATCCGCTGTCCGCACCGAGGCATAGAGATCAACCGCTCGTCCTATTAAGATGCTGTCCGGGCGCACCGGCCACACTTGTGACGCCATTTTTTGGCGCTTTTTCATCCTCTCTACGACATAGGGATGATGGATGATGAACCAGAAAAAGGTCCATTCCGACGATTTCTTCGGGAGACAATATATATCGTCACTTGGGACTATCGTGGTAAAAGCCGTACCTGGCTCTAACCGGTGCAACGCCCGCTCGGTCTTAAGACTCCCCCAACCGCTCAGAGTATACTGCCAGATCACGTAGGGATACTTGGGATGGCCTCCCCGTTTCCGGCCGTCCCAATAGTATTCAAGCGGATCCACGCGTTTCTCCAGTCCGCAATAAACGCTTCCCGCGTAGGTTGACGCGGTTTCCGGACTCGCCGGAACTGCGCGCAAAGTCGCATACAAATTTTGTAGATCCCGGCCCGGACTCTCAGCCAAACCGTTCGATGATGGCTTGTTCACAAATAGACTATTATCGATCTGGAACGACTATTGCGGCCATAGCTCCTTTTAATCAAGCTGCAACCAGTCGGGCCGGATTTCCGCCCGAACCTATAACTTGTCCTTCGAAAGAGGACTTGTCCTTCGTAGTCCGGCTAAGCCGGACGAAGGAGGACACAACCCCACTGACTAAATCTTCCCCCAAACATGACAACACGTTTGTTAACCGTCCGATGCTTAGCGCTATTGAGCGCCTTCGCTTTCGCCGCTGCCGGCCAGGCCAAGGACCTGGAGCTCTGGTTTATTCCCATGTCTCAGGACGGTCCCGCTAAAGGGCCGTTAACTAAATGGGTGAGTGAAAATTTGCCCAAGCTAGTCCCTGGAGTCACGGTGGCCAATAGCTATGGCCCCCCCATCTACCAGGATGCTCAGCAAAAACTGATCGTCCAAGGACGTCGGGGCAAACCCGATGTGATCGAAGGCGTCCTGGAAGGCATGATTGCTTATCAAAAAGCGGGATTGATCGATCCGATCGACACCGATTTTGATAAATGGCCTGACAAAGACCAATTCATCCCTAGCACGATCAAAGCCCTGACCATCAACGGCAAGCTATACGGCGTGCCTTATAACACCAACGTCCGGGTATTGGTTTACCGAAAAGATCTGTTTCAGAAATATAGTCTCGAGGCACCCAAGACTTGGGACGACTTGGTCAAGGACGCCGCTTTGATTTCATCCAAAGAAGACGGGTTAGCCGGCTTAGGATTGACCACCAAGAACGGTAGCGTTCGGACCTTCCAAGAATTCATCTCTTTTTTCTTCCAAGTGAATGGCGGAGAGAATCCCTTCAAATTCAACGAATCTTCCAAAAAATGGGAGATGAACACCACCCCGGAAAAACTCGCCGAGGTTTTGAAACTCTATCTAGATGTTTTCTTCGCCGGTAACCCGCCCGCCGCTAATCAAAACACGCGCGGCAATGATTACCAAGCAACCGATACCGACTATGTGTCCGGAAAATCAGCCATGGTGCCAATGGGACCTTGGCTCTATTCGTACCGGTTAACGGGAGATACGCCCAAGAAGATTCTCGAAGAAGAAACCGGGGTTGTGCCGCTTCCCTTACCTGCCGGCGGTACCCAAGCGACCTATCTGGAAGTTAAACCTTTGATGATCAACGCAGCTAGTAAGGACAAATCGGATGCGTGGTCTCTGATCAAGGTCTTAGCCAGTAAAGAATTTGTTTCGTTAGACAACCAAGTAGAAGGAGTTAATCCCCCGCGTAAGGACGTGGCGGATTCGCCGGAATTTAAGAACAACTGGTGGCAACAAGCGTTTAGCGCCCAACTGGGAACCGGCGTGGCGCTGGCTGCTATTAACTGGGGTTACGTAGTCAACGACATTACCGAGGCGATCCAGAAGGTGATCTACAAAAACACCTCACCCGAAGAGGCAGGTAAAGCGCTCTATTCCACCCTGGAGCAGCGAGCAAACAACAACCAGCTGTAGCTCCGGCAGGGACGAGCAGACTCGTTAGGGACGAGCTCCGGCTCGTCCGGGTTTCGGCGCGGCTGCGAAAATGCGACGATCGGGGTGTTACCAACCCCCGATCGGTGGGGCGAAAAACAGGTGGGACGAAAAACAAATGCGGCGAAAAACGGTGGGGCGAAGAACTCGGCGCGCCGAGGACGTGCCTCTCACCCTTCGATTTGCTGCGCCGGTTTTGAGCCGCTCCGTGGATGCTATTTCGCCCAGGGCTACCGCACAACACCAGCGTGTGAGTTCGGACCGACCACCAACCGCTGCCACCTGCACGGAACGGCTCAAAACCGGCGCGTGAACATTGAAGGAAGAAACAGAACCAGCAGCGCGCCGAGTTCTTCGCCCCACCGAGCATAAGCGCCCATTCGCCCATTCGCCGACACGCAAAATCCCTAGCCTAACGCCGACTTACGAAAGATGATGCCCGGAACGATGGATACAAAGGAGACGGCTTTCCAACCACCGAAGGCCCCGAAGGCTATTGAATATCGAACGCCCTTCCTGGTTCGGCTCTGGAAAGAATCGTTCGGCTATCTCCTATTGCTGCCTGCGCTAGCCATCATCCTTGGGCTCAACCTGTACCCCACCACCTACGGCATCTTCACGTCCTTCACGGACCAGTCGTTGCTCGACCCCAATCACTACAATCTGATTGGGCTAGCTAACTATTTTAAGCTCTTCGCCGACCCGATTTTTCAGCTCTCATTTCTACATTCCGTAGAGCTCACCGCATCCGCCGTTCTGTTGCAGGTATTATTCGGCTTGATCTTAGCCCATCTGTTGATCCAGCGCGTCCCTGGCATCCAGGTCTTTCGAAGCTTGGCGATGGTAACCTGGGTTCTGCCGATCATCGCCGCGGTGGTCATCTTTCGTTTCTTTACATTACCCAACTACGGACTCTTTAATCTGGTGTTAACCCAAATCGGGTTAGGTCAATGGACCAGGAACTGGTTTGGCGACGAGAACTTCGCCTTTCTTGTAGTGCTGCTGATGCATCTTTGGCGAAACATTCCCTTTTACGCGATCGCATTCATGGCCGCCATGCAGGCGATTCCGCAAGATCTGTATGAAGCGGCACGCATCGACGGCGCGACCCGCTGGCATCGGCTCATCTTTATCACCTTACCTAACCTCCGCTATATCATCCTCGTGATGGTGGTTCTCCATGTCACCTTCACCTTTAACAATTTCGACTTCGTTTTCCTCTCAACTGGTGGCGGACCGGTGAACGCCACAGAAGTCCTGCCAACCTATATTTATAAACAGGCTTGGAGCGGGTATGCGCTCGGCTACGCCAGCGCCGGCGGCGTCGTGATGTTAATCGTCCTGGTTATTCTAGTAACGATCTGCCGGCGTGTGATCGGAGGGTATCAGACAGAATGAAATTCACCCACCGCCTCATCGTTTATCTTGGGCTCGCCGTATTCTACTTGTTTCTGCTCGGCCCGATGGCTTGGCTGGTTCTCTCCAGTTTCCGGACTTCAGACTCCATTCAATCCGGTCATATTTGGCCGGCGTTCTCTGAGTTTACTTTATATAACTATATCGAGGCGTTTAAGCTCAATAACTTCCCCCAGCTGGTTGGGAACTCGATTTTTATCGCTACCAGCGTTATGCTGCTAGTCGTCTTCTTTGGCAGCTTGGGTGCTTACGGACTCAGCCGATTCCCGTTGAAAGGGAAACCGTATCTGATGCTGGCCTCGTTGCTCCCGCAGTTTTTTCCGTATGTTTTAGTGTTAGTGCCATTCTACGTTTTGATGTCGAACCTATCTCTGGTTGACACCCACATCGGTCTGATCCTGACCCATACCTCCATCACCTTGCCTTTCGCGCTCTGGATGTTGACAGGTTACTTTAACGCGATCCCCCGTGAACTGGATCAAGCCGCTGCCATCGACGGTTGTTCCCGTTTCGCCATCCTCTTTAGGATTCTTTATCCGATCGCCCTCCCCGGTCTCGTCGTCGCCGGCTTTTTCGCCTTCGTGGTGTCGTGGGGCGATTATCTTTTTGTGTCGATTCTTTCTCAAAGCGAAGCGACTCAGACCTTGCCGCTCGGCCTGCAGAGTTTCCTGCAAAGCTTGCAAGTAAAATGGGGGTTAATCACGGCGGGCACCGTTATCGCCATCATTCCCACCATTCTTTTTTTTGCCGTCGTTCAACGCCGCTTAGTAGCAGGACTAACTGCCGGAGCAGTCAAGAGCTGAACTCGCCTGAAGCTCGTTCAGCATGACCAATGACAAATGACAAGATGACAAATTGTGGATACGCGTCGCTCTTGATTTCTGACCTGTCCCGAAGGGACTGTAGGACTCAGCCTGGGGTTTTAACCCCGGGTAACGATAAAAACCTCACCCGCCCTGAAGGGGCGGAAGATATCCGTTTGGCGATTCGCGGGTCAGCAAACCGCTTGGGAGCAACTCTCTACCGCCCCTTTAGGGCGGGGCCTTGTTGGGATCATAACCCGGGGTTAAAACCCCGGGCTGAGTCCTGTCGTCCCTTCGGGACAAATTCTAACAGATCGCTGCGGGATCTTGCTACGCGTTCCAGGCCCTTTCGAGCAGCTCACAAAATTGTTCAGAGAAGAGCCGCACAATAACCAACCACTATGCCTAAGATTACCTTTATCGGAGCAGGAAGCCTCGTCTTCACTCGGAATCTAACTAACGACATTCTTCTAACGCCGGCACTCAGCGACAGCACCATCGCTTTGATGGACGTCGACGCTCAGCGGCTGGAGCAGTCGCGTCAAATCGTTCAATCGATGATCGATCGCCGCGGCAGTAAAGCGACGGTCGTCGCGACTCTCGATCGCAAGCAAGCCATTGAAGGATCGGACTATGTGATCACTACCTTCCAGCAAGGCGGCCTCGATGCTTATAAGCTCGATATCGAAATTCCGCAGCAATACGGCGTCGAACAATGCGTCGGCGATACCCTGGGACCAGGCGGTGTGTTTCGGGCTCTGCGGACCATCCCGATCCTGATTGATATTTGCTCCGAGATCGATCAATTCGCTTCAGACGCCTTGCTTCTGAACTATGTAAACCCGATGGCCGCAAACTGCTGGGCGATCGCGGCCGGCACCGGGTTGCCGCACGTCGGGCTCTGCCACAGCGTTCAAGGGACGAGCGAGCTACTAGCTGAATGGATTAAAACACCCTATGACGAGGTGATCTTCTTTTGCGCAGGTATCAATCACCAAGCCTTCTTTCTCGAGTTCCGAACGAAAGAAGAAGATCTTTATCCTAAAGTTTTTGCGGCCGTTGAAGATCCCGCCATCTACGGACAAGAACCAGTGCGGATTGATTTGCTGAAATATTTTGGCTACTTCGTCACCGAATCCAGCGGCCATGCCAGCGAATACGCTCCTTACTTCCGTAAGAGTGCGAAAATGGTGAATAACGATTTGGTGCCGCGATTTACCGATCCGGTTAACGATTGGTTCGAGTTTGGACGGACCGGTGGATACCTGCGTCATTGTTTTGACCGGGTTCAAAAGTTTCAACAAGAATACGACTCTATTTTACAAGAAGAGTTAACTTCGGAACGCACTCATGAATACGGCGCCCGGATCATCGAAGCGATTGAAACCAACCGGCCGATCACGATCAATGGCAACATTCCCAATAATGACCTGATCGATAACCTTCCTGCTGGTTGCTGTGTCGAGGTCCCTTGCCTGGTAGACGCCAACGGAATCCAACCGATAAAAGTCGGCCCGCTCCCCCCTCAATTGGCCGCTCTTAATCGCACCAATATCAACGTCCAAGAACTAATCGTAGAAGCCGCTCTAACCGGCAGCAAAGAAGCAGTGTACCACGCCGTGATGCTAGATCCCCTGACCTCCGCGGTCTGCACCCTCCCCCAAATCCACGAACTAGTCGACAAAATGCTAGCCGCCGAAGCGCAATGGCTGCCGAAGCTCGCCTGATGCGGCCGAGCTCGCTTAGGCTCGCTCGGAATAGCAAATAGAAAATAGCAGATAGCAAATTCTGTGCGGTCGAGCGCTCGATCTTGCCCTGAGTATTTGCTATTTTCTATCTGCTATTTGCTATTGCGGACGAGCCTAAGGCGAGTCCGCTACAGCGAGCCTCTCATCCCGGCCAGATTCCGTTTCATCTCGGCCACTCGGGAGTTATGATCTTGACCGCGCCGCGTGACTACGCTCGTGGCCAGAATATCGATCAAGGTGAGCGCCGCTAACCGCGAAATGGTCGGCGTATAAACGTCGGTATTTTCCAAGGTCTCAACCAATAATGGAACCGTGCAGTGTTCCAGTAAGGGTCCGATTTTGCCGGTGATGGCGATTACGGCGGCGCCGTTGGTCAGCGCAGTTTTGGCTGCCTCAATCACCCCTTTGGTCTGACCAGTGTTAGAGATGGCCACCACGACGTCGCCCGGCTTCATCATCGAAGCCGCAATAAACTGTTGGTGCGAATCACAATGCGCCGTGCAGGGCACGCCAAATAAGGGAAACTTCTGTTGGGCGTCTAACGCGACGATACCAGAAGCGCCAAAGCCGAAAAACTCGATCCGGTTAGCCGCCAATAAAAGATCGACTGCTTTGCTGAGCTCATCTTTGTCTAGCTTTTTGCGCGCCCAATCCAGGCTATTCATGCTGTAGTCGAAAATCTTGTCAGCAATGACGCCAACCGCATCGGCCGGTAAAATCACCGAGTGCGTAGCCGGCATCCCCAGAGCCACACTTTGCGCTAACCGGACTTTAAAGTCTTGGAAACCGAGAAACCCAAGCGCTTCACAGAATCGAATCACGGTCGGCTCGCTCACTCCGGAGCGTCTGGCCGTCTGATCTACGGTTGCGTTAAGCACAAAGTCCGGGGCCGCTAAGGTCAGTTCGGCGACCTTACGATCCGATGGGCGCAGGTCCTGCAAAGAGGTCGATATGATTTCGAGTAGGTTCCGATTCGGATCCTTCGCTATTGGCGGTCGAGGTCGTCTAGGCACTGGGAGATAATTTTACAATATATAGCGCGTCCCCAGCTCTGCTTTGATGAGTTGGAGCCGATTCTTCGTGGTGATCGCAGCTTGATCGATCAGTTTGGGATCAATGGTATTAAACGAGAACATCCCAAAATGGTGAGCAATGAGGGCGGGAATTCCGGCTTCTACACAGAGCTGAACCGCCTCTTCCAGCGTAAGGTTGCCGGCAATATTCTGTTCGCGGAGCTCAGCGCGGCGTCCATTGACTGGCAATAGAGCCAACTGGGGACCAAGCTGAGCGAGCTGCTCCATCAAACCGGGATAGCGGACGGTATCACCAGAGTGATAAATTAAGCCGGCTTCCACCTGAATAAGATATCCTAAGAAGCGATGGCGTCCAAGTTGATCGTATTCGAAGCCCTCATGAGCCGCTTTTATTGGTGTTACCGTCAAAGTCTCAGTTAACCGGATAACGCTATCTGCTTCTGCCCAGATTACTTGTTCTTTCCTCAAGCCCGCCCGGCCTACTTCCAGCTCGCTCGCCGCCGGAACCACGAAACGCGCACCCGGAAACTTGTGCGCGACCTCGATAATCGTCGGAATATCCAGATGGTCTCCGTGATGATGGGTGCAAAAGACGAAATCGATGGCCGGGATTTCCGCGACCGTAATCGGCGGTTCCACCTGCCTTATGTGCGGAAAAATGTGGCCGCGATATTTCTCTGCCAGACGATCTGAAAGGTAGGCATCGATCAGAAAACTAGCGCTGGGAGACCGCACCAAGAAGCCTGCTTGCCCCAGCCAATATAGCTCAATACCTGAAGGTTGATGCGACAGATTATCAACCAACGAACCGGCGTATCGAGCCACTTCAAGCATCGGGATTTTCGAAGAATGCGAGAAGGTTATGTACTGCCTCTAGGGCAGCTCGATCAACACTTTCTCGCGTAAAAGCGCCTAAATGAGATGTGGCGATGACCCGAGGATGAGCGATCAGCTTCGCTGTACTAGCGTCAGCGTGATCGAATACGTCTGAGCAATAAGCGGCGATTCTGCCATTCTCGATCTGTTGCAACAGTCCTTCTTCATCAACCAGTGCGCGCCGCGCGGTGTTGATTAGCGTCAGACCTGGTCGAACCTGGCTCAGCAATGCTTTCGTTAGCAAGGGACTGCCATCCGCAGCGGGAGGACAGTGCAGCGTAATCAAGTCCGCCTCGCGAACAGCGTCTTCCAGCTTAACCCGGATAAACGGTTCGGTGGCAACTTCCAGGGGTTCAATCACGGATACGATCGAACCAAAAGCGGCGAACAACCGGGCGACGGTCTGACCGATGCGTCCATAGCCGACCACCGCAACGTGTCGGCCGTTTAATTCACTGCCCATGGAACGGCTCCAAACACCTTCTTTAAGCCCGCGGTCGGCCAAGTGGATGCCGCGAGCTGCGGCCAAAGCCAGTCCCAAAGTGAGTTCGGCGACCCCTTGAGCGTTCGCCCCGGTCGCCCGCAGCACCGTGATTCCCCGCTGCGCGGCTTCAACTAGCGGGATATTGTCAACCCCGCTGCCGTTCCGGCTAATAACCTTCAACGCGTCGGCGGCAGCCAAGACTTTCGCAGTAACCGGTTCCACGCCGGCAATCCAACCAAGGCACCCCCGCACGAGGCCGCAAAGTTCTGCTTCCTCCGGCAGCCGGCCTTTCGGGCCTAAAACAATTTCCCAGCCCGCCTGACGCAGACGGTAAAACGCCGGATGATCGCTGTGGGTCAAAGACCGCGGTGTAACCAGAACTCGTTTCACTTTCTCCCACTCACGCGCGCGGCAATCTCGCCTAACCTAGGGATCCGTTCCTTTGGTATGTCCACGTGGAAAACATCGGCAATTACGCAGCTCCATCCATGAATAAAGTACTCCCACCCATCGTGGACGGCCAGGGATAGCGTAGCCGCCGCCCGATTGGCTTGTTGTAAAAAATCCAGCGCTCCGCGGTAGTTCAACTCCCAGACGATCGCGCGACGCGGAAAACGGCCTTCGTTCGTGATGGGCGAGCCAGGCCGGTCTTTACCTAAACCAGTCGCATTGATCACCAAAGATCCCTCCGCTAAACTCCCCAGGATACGATCGTTGTCCTCAGCATTGTGTACTAACTCGATTTCTAAGGCGGTCGCGTCAACTAACCGTCGTAAATGAGCTAAGCGTTCGGCCGACACATCGGAAACCATCACCCGCTGCGGTCTTCCCAACTGATGATCGCCCTGCAGCAGAAACCAAGTGATGGCGACGCCGGCTCCACCGCACCCCATGCAAAAAACGTCACCCCCTCCTCCCGACCAGAATTCTTGCGGGATCATCCGAGTCAAAGTGCGCCCGGCCGAGACGGGGTCTTTCGCCTGCCCGATTAATTTGCCGGCCCGTTTCGAAATGGAGCTGACTTCATGCATTGAGGCCGCAAACCAATCGAATTCATCGAAAAGCTGGTGCGCTCCCTTGAAGAGATCGATTTTGTGAGTAGTCACTAGAGCGCCGTTCGAATTGCCGTCATTCCGGATGAAGTTCACCACTTCGTGGTATAGCTCCGGAGGAGCATGCAACGGTAGATCAACTCCGTTAATCGAAACGTCACCCAATCCGAGTTCCTGGGCCCAACTCGGAAACACGTTCATGATGGAGGATTGTTTGGTGGAAACGCCGATGAAATGGATGGTCGGGAATTGCCCCGAAACTAACTCCATGTTATGTCCTTTTTATCGTTTTAACGACCCGTACACTGGCAGCCACAGATTCCTTGATCGCTGCCCACTCCTTATCCTGAATCCATTGTCTGGCGGCTAACCAAGAACCACCAGCCGCGAGCACGCTCGGCTCGGTCAACCAGCTCTCCAGGTTATTCAAGTTGATTCCACCGGTCGGAACGAAGCGCGGGGAAAAGGCTCTGAAAGTGGCGGCTAATACGCGGAGAAATCGCGTGCCACCAATCTCTTCGGCCGGAAAGAATTTGCAGGCGGTAACCCCTAATGCCAATGCTCCTTGCAGCTCCGACGCAGTCGCAATCCCGGGCAAATAAAGAGTTCCGGTTTTGAGCACCGCCTCCGTAAGCACCGGGTCAAATCCGGGAGAAACCACAAACTGTGCCCCGGCATCCAGCGCCTGCTGCAGCTGATCCCGCAGAACGACAGTTCCGGCCCCGACCAACATCTCCGGAAATCGTTTTCTAACCGCAGCGATAGATTCAGCGGCAGCACCCGTGCGGAAGGTCAGCTCGATAACCGGGAGCCCCCCACCCAACAACGCTTCGGCTAGGAAAAGAGCATCTTCCGGAGTGTCTAGCTCGATGACCGGAACTAAACGGTGCTGAGAAATTGTCTGAAGAAAGCTTGGGACCATGGCCGCACACTATATCAACGAGTCCGGGCGGCGTATCCCTCGATTTCCGAGGCAGTTCGAGCGCGATACCGCGAGTTCTGTGTCAGTTTCCATCCCCCTTTGCTATCCTCAACCACCAAGTGGCGGAATCCTCCAGCCCGTCTGACAATCTCGAAGTCTTGCCCGGCATCAGCCGGATAAGAGAAGAGCGTAGCGAACACGCTCGAGCCGACGTTCACGCTGCGGTGAACCCAAAAGGGAGGGACGTAGACGAGACTTCCGCTGCGCATTTCGGCTGCCTCAATTCGTCCCTCCAAAGTTTCCATCAGCAAGATACCGTGCCCCGCCAGGCAGTAGTAGGTCTCAGGTCGATCCGCCCGCTGATGCAGATGGCCCCGGGTCATGAAAAACTCTGACCCTACTTTGCCGGGCTCAAGCACACTAATACCCGTGATCAGATCACTCCCTCCGTCAGTAAAGCGCGCTTCCTCCACTCGATACGCAACTTCGTTTCCACAGGTTTCAACCAACTTACGAAAGCTGGTTTGATTCTCGTAAATGCCATCTAACTCACGAACATATTTCCTGTAGCCGCCGGTATTGGGCTGAATTTGCAAGCTTTCTGGGTTCACGAAGGCCAGAAAGGGCGAAAGAGAATTAGCGGAACTCATGGGAGTGGTAAAAAAGGGACTTACGCGAGGTTAAAGCGACCGGCCGAACCAGAAGCAAAATGGAGCTTTTAAAGTAGTAATACAACAATAAAACGCAATCTCTGTTTCAGAAATTCGAGAGAGTTTGACGCAGAAAAGCCGGAAACAAGCCTAGTCTAACCCCACTGAGTAACGCTGGAAACGCTCAGAAACCTTCAATCCAGCCTCGATGCCGCAGTTGGAAACTCCGTGCGGCCGAAGAATTTGTACTCCCGGTGAACGACTTCTCAAGAAAATACTTGCCCGAACGTATTGGGGTAGCAATACTACGTTATGTCCCAGATTATCGTTATCCTATGACATTGTTTTCAGTTCCCCGATTCCTATGCACTACCCAATGCCCCGTTGTCCGTTCTACCCAGTCCTCCGCACATCTGCCGTCCTCGGTGTGTCCCTCGCCCTGTTTAGTTTTGTTCAATCGGCCCACGCCGAAAAACAAATTCGGATCGGCGTTGCCATGAAGACGCTCAATGCGCCGTACTTTGCCGCCCAAGGGAAAGCAGCCGAAGAAGAAGCTAAGAAACTCGGTGCCACGGTCATCTCCGCTGATTCTCAGGACGACATGATGAAGCAGATCGCCGATGTCGAAGATATGCTGGCTAAAGGCATTGACGGCCTGATCTTGAATCGAAAGGATGCCAAGGGTCTCGTGCCCGTTACCAAAGAATGCGCTAAAGCGGGTGTCCCGGTCGTGATTATCGACAGTTCGATCGATTCAGCCGCCGAATATGTAACCACCGTGCAGTCTAACAACACAGCCAACGGCCTGAAGGTTGGCGAATGGTTCGCCAGCGCCTTTGGCGATAAGACCCCGCGCATTGCTCTCCTTAGTGGTGAACAGGGCAACGTGGTCGGCGAGGATCGCCGGGATGCTGTTTTCCGCGGGATTACGGAGGCGCAGCTTCGTCAATACGGGAAGGCAAGTTATGTCGTGGTGGGCCAAGGCTGGGGCGGTTGGACCACGGAAGGCGGACTGAAAGCGATGGAGGATCTTTTGACTGCCCACAAAGATATCGATGTCGTCTTGGGCGAGAATGACAGCATGGTCCTAGGCGCTATCAAGGCGATCCAGGAGGCTGGCAAGCAGCCCATGAAAGACATCTTCGTGTTCGCAGCTGCGGATGGACAAAAGGAAGCGCTCCAGGCCATCAAAGCCGGAACCTACGGGGCAACCGGATTAAACAACCCGAAACTAGTGGCCTCCACCGGCGTTGATATTCTGGTTAAAGCCATCAAAAAAGAGCTACCGGCGAATTTCCCGAAAGTTTCCTATACCGAACCCGCGGCTATAACCAAAGACAACGTCGACAAATTCATCGATCCGAACGCCGTGTTTTAGCCGGCGAGCTCGCTTTGGTTGATATGGACCATCCTCAGCCCGAGCCCAGCCTGCCTTCGTGGAGTGTCGAGATGATCGGCATTTCAAAAGCGTTCGGCGGCGTTCAAGCGTTGAAGCAAGTTAGCTTTAGCGTTCGGCCGGGAGAAGTCCACGCTCTGGTCGGTGAAAATGGCGCGGGAAAATCGACTTTAATGAAGATCCTTTCCGGTGCGGTACGGCGAGGCCAGGGCGCCATTCGGATCAACGGTCAGGTCGTGGAGATCGAAAGCCCGCATAGCGCGCACGCTTTTGGGATTCGGGTTATCTACCAAGAGCTGGTCTTGGCCCCAGACTTGACCGTGGCTGAAAATATCAGCCTCGGCCACCTGGGCGCAGTCATGGATTGGGCTGGGCTAAAAAGGAAAGCAAAGCGCGTCTTAGGAGAACTCGGCTTCGCTATCGATCCCGGCGAACTAGTCAGGCGTCTGCCCGTGTCCTTACAACAGGTAGTGGAAGTCGCTAAGGCTCTCTCGGCCGAAACCAAAGTTCTGGTGTTGGACGAGCCAACGGCTGTCTTGCCGCCAAAAGAGGCGAGCCGGCTCCTCGACCTCGTGCGGACTCTCGCTCGCCGCGGTGTGAGTGTGATTTATATTTCCCACCGGCTGGAAGAAGTTTTTGCCATCGCCGATCGGGTTACCATTCTCAAAGATGGGCAAACGGTAACTACTTGCTCTATTTCGGACGTCACTCCCTCCCGGTTGATCGATCTGATGATTGGGCGCCCGATTACCCAGCTCTTTCCGGAATCGAACAGAACCGCCGGAAAGGAAGTATTGCGGGTCGAAGATCTTCGGCAAGGTCGAGCGGTGCGAGGCGTCAGTTTTGCGGTTCACGCCGGCGAAATCCTGGGAATTGCTGGTCTGGTCGGCAGTGGGAGGACTGAAACCGTTCGGGCAATATTTGGCGCAGACCGCCTCGACTCGGGAAGTATCTACTTGTATGGCCGGAAATTGCAGATCCGGTCGCCTCGAGATGCGGTCAACGCCGGCATTGCGTTGATCCCGGAAGATCGAAAAGCGCATGGAGTGGTTTTGAGTTTGCCCATCGCACAAAACGTCACCCTCCCGTCGTTAAAAACCTTCACTAACTGGGTTGGCATGATCGCTCTGCGAAAGGAGCGCTCCTTTGTAAACCAGCGAATCAAAGACTTAGGGATCAAAACGCCTGACGGAGAAACACCAGCCGCCAGTCTCTCCGGTGGTAACCAACAGAAGGTCGTCTTAGCGAAATGGTTGAGCGAACGATTCAAAGTGATCCTCTTCGACGAACCCACCCGCGGCGTGGATGTGGGCGCGAAAGCCGAGATTTATCAGTTGATTGAGCAGTTGGCCGAGCGCGGAGTTGCAGTGGTCGTCATCTCCTCCGAGCTCCTTGAAATCATCGGCCTCAGCGACCGCGTGTTAGTAATGAATCAAGGACGGGCAACCGGACTCTTGCCGAAGGAATCGATCAACGAACGCAATGTGATGGAACTAGCCTTTTCTAACGGACAATACGCGGCATGAGCACTGTTACCGGAGATTCTCGCCGTACTTCCGAGAAAGCGCCGGCCCGCTTCTCGCCCGTTATCAGTTTTGCCGGCCGCTACAATACTATCATCATCGGTTTGTTGATCTTCGTCGCGGCCTCAGTCTTCTCGGATACTTTTCTCACCCCGCGCAATCAGGCGAATGTATTGCGGCAAACCGCGCCGATAGCGATCTCGTCGATGGGCATGCTGTTAGTGATTCTGACGGGGGGCATCGATCTATCGGTTGGATCGGTCTCTGCTTTGGGCTGCGTACTGACTGCGGACTTCATCGCGAACCACAACCTGCCGATACCAGTCGCAATTCTGCTGACGGTCGCTAGCGGGTGCCTGCTTGGCGCCGTCTCCGGTTACCTCACTTCGGTTCATCGCATGCCGCCCTTTGTTGTCACTCTTGGTATGATGACCATCGCCCGAGGCCTGGCCCTGATTATTTCCGAAGGCCATCCCATTTACGTCGGCGACAAAGGGGCCGTTCTCACCGATTTCGGACAAAACAATCTATGGGGTATTCCGAACCAGGTTCTGCTCGCCCTGGCCGTCTTTCTCGTCACCGTCTTTATCCTGAAGCTGACCGCATTTGGACGGCTGGTACAAGCGATCGGCAGCAATCAGGAAGCCGTCCGCCTGTCTGGCATCAGAGTTGGTTGGTATGTGTTCGCCGTCTATGTAATTTCCGGCGGATTGAGCGCATTAGCCGGGATGGTCGAAGCCGCCCGTTCCGGCGTTGGTTCCCCGGTCGTTGGTATTGGCATGGAGCTCGATGTCATTGCAGCGGTCGTCATTGGCGGAGCCAGCCTGATGGGCGGCCGCGGCACCGCCATGAACACCATCATCGGCGTGCTCGTCCTGGGAATAATTAGCAATTTCATGAACCTGCAGAACGTCCCCGGTTACCACCAGAACGTGGTCAAAGGAATCATTATTTTGTTAGCTGTCTTACTCCAAACCGGTTTTCGCGGACGGAAATGAAGGAGTACAAGGAGTACAAGGAGTTCAAGGAGAGGGGCCAGGAGGCGGACGTTTGGCGCCCTCCTCGTACTCCTTGAACTCCTTGAACTCCTTGAACTCCTTGAACTCCTTGTACTCCTATTTAATCTCCCCCCATGCCCCCGAAAAAAGATCTCTTCCTGGCTATCGATATTGGTACCGGCAGTGTACGGGCTGCCTTAAGCGATCTTAACGGAAAGATCGTGGCTTTCCATGCGGCCGAACACGACCAGCAAGTGCCTCACTTCGGTTGGTCGCAACAACGCCCATCAGACTGGTGGAAAGGCGTTGTGCTTTGCATCCGGGCGGTGCTCGAAAAAACTGATGATGTCGCTTCGCGGATCATCGCCATCGCCTGTTGCGGTCAGATGCACGGCACCGTCCTCCTAGACAAAGGCGGCGTTCCGGTGGTCGACTACGCTCCCCTCTGGAATGATAAGCGGACACGTGGTGTGCTCGATCAATTCCTTGAACAGCACGATCAAGAAAAACTCCTGCCCATCGCCGGCAATCCGGCTGCTACTGCCTGGCCCGGATTCAAGCTCCTGTGGTTTAAGCAAGAACATCCAGACATTTACCGCCAGACCACCTCGGTCCTCATCGTCAAAGATTATATCAACTTCCGGTTAACCGGTAACCAGGCGATCGATCATCCTGAGGCTTCCACTACTTATCTGTACGATATCGAGAAACGCACTTGGAGCCCCTCCTTGGTGCAGGTCTTGGGGCTGGACCAGCAGATCCTCCCTGAAATCAAGCGTCCTATCGATCTGGTTGGAACGATTACGCGCGAATGTTCCGCTGAGACCGGTTTATTGACCGGCACGCCGGTGGCAGTCGGAGCCGGCGATTTTCCGGTCACTCTTCTCGGATCCGGCGTCAGTCGAGTCGGTGTCGGTTCTGATTCCACCGGCACCTCGACCCTGCTAACTCTGCAGACTGAACGCGCGGTTCTCCACCCCATTATCAGCAATGTTCTTGGCGTCGATGAAGGGTGGAGCGCTTTCACGATTCTGGATGCCGGAGGCGATGCCGTCCGTTGGGCGCGCCGAGCCTTTCATGACAATCAGGTCAGTTACGATGATCTCGTAAGTGTCGCCGCGTCCGCTGCGCCGGGGTCCGATGGCCTGATCTTTTTGCCCTACCTGAATGGCGAACGCTTAGGATCACGTCGGAACGCTCGTGCCCAATTCTTCGGCTTAACCTACGCCCACGGAAGCGGCCACCTGCACCGGGCTGTGATGGAAGGAGTCGCTTTCGCATCTCGCCGGAACTTATCGATCATGGAACAGAGCGGAAACCCGATGAAATACATGGTCGCGAGCGGTGGCGGCGCAAAAACCCGTCTCTGGCTCGAGATCAAAGCCAGTATCTACCGGACTCCAATCCGCACTACTAAACACATTGAATCGAGCATATTAGGCTGCACCATGATCGCAGGTGTTGCCGCCGGCGTTTATTCCTCTTTAGGAGAAGCGGCTGATCTGCTGATTCAATTGGACGAAGAAATCGTCCCTAACCCAGACTGGGTTCCTCGTTACGAAAAACTCGCAGAGTTGTTCGACCAAATCTACGAAGACGCCGCTCCCTACTATCAAAAACTGGACGAGTACGCCGCAAAGTTCGGTGGAGGGGAAGAAGGAGGGTAGGGCGAGGCTCCCGCACGTCCTAAACGCATTCGCAAAGGTGCCGGATGTTCAAGTCGGTAAAAGCAAACCACGCCGACAGACCCGCCGAGCCGTTGGGACCAAGATGTACCACCCCGTCGAGCCCGCATCCCTACATCCCTGTCAGCTTTTGACCAATTCGTGCAAAAAACTGAACTAAACCCAAAATGGGTGCCCTTCACCTCCCCAGCACGCATGTCCCAGGTCCTCTTCTCGTCCTCGTGCTCGTCCTCGTCGTCGTCCTCGATTGTTTGTGCGACCCGAAGGCACCCCTGGTATTAGACCCTCGATAGAGCGCGTTGGCCCCGAGTCAGACCATTGCGTCAAAATAACCTCCGAGGACGAGGACGAGAACGATTCCGGAACCCCCTGGCATATTTCTCGCTATACCCTCCTCTTATGGACTACGTTCCTCCTCTGGATGTTGTCTCCAATATGGTCGGAGCCGGGAGCACAAAAGGCTCACTTCCGGCTAAAGATCTCCTGATCCGAGGTTTTCTCTCCGGCGCATTACTCGGATTTGCCACCAGTCTCGCTGTCACCGCTACCGTTCAATCGGGCGTACCTCTAGTGGGCGCCATTGTGTTTCCCATCGGTTTCGCCATGATTGTGGTGCTCGGCTTAGAACTCGCCACCGGCAGCTTTGCGTTATTGCCGTTGGCTTATGCCGACGGAAAACTCTCCCTTCCCCGGATGCTCACCAATTTTGGGTGGGTCTTACTCGGCAACCTGATCGGGAGCGTCTTTTATGCATGGCTCTTCTACGGAGCGTTGACGATGTCCGGCCATGTCAGTGACGCTTCCGGTGTCGCTGCGAAAATCGCCGCCATCGCCGACGCCAAGACGCTAGCATACGCCAAATTCGGAGCCTTCGGCCTCCTCACCGCTTTCGTAAAGGCTATACTCTGTAACTGGATGGTTTGCCTCGGCGTCGTGATGGCCATGACTTCAAAATCCACCATCGGTAAGATTGTGGGGGCATGGCTTCCGATTTTCACTTTCTTCGCTCAAGGGTTTGAACATTCCATTGTGAATATGTTCCTCATTCCGGCAGGCATTCTCTTTGGCGCCAAGGCCACCATCGCGGATTGGTGGATCTGGAACCTGATACCGGTTACTATCGGCAATTTTGTTGGCGGCTCGATCTTCACCGGATTCGCGCTTTACCTGACGTATGGCCGCAAAAATGAATCGATTACGGTCCCAGCGAGTGCTCTCGCAGAAGCAGGTCCGGTCAGGTAACAAGCAAGCGACACCTTCCAGCCCAAGGTTGGACAACAGCGGGTCGCGCAAGAAAGAGCACGAAGTTCCACGAACAGCTAACCGCAAACCGTTAACGGCTAACCGCAAACCCTTGAATGAGCTCGCCCAGTCTTTCCGAAGCTTTTACCGACGAACAGAAAGAGTATCTACAAGGGTTCTTTGCCGGGCTTTCGGCGCGCAAACTAAACCCATTTGTTGGGACTCTTTCTGACGGCCGGATCACTGCAACACCGGTGCCCGGCCTGGAAAACCAAGCTGCGCCGGAACCGAGCACTGAAGAGACGGTGTTCGGGACGCCGGTTTCAGATCTGTGCGAACAAGAAGTCTGGAAGCTGGAACAACACGGACTCGATATCTGGGACAAGCTGCTAGCTCACGCCGAAGAAAACAAGTTCCCGGACAAGGCCGACACTTTCCGGTTTCGTTATCACGGACTTTTCTATGTCGCTCCGGCGCAAAACGCTTTCATGCTGCGATGCCGCGTTCCAGCCGGCCGGCTTACCGCCAATCAGTTGCGGGGTTTGGCCGGCATCGCGGATGATTGGGGCGCCGGCTACGCAGACATCACCACCCGCGCCAATTTTCAAATCCGGGAAATCGCTCCTAAGCACATTGTTAAGGTGCTGCTGAAGCTCCAGGAGCTGGGCATGACCTCACGAGGGTCCGGGGTTGATAACATCCGTAACGTCACGGCCACGCCAACGGCCGGCATCGACTCCGCGGAACTGATCGATACCCAGCCCTACGCCACGGCACTGCACTATTACATTTTGAACAACCGGGATCTGTACAACATCCCGAGGAAGTTCAACGTCGGGTTCGACGGCGGAGGGGCCATCAGTGTGGTAGCCGATACTAACGACATTGGATTTATCGCGGTAACGGTTCCTGAAGGGAAGCCAGTACCGTCTGGCGTCTATTTCCGGGTTCAGCTAGCCGGGATCACCGGACATTCTCAATTTGCCGCAGATGCCGGTATCGTAGTTAAGCCGGAAGAAAGCGTCGCCATCGCGGCTGCCATCATCCGAGTATTTGCCGAGCATGGCGATCGAACCAATCGAAAGAAAGCGCGGCTAAAATATCTGATCGACAAATGGGGAATACCGAAATTTGTCGAGGAGATGGAGAAGAAATTGGCTTTCCCGCTCCAACGCCTATCGCTTAATGATTGCCGGCCTGCTCATCCACCAATTCTGCACGGTCATTTAGGCGTCTATAAGCAAAAACAAAAAGGTCTCAATTATATTGGAGTGGGTGTCCCCGTCGGCAGATTACGTACTCGTCAGATGCGCCGGATAGCGGATTTGGCTGAGAACTACGGCGACGGCGACCTTCGGCTGACCGTTTGGCAAAACCTTCTCATCACCAATGTGCCGGATGCTTATGTCGAGACGGTTAAACGCTCCCTGGTAAGAATCGGCCTCCATCACGAGGCCAATAGTATCACCGGTGGATTGATCGCCTGCACCGGTAATACGGGCTGCAAATTCGCCGCCACCAACACCAAGGGCCAAGCCATCGAACTCGCCAAATATCTAGAAAAACGGGTGTCGCTTGATCAACCGATCAATATTCATTTAACCGGTTGTCCGCACTCCTGTGCCCAACATTATATCGGCGACATCGGACTTTTGGGAGTTCAGGTCGGCCAAGGCGGTGAACAAGCCGAAGGCTACCATGTCTTGTTCGGCGGCAGCAGCGGCCAGAACGAGGTGTTAGCCCGCGAAGTTTTCCATGGTATCCCATTCCGTGAACTACCTTCCCTGTTAGAGAAAGTGTTGAAGATCTATTTGGCTAAACGGGCGCACAACGAATCGTTCAAGCAGTTCGTTTCCCGCTATCAGGTGAAGGAGTTACAAGAGCTATTCAGCGCGTAGCGGCAGTTCGCCTGAGGCTCGCTGCCAATAGCCAATAGCCAATGGGCGATGGAGCGAAACGAAGCCCCTGATTCGGTGGGGCGAAGAACTCGGCGCGCCCAAGACGAGCCACTTTCCTCGAGGTACACCGCGCCGGTTTTGAGCCGCTCCGTGGATGCGCCATCGCCAATTAGATATCCGAAACCCTCGATACACCGAAGTTGAAATCTTCGAATGCCCACCCGGATGCCACATCCAGGGAGCGGCTCAAAACCGGCGCGGGTGGATTCAGGAGCATAGAAAAATCTTGGGCGCGCCGAGTTTTTCGCCCCATCGAATCAGGGGCTTCGTTTCGCCGTCTCGCCCACTCGCTCTGCGACATTGGCTATCGGCTATTGGCTATTGGCTATTTGTCTTTCTGCTCCCTATTCCCACGGACTGATCCGCCGGACTTTCTCACCGGCCTTCGGTGCCGGAAAAGCCTTGCCGGCTCCGGCCAACGTCGTCTCCAGGTCTTTGAGCACGATTCGAACCGGTATCTTCAGGTGCTGCTCACAAAAATTGGTCTCGGCCGCGGCAAAAGTGCCGGTTTCAAATAGCTTGTTCGCGGGTGCACCCCCACCGCAAACATCGAAATACTCACAGGTCTCTTCACAACGCTTTACTCCCGCAAAGATATCGGAAGCCAATTGGTTGTATTTCGGATTCTGTAATGCCCCTCGAAAGGAGTCGGTTTTAACATTGCCGATTTCGAGCGACCCGTAAGCCTTCGAACTCATTCCCAGCAGTTCAGGTGAGAACGTCGTAAAAGCACCGTCGACTGAAATGGTCAATATCCGATAAGGATAAACCTGCTGGTTGAAATCGCTGCCGCCGCCCGCAGCGATCGCACCGCAGGCATTTTCAAACTCGCGGATCGGCGGCTCAAAGGCGTTTTCCCGCGCGCAATCGTAGAGCTCTTGGAAGAACCGCTCGACGCGATCAGACCGATTTGCCAGAGTTGATGTCTGATTGACGCCTTCTTGTTCCTCGACGTTGAACCCAATCAGAACCGGTTCCAGAGAGACCAGGAAATCATAGATCTCTTTGGCGTGATCGAGAGACGCCTCGCCGATCACGGAAATCGTGTGGAAAGGAATCCCATGTTTCTTCAACGCTTCAATCCCGCGCACCGTCTTGTCGAGTGTCCCCCGACCGTTCCAGGTTTTTCTAGAGCGGTCGTGAATGTAATCCGGCCCGTCAATGCTGATACCAACCGCAATGTGATGCTCTGCGATAAAATCGCACCAGCGATCATCAATCAGCGTACCGTTTGTTTGGAAATGCTGCACATATTCTAAATCACCGAGAACTTCGCGAATCGGTGCGAAATAAGCCGCATACTGCTCCGGGCGCACCACCGTCGGCTCGCCCGCGTGCCAGATGATTCCCAGCCCGGGTTCAAGAAGCTGCTCTTCCTTCAGCTTCTCGACAGCGGTCCGGACGATCTCGACATCCATGACCCGCTTGTCTTTGCGATCCGGCAGATAGCAATAAGTGCAATTCAGGTTACAGAACGGCGTTGGCTGAAAGATCAGCAACTCGACAGGCGACACTTCCATACGCAGCAGTTACAGGTTCGAAGTTCTAAGTTATAGGCTACGAGTTCTCGTGTCCGCGAAGGGTTTAGCGGAATCGGAACTTAAAACCTAAAACCTACAACTTAAAACGTAAAACCTTTAGTGGCCTAGTGATTCCACCAGTACTTGTGCCAGCCCGGCGCTACAACAATGCCTCCATTCGGCCATCCGATATTGGCCCAACCGAACGGTATTCGGAAGCCGCCGCCATTACCCCAGCCACCATTGCCCCAAGCTCCTCTGCCTCCATTTCCCCAATGGAAACCTCCTCTGCCTCCATTTCCCCAACGGCC
>Ga0209647_1000899_pt1 | contig 26702 bp, 28 predicted proteins | sample GraSoi_2013_60cm_FD_185827 | JGI IMG/M metagenome (GOLD analysis project Ga0209647, IMG submission 185827) | Grasslands soil microbial communities from the Angelo Coastal Reserve, California, USA - Sample 9_17_2013_60cm (SPAdes) (version 2) | ecosystem: Environmental > Terrestrial > Soil >... | reverse complement strand
CGGCTGCGAGTCGGAAAGATCGCTGGTCTTGTGCCGGTCGATCACCGCCTGGTAGCGGTCGAAGACGAACTGGAACTTCTTCCTCACCTCGTCGTTGCGGCAGCGCGCGGCGACCAGGTGCTCGCCCCCGGTCAATTCCGTCGTCTCGCCGAACACGAGCGTCACGCCGTGCAGATAAAGCTTGTCGAAGGCGTTGCCCACGGTGGGATTGGCGCCGCAGCCTGAGGTCGTGTCGGATTCCCCGCACTTGGTCGACACCCACAGGTCCTTGAGCGGGCGCTCCTCGCGCGTGAGCTCGCTCGCCCACTGCACGTACTCCTTCGCCTGCTTCGAGGCGCGCATGATCGTGTCGTGGTCGCCGTGCTGCTCGATGCCGAAGAAGGCGACGGGCTTGCCCGTGGCCGCGATGCCGTCGGCCACCTTCTTCGCCCACTGGTCCTCGATGCCGATCACCACCACCGCCGCGACGTTGGGGTTGGAGCCGGTGCCGATGAGCGTGCGGAAATGCAGGTCGAGGTCGGCGCCGAACTGCAGCCGGCCGTACGGGTGCGGCAGCGCCATCGTGCCCTTGATGTTGTTCTCGACCGCCTGCGCGGCGGCATTGGAGAGGTCGTCGACCGGGATGATGACGACGTGGTTGCGCACGCCGATGCGCCCGTTCTCGCGGCGGAAACCGTTGAAGGTGGATTTCGCGAGGTTCATGGCGCTCACCACCGTTTCGTCTTGATGTTGTGCACGTGGGCGTGCTCGCCGACCTGGATCGGCGCGACCACGCGCCCGATGTCCACGCCGTACTTGATCACGGTCGCGTCCTTGGCGAGTCCCTTGATGGCGAGCTTGTGCCCGATCGGGATGTCGGTCTTGGCCACCATCTCGATGTCCTTGTCCTGGTCCATGATCCAGCCGGTGAGTTTCTGGCCGGCCTTCACGCCCTCGACCACGACGACGCCGACCGAGTCGTTCTCGTCGTGCACCACGAAATGGATCATTGCTCGACTCCGTTCACGCCAGCGGCCAATCGGATGAGTTGCATGTTATGGTTTCGCGCGCCCTATCACAACACCTTGGGCAGGGGCGCGCCGCACCGATGCAAACCGCGCTCCTCATCCTGCCGAATTTCGTCATCATCCTCGTGGGGCTGGTCCTCGCGCGACGCTTCGACTTCGGGCGCGATTTCTGGGACGGCCTCGAGAAGCTCGTCTACTACGTGCTCTTCCCGGCGCTCCTGTTTCGCGCGCTGGCGATCGCGCGCATCGATTTCTCCACCGCCGGCACGCTCATCGCCGCCGCGCTCGCCTTCACGCTCGCGGGGTTCGCGCTGTCGCTGGCGGCCGGACCGCTCTTCGGCCTGGGTCGCAAGCTCCTCGCCACAGGCTCGCAGTGCGGCTACCGCTTCAACACCTACGTCGGCCTCGCGGTGGCCGGAAGCGTGTTCGGCACGCCGGGAGTGGCGCTCGCCGCGCTGCTGCTGGGCGTGATGATCCCGCTCGCCAACGTCCTCGCGGTGGCGATGCTCGCCGCGCACGGATCGCGCGGATTCCTCCACGAGCTTGCGACGCATCCGCTGGTCGTATCTTCGCTCGCGGGCCTCGCCTGGAACGTGGCGGGCCTGCCGCTGCCGGGTTTCGCCGACCAGACGCTCAACCTCCTCGGCACGACCGCGCTGCCGGCGGGTCTGCGCATCGAGGCGGGCCAGGGTCCGGCCGCCGCGCACGCCTGGTGGCTCGCGGTGAAGCTCTTCGCGGTTCCCGCCATCGCGTGGGCTCTCGCGGGAGCGCTGGAATTCACTGGCATCGAGGCGAAGATCCTCTTGCTGTGCGCGGCCCTGCCGACGGCGACCAATGCCTATATCCTCGCGGTCCGCATGGCGGGCGATGGACGCGCCGTCGCCACGCAAGTCACGGTCGGCACGGTGCTTTCGATGGCGACGATTCCCGCGTGGCTCGCGCTGCCGCTTGCGACATGACGCGCGATATGCAACTTAGGAACCCATCCCGGGGTCGAAACCGATCGCGGGAGGAATGAGCCATGGAACTGGGCGACCAGAGGGCGAGCGAAAACGTCGAGGACCGGCGCGGCATCGGTGTCGGCGGAGGCATCGGAATCGGCGGAATCGTGATTGCGATCGTCGCGGCCTTCCTCGGCTTCGATCCCGGCGAGGTGCTCCAGACCGTGCAACAGGTGCAGGAGGCCGCGCCGCAATCGGCGCAGCAACGCGGCAAGGAGGGCGCGCCCGCGGACGAGCTTGGCCAATTCACGGCCAAGGTTCTCGGCAGCACCGAAGACGTCTGGACGGAGATCTTCCGCGCCTCGGGTGGAACGTACCGCAAGCCCAAGCTCGTGCTCTACACCCGGGCGGTGCGCTCGGCGTGCGGCCTGGGCCAGGCGGCGATGGGACCGTTCTATTGCCCGAACGACGAGCGCGTCAACATCGACCTCTCGTTCTTCGACGACCTGCGCACGCGCTTCCACTCCCCGGGCGATTTCGCCGAGGCCTACGTGGTCGCGCACGAGGTCGGGCATCACGTGCAGAAGCTCCTCGGGACGTTCCAGAAGCTCGAGGCCGCGCAGGGACGCGCATCGAAGGAGCAGTTCAACGCCATCTCGGTGCGCATGGAGCTGCAGGCCGACTGCTACGCGGGCGTCTGGGGATACCAGGCCGGCAAGAAGAAGCAGCTGAGCGCGGGCGACATCGAGGAAGCGCTCAATGCCGCGACCGCGATCGGCGACGATCGCCTGCAGAAACAGTCGCAGGGCTACGTCGTGCCCGAATCGTTCACGCACGGCTCATCGGCCCAGCGCGTGCGCTGGTTCCGCCGCGGGATCGAAAGCGGGCGCCCGGCCGACTGCGATACGTTCTCGGCGTCGTCGCTCTAAGCGCGCACCGTCCTACACACGGGCGGGGGGACAACCGACAGACCCGTCGTTGCGCCGCTTCTACGATGGGCCGGATGCGCGATAACCATTCGCTCGCCGTGCTCGCCGTGATCGGCGTCATCTTCCTTCTCTACTGGGGCGAGGCCTTCTTCGTCCCGCTGTTCGTCTCGCTCTTCATCTCCTACGCGCTCTCGCCGGTGGTGAGCGCGCTCACGGCAGTGGTGCGGCTGCGCGCGCTCGCGGCCGCGATCGTCGTGACGGCCGTCGCGGCGCTCGTCGGCCTCGCGGCCTGGTCGTGGAGCGATGACGTGGTCGCGGCCTGGCAGCAGGCGCCGGCGGCCGTGCAGAGCATTTCGAAGTCTCTGCAGCAGGTCCTGCGCAAGCCCGCGGGCCCGATCACGGAGATGAAGAAGGCGGCGGCCGACCTCGAATCGGTGACCCAGACGGGGAAGGCGAATCCGTCGCCGCAGCCCGCGGCCGCCGCGGCGCCCGTCTCGACCCTCGACGTCATGTGGAGGGGATGGAAAACCGTGATGTCGGCCGGCGGACAGCTGATGGTGGTCTTCTTCCTCGTCTTCTTCATGCTCGCCTCGGGTGATTTCTTCAAGCTCAAGCTCCTCGCGATCGCCGGCGAGCGCGACAAGCGCCGCTTCACCCGCAACGTCCTCGAGGAAATCGACGCCCAGGTGCGCCGCTACCTCGCCGTGGTGGTGGTGAGCAACGTGCTGGTGGGTATCGGCGTATGGCTCGCCTTCCTCGCGCTCGGCGTGAAGTACCCGGCGCTGTGGGGAGTGATCGCGGGCGGCCTGCACACGGCGCCCTATTTCGGGCCGGCGCTCGTCGCCGCGGCGAGCCTCGTCGCCGCGTTCGTGCAGTTCGAAAACTGGTCGATGGCGATCGCCGCCTCGGCCGCGACGATCGGCGTGGCGACGGTGGTGGGAATGGTCTTCACCACCTGGCTCGCGAGCCGGCAGACGCAGATGAATACCACCGCCGCCTTCGTCGGCCTGCTGTTCTTCGGCTGGATCTGGGGATTCTGGGGACTCCTGCTCGGCATTCCGCTCCTCGCCATCGCGAAGACCGTGTGCGACCACAACGAAGATTGGAAACCGATCGCCGAGCTACTGGGCCGTTAGGACTAGCAACTTAGGCCGCGCGCCGGCCCTCCTACAGCGGTAGGCATTCACCGCACAAGGAGATTGGCATCATGAATGCACGTTTCGCAGTCGGCATCGCGGCGCTCGCAGCCGCGGCCTCGGGTAGCGCCCTGGCGCAATCGGATTGGAGCTCGCCGTTCGCCAAGGGCCCCTACATCGGGGCCAACGCAGGGCAATCGCGCTTCCGCACCGACTGCTCGGATCTCTTCACCTGCGATCGCAAGGACTCGGCCTGGAAGGTGTACTTCGGCGGGCGCATGAGCGATCTCATCGGCCTCGAGATGGGCTACACCGACTTCGGCAAGATCCGCGCGTCCGGCGGCGATACGAAGGCTTGGGCCGCGAACGCGAGCCTCACCGCGGGTGTGCCGATCGGCGATCGCTTCGAGATCTTCGCCAAGGGCGGCGGGATCTACGGGCGCACCGACGTGACGGCCTCGCCCGCGACGCTCTTCCACTCCGGCCGCAAGGACGGATGGGGTGGAACGTATGGCGCGGGCGCGGCGCTCGGCATCACGCGCACGGTGCAGGCGCGCGTGGACTGGGACCGCTACAGCCTGGACTTCATCGGCGGTCGCAAGGACGTCGACATGCTCTCGGCCGGCGTGCAGGTGCGCTTCTAACGTCTTCCTCGAGGAGGATCCAAATGGCCACGATCATCGCGGGCGGATTCGGCACCGAAGTGCAGGCGCAGGCGACCGTGCGGCAACTGCTGGACGCGGGCGTGCCGCTGGAAGACATCTGCACCTTCCGCGTGAATCCTCCGGGAGAACACCATGCGCTGCCCGCAGGCGGCGACCACGCCGCGTCGCCGGGTGCGAAACACGCGCACGGCGGCGCGGTGAAAGGCGCGGCGATCGGCGCCGCGGTGGGCGCGGCAGCGGGAGCGGCGGCGATACCGATCTTTGGCCCGGCCGGGTTTGCCGCGGGTGTCGGTGTCGGCGCGTACACGGGCTCGCTCGTGGGAAGCCTCAAGGGCATCGACGACGAGCTGCAGCCCGATGCCACGGATGTGCGACCGGCGGAGAACCTGGTGGCGGTGAACGTCGGCGCGGGCGGGCGCGACGCGAAGACGATCGCGGCGATCTTCCGCGTCTGCGGCGCGCAACAGATCGAGCGCGCCGAAGGACGGTGGGCGAACGGCGTGTGGGCGGATTTCGATCCCACCACGGCTCCGCACCTCATCGGCGGGCGCCGGCGCCGCAGCGAGAGGCCCCACGCCCAGCGATAGGGATAGGCGATAATCGGCCGATGCCAATCGCCCCGGTTGTCGCCCTCATCCTCGGTTTCATCGCCAGTCTCATCGCCATTCCCGCCTGCGCGCAGGCCGACGTCGAACGCGCCCGGCGTTCGATCGCGGCCGTCGAGGAGACGCTCAAGCAACGGCCCGACGACGCGACACTCTGGTTCTATCTCGCGCGCTTCCAGTCCGAAGCGGGCAACATCGACGCCGCGCTCGCCGCGCTGGCCAAGGTCGAGGCGCTGGGCGAGGGCTACCTTCCGGTGCGATCGCTCGGCTTCGAGAAGGTGTGGGGCGACGCGCGCTTCCAGGCCGCGCGCGCGCGCCTCGAGGCCAAGCTGCCGCGCCTCGACTACGCCGCGACCGCAATCGAGCTCGGCGACCGTGGCCTGATCCCGGAGGGCCTCGCCCACGACGAGCGCTCGCGCAGCTTCTTCCTCGGCAGCATCGCGAAGAAGAAGATCGTGCGCGTGTCGCACTTCAACGTGGTCTCGGATTTCGCGGGACCGTTTTCCGAGCTCGACTCGGTGCTCGGCCTCGCGGTCGATGCGCCGCGGCGCACGCTCTACGCGGTATCGACCTCCGCGCTCACCGCGCAGGGCCGCGCGAGACCCCGCAACGCCGTGTTCGCGTTCGACGTCGATTCGGGCCGGCTGGTGCGGCGCTTCGAGGTCGCGGAAGCGGCGCAACTCAACGACGTGGCGGTGGCGAGCGGCGGACGCGTGTTCGCTTCCGATTCGGGCAACGGCGCGATCTACGAGATTCCGAAGGAGGGAGCCGTGCGCACGCTCGTGCCCGCGGGCCAGCTGCGCGGCAGCAACGGCCTCGCCGTCTCGCCCGACGTGCAGCGCCTTTACGTGGCGCATACGACCGGGCTCGCGGTCGTCGACATCGCCTCGGGCGCGGTGAAGCGCGTCGCCAACGCGACGCGCGAGAGCATCGCGGCGATCGACGGGCTTTACGAATGGCAGGGCGAGCTGGTCGGCGTGCAGAACTCAACCACCCCGGGCCGCGTGATCCTGATCTCCCTTTCGCGCGAAGGCGACTCGGTCACGCGCGTGAAGACGCTGCTATCCCACCACCACGGCGCGCTCGACGAGCCCACCACCGGCGCGGTGAGCGACCAGGGGTTCTTCTTCCTGCTGGCGGCGACCGGAGTGTCGCACTACAACGACCAAGGGACCCTCGACAACCCCGACACGGTTCCCGATCCCACCGTGTTGCGAGTGCTGCTACCTCGATAGCTGTTTTCTTCGGTAGGCCCAGGCGAGTAACGCGACGCCGGCGAGAATCATCGGCAGCGACAGCCACTGGCCCATCGACAGGCCAAGCGCGAGGAGGCCGAGGAAGTCGTCGGGTTGGCGCGTGAATTCGGCGATGAAGCGCAGCACGCCGTAGCCGACGAGGAACGCTCCCGACACCGCGCCCGCGGGCCGGGGCTTGCTCGAGAACCACCACAGCAACGCGAAGAGCGTGAGGCCCTCGAGCGCGAACTGGTAAAGCTGCGAGGGATGGCGCAGCAGCGGCTCGCGGTCGATCTGGGGAAACCACATGCCCCACGGCAGGTCGGTCGCCCGTCCGGGCAACTCGCCATTGATGAAGTTGCCCAGGCGCCCGGCGGCGAGCCCCGGCGGCACCAGCGGGGCAAGGAAGTCCATCGTGGTGATCCAGCGCTTGTGCCGGATCCAGCAGAAGAGCGCGATTCCCACGAGCACGCCCAGGAACCCGCCGTGGAAGCTCATGCCGCCAGTCCAGATCTGCAGGATCTCGAGCGGATGCGAGAGGTAGTGCTCGGGCTTGTAGAAGAGGACGTAGCCCAGGCGCCCGCCGAGAATCACGCCGAACACGCCATAGATCAGCATGTCGTCGACGTCGCGCTCCGTGACGTCGAACGGCGGGCCGTGGCGAACGCGCCACTTTCCCAGGACGATCAGCGCGATGAACGCGATGACGTACATCACGCCGTACCACCGGACCGCGAGCGGGCCGAGGTGGAAGACGACGGGGTCGAATTGGGGGTGGATCAGCACGAAGGGCTTCCTGCAGGGACAATGCGCGCGGCATTATCCCGCAGAAAGCCCTCGTGCGGCGGCAGCGTATCTAGACCCAGGGGCGCATGTCGTTGCCGCGCGGCCCCGCCGGCACGATGCTGCGCCGCTGCGACAGGCCGAACATGACGCCGATCGCGCCCACGACGATGTAGACGACGCTGAAGGTCGTGTTCACGGGAATGCCGCCGAAGAGCATGCCGTCGACGACCAGCGACGGCACGAAGCTGGCGATGCCCAGCCCCAGGAACACAAGTCCGACGATGAGCGCAACAACCTTCATGGAAGGCCTCCGCGGATTCATTGGCGATATCTGTTGACCCGCGCCGGCCGCCTTTCGTGCCCCCGGGCCCATGGCCCGCCCGGCGGTATCCAGTGAAGGACAGTTCCTACATCGGGGCTAGAATTACGCCATGACCCAAAAATACCGCTCGTTCACCATCACCAAGGGCGTGCCGCGCTCGCCGAACCGCTCGATGCTGCGCGCCATCGGCTACCAGGACGCGGACTTCGACAAGCCCATCGTCGGCATCGCCAACGGGCATTCGACGATGAATCCCTGCAACGCCGGGATCCAGCCGCTCGCCGACGCCGCCGACGCCGCCGCGCGCAAGGCCGGCGCCATGCCGCAGATGTTCGGCACCATCACCGTGACCGACGGCATCTCCATGGGCACCGAGGGCATGAAGTATTCGCTGGTGTCGCGCGAGGTGATCGCCGACGCGATCGAGACCGCGACGCAGAGCCAGTTCATGGACGGCGTGCTCGCGATCGGCGGCTGCGACAAGAACCTTCCCGGCGCCATGATCGGCATCATGCGGATGAATGTGCCCGCGATCTGCGTCTACGGCGGCACCATCAAGCCCGGCAACCACAAGGGCAAGGACCTGCAGATCGTCTCGGTGTTCGAATCCGTCGGCTCCTTCACCGCGGGCAAGATGTCGAAGGAGGATTTCGAGTGCATCGAGAGGAAGGCGCTGCCCGGCGTGGGCGCGTGCGGCGGGATGTTCACCGCGAACACCATGTCCTCGTCCGTCGAGGCGGTCGGCATGTCGCTGCCGGGCTCCTCGACGATGGCTGCCGAGGACGAGGAGAAGCGCGAGAGCGCCGCCAAAAGTATGCATGTGCTGGTCGAGGCGGTGAAGAAGAACCTCAAGCCGCGCGACATCGTCACCCGCAAGTCGATCGAGAATGCGGTTGCCGTGATCATGGCGACCGGCGGCTCGACCAACGGCGTGCTGCATTGGCTCGCGATCGCGCACGCAGCCGGCGTCAAGTGGACGCTCGACGATTTCGAGCGTGTGCGCCGCAAGGTCCCGGTGCTCTGCGACCTGAAGCCTTCGGGACGTTACGTCGCGGTCGACCTGCACAAGGCGGGTGGCGTCCCGCAAGTGATGAAGATGCTGCTCGAGCACGGCGTGCTGCACGGCGATTGCATGACGATCACCGGCAAGACCGTCGCCGAGAACCTGAAGGACATTCCCCCGGAGCCGCGTAAGGACCAGGACGTGATCCGCCCATGGTCGAAGCCGATGTACGCGCAGGGCCACCTCGCGGTGCTCAAAGGCAACCTCGCCCCCGGCGGCTGCGTGGCGAAGATCACCGGGCTCAAGAATCCGGCGATGACGGGCCGCGCGCGCGTGTTCGATTCCGAGCCCAAGGCGATGGACGCGATCCTCGCCGACAGGATCAAGCCCGGCGACGTGATCGTGATCCGCTACGAAGGCCCGAGGGGCGGGCCGGGAATGCGCGAGATGCTCGCGCCGACCTCGGCGCTCATCGGCAAGGGGCTGGGCGAGTCGGTCGGCATCATCACCGACGGGCGCTTTTCCGGCGGAACGTGGGGAATGGTCGTGGGCCACATTTCACCCGAGGCATTCGACGGCGGCCCGATCGCGCTGGTGAAGGAAGGCGACATGATCACCATCGACTCGCGCAAGCGGCTCATCCAGCTCGAGGTCTCGAAGGCCGAGCTCGCGCGCCGCAAGGCGAAATGGAAGCAGCCGAAGCCGCGCTACACGAGAGGCGTCCTGGCGAAGTACGCGGCCCAGGTGGGCGACGCGATCCACGGCGCAGTGACCGACTAGGAAAAAGGAACCCCATCGACATGAAACGCACCTGGATCGCCGGACTCCTCGCCTGCTTCGCGCTCGCCGCCAACGCCGCGGACCCGCCGCTCCCCGCCGGCGTGACGCGCGGCCCGTCGGTGGAGGGCATCGCCGAGTACGACCTCGCCAACGGGTTGCGCGTCCTGTTCGCTCCCGACGACTCGAAGCCGACCACGACCGTCAACACCACCTACATCGTCGGCTCGCGCCACGAGAACTACGGCGAGACGGGCATGGCGCACCTCCTCGAGCACCTGATGTTCAAGGGCACGCCGGCGTATCCGATGGTGTGGAACGAGTTCCGGCGACGCGGGCTGCGCGCCAACGGCAGCACCTGGACCGACCGCACCAACTATTTCGCGAGCTTCGCCGCCAACGACGAGAACCTCGAGTGGTACTTGCGCTGGTCGGCCGACGCGATGACGCACTCGTTCATCGCGAAGAAGGATCTCGACAGCGAGATGACGGTGGTGAGGAACGAGCTCGAGCTGGGCGAGAACGATCCATTCCGCTCGCTGCTCCAGCGCTCCGCGGCGGCCGCGTACACCTGGCACAACTACGGCAAATCCACCATCGGCGCACGCGCCGACGTCGAGAACGTCTCGATCGACCGGCTGCAGGCGTTCTATCGCAACTTCTACCAGCCCGACAACGCGGTGCTCATCGTCACCGGCAAGTTCGACCAGGCGAAGACGCTCAAGCTCATCGCCGGGACGTTCGGCCCCATTCCCCGCCCCAAGCGCGTCATCGACCCAACGTACACGGTCGAGCGCGCGCAGGAAGGCGAGCGCAGCGTCACGGTGCGCCGCGTCGGCGATACCCAGATGTTGCTGGCGGCGTACCACGTGCCCGCGGGCGGCGATCCTGACTTCGCCGCGGTGGAGCTGCTCGCGACCGTGATGGGCGACACGCCTTCCGGCAGGCTGCACAAGGCGCTGGTCGAATCGCGCCAGGCGGCCTCGATCTTCGGCTTCGCCTTCGCCTTCAAGGAGCCGACGCTCGTGTTCTTCGGCGCCCAGCTTCCGAACGACGCATCCCTCGACGCCGCACGCGCGACCCTGCTCGCCACGCTCGAGAACGTCGTGAAGGAACCCGTCACCGCCGCCGAGGTCGACCGCGCGCGCACCAAGTACCTCAAGAACTTCGAGCTCACCGCCGCCGATCCGGAGCGGACCTTGGTGGCCCTCTCGACGGCGATCGGCGAAGGCGATTGGCGCCTGTTCTTCCTGCAGCGCGACCGCGTGAGGAGCACCAAGGTGGAGGACGTGCAGCGCGTCGCCGCCGCGTACCTGGTGCCCGACAACCGCACGCTCGGCCTCTTCATGCCGACCACGAAGCCGGCGCGATCGCCCGAGCCCAAGCTCGTCGACGTCGTACCGATGGTGAAGGACTTCAAGGGCGACCCACCGGTCGCCTCGGGCGAGGCGTTCGATCCCACGCCGCAGAACATCGACTCGCGCACGCAGCGCGCGAAGCTCGCGAACGGCATGAGCGTGGCGCTGCTCGCCAAGCGCACGCGCGGTGCAACAGTGCACGCGAGGATCACGCTGCGCTTCGGCGACGAGAAGTCGCTCTTCGGCACCTCGCCCGCCGGTTCGCTCACGGGCAACATGCTCCCGCGCGGCGCGGGCGGCATGACGCGCCAGCAGATCCAGGACGAATTCGACAAGCTCAAGGCGCGCGTCAACTTCAATGGCGGCGCCGCCAGCGAGGACGTGACGATCGAGACGGTGCGCGAGAGCCTGCCGGCGGTCCTCAAGCTGGTCGCCACCGTATTGCGGCGGCCGGATTTCCCCGCGACCGAGCTCGAGCAGCTCAAGAACCAGCGCGTGACGCAGGTCGAAAGCCAGCGCAAGGAGCCACAGGGCGTCGCCGTCGTCGCGATGCAGCGCCAGGGAAATCCCTATCCCCGCGGCGACGTTCGCTACGAGCGCGACTTCGACGAGGCGATCGCCGACACGCGCGCCGTGACGATCGAGCGCGTCCGCTCCTTCCATGCCGACTTCTATGGCGCCGACCACGCGCAGATGGCGGTCGTCGGCGATTTCGACGCGCCCGCCATCCTCGCGCTCGCGGGTGAGCTCTTCGGCGACTGGAAGAGCAGGCACGCGTACCAGCGGGTGGCCAATCCGTACTATTCGGTGCCGCCGGCCGAGCTCAAGTTCGAGACGCCCGACAAGGCGAATGCGTTCTTCGCCGCGCGCATGCGCTTCACGATGCGCGATGACGATCCCGATTATCCCGCGACGATGGCGGCGAACTACATCGCGGGCGGCGGGCCCGGGTCGCTCTTGTGGAAGCGGATCCGCGAGAAAGACGGCGTCAGCTACGGCGTCGGCTCCGGAGTCCAGGTGAGCCCGTTCGAGAAGAGCGCGACATGGACGGCGCAGGCGATCTACGCGCCCGAGAACCTCGCGCGGCTCAAGCAGGGATTCAGCGAGGAGATCGCGGCCGTGAAGAGCGCAGGCTTCACCGCCGAGTTGCTCGCCGACGCCAAGAAGGGACTGCTCCTCTCGCGGCGGCTCGCGCGCGCGCAGGATACGACACTCGCCGGGATGCTCGCCGCCGAGCTCGAGCTCGAGCGCACGATGGCCTTCGCCGGGCGCATCGACCAGGCGATCGAGGCGCTCACCGTGGAGCAGGTCAACGCGGCGTTTCGCAAGTATCTCGACGCCTCGCAGCTCGTGACCGTGTACGCCGGGGATTTCGCCAAGGGGGCGAAGTAGGCACCCGATGAAGATCTCCAGCGCCACCGCCGTCTTCATCGTCGACCGCGTCGAGCCGACGCGCGATTTCTTCGTGCGTGCCGGCTTCGAGGTCCTGGCGGAGGTGCCCGACGGCGATACGCTCGGATTCGTGATCCTGATGAAGGACGGCGTGCAGGTCATGGCGGAGACGCGCACGAATTCGCGCGAGCCCGCGTCGCTGCAGAAGCTCATGAAGGAGTCGCGGCGCGCGGCGGTGTTCGTCGAAGTCGACGACCTCGACGCGGTGATCAAGGCGCTCGAGGGCGCCAAGGTGCTGGTCGAACGCCACACGACGTTCTACGGCTCCGACGAGCTCACCTTCGAAGAACCCGGCGGCAATCTCGTCGCGTTCGCCAAGATCACCCGCTGACACTCGACCCCGCTTTCCGAGCGGGGATGACAGGCCCGGCTTGACCGACATCCTCTCCCTCATCGGCAACACGCCGCTCGTCGAGGTGAAGAACCTCGACGCGGGCCCCTGCGAGCTCTTCCTCAAGCTCGAAAGCCAGAACCCTGGCGGCTCGATCAAGGACCGCATCGGGCTCTCGATGGTCGAGGCGGCCGAGCGCGACGGCAGCCTCCAGCCCGGCGGCACGATCGTCGAGGCGACCGCGGGCAACACCGGGCTCGGGCTTGCCCTGGTCGCCGCGCGCAAGGGCTATCGCCTCGTGCTCGTGATTCCCGACAAGATGAGCCAGGAGAAGGTCTTTCACTTGAAGGCCTTCGGCGCCGAAGTCGTGATGACGCGCTCCGATGTCGGCAAGGGGCATCCGGACTACTACCAGGACAAGGCGGAGCGCATCGCGCGCGAGAGCGGCGCGTTCTACGTGAACCAGTTCGGCAACCCGGCGAATCCGCGCGCGCACGAGACGACCACCGGCCCGGAGATCTGGGCGCAGATGGCCGGCAAGCTCGATGCCGTCGTCTGCGGCGTGGGCAGCTCCGGCACGCTCACCGGCCTCACGCGCTATTTCCGCAAGACCGCGCCGCACGTGGCGATGGTGCTCGCCGATCCGGCGGGCTCGATCCTTGCCGACTACGTGAAGACGGGGAAAGTGGGCGAAGCCGGCTCGTGGCTGGTCGAAGGCATCGGCGAGGATTTCATTCCGCCCATCGCGGACCTCAGCGGCGTGAAGGAGGCGTACAGCGTGACCGACGCGGAAACCTTCGCTGCGGCGCGCGAGCTGCTCGCGAAGGAATCGATCTTCGCGGGCTCGTCGAGCGGCACGCTGCTCGCGGCGGCGCTGCGCTACTGCCGCTCTCGCACGCGGCCCGAGCGTGTCGTATCGTTCGTGTGCGACAGCGGCAACAAGTACCTGTCGAAGATGTTCAACGACTACTGGCTCGCCGACCAGGGATTCCGCGAACGCGCGCAGCACGGCGACCTGCGGGACCTGATCGGCCGCCCCGCCGACGAGCGCGCCACCGTGAGCGTCGGCCCCGACGAGCCGCTGCTCACGGCGTACGCGCGCTTCAAGGTGCACGATGTGTCGCAGCTTCCGGTGCTCGACGGCGAGAAGATCGTCGGGTTGATCGACGAATACGACGTGCTCATGGCCACGATGCGCGGCGAAGCGCACTTCAAGGACCCGGTGAGGAAGCACATGAGCACGCGCCTGGAGACGGTCGCGCCCTCGGCGGCGATGCAGGACGTGCTGCGCATCCTCGACCACGGGCACGTGCCGATCGTCGCTGACGGCGCGCGTTTCTACGGACTCATCACCAAGATCGACATTCTCAACAGCCTGAGGCGCAAGCTCCAGTGAAGAAGACCAAGACGAAGTTCGCGACCCGCGCGATCCACGCCGGCCAGCCTCCCGATCCCCAAACCGGCTCCGTGATCACGCCGATCTACGCCACCTCGACCTACGCGCAGGAAAGCCCCGGCAAGCACAAGGGCCTCGACTACGCGCGCACGCACAATCCGACGCGCTGGGCGTACGAGCGCTGCGTCGCCGACCTCGAGAGCGGGAAGAACGGCTTCGCGTTCGCTTCCGGCATGGCGGCGACCGCGACCCTGCTGGAGCTCCTGCCCTCCGGCGCGCACGTCGTCGCGCTGGACGATCTCTACGGCGGCACGCGGCGCCTTTTCGAGCGCGTGCGCAAGCGCTCCGCGGGCCTGCGGTTCGGCTACACGACGCTCAAGAACCGCAAGGAGCTATTGGCGGCGATCACGCCGAAGACGAAGATGATCTGGGTCGAGTCGCCCTCGAACCCGCTCCTGAAGCTGGTCGACCTCGCGATGGTGGCCGAGGTCGCGCGCTCGAAGAAAATCCTGTCTGTCGCCGACAACACGTTCGCCTCGCCCTGGGTGCAGCGACCGCTCGAGCTCGGCTTCGACATCGTGGTGCATTCGGCGACCAAGTACCTGAACGGCCACTCCGACCTCGTGGGCGGCGTCGCCGTCACGGCGCGCGCCGATCTCGCCGAGCAGCTCGCTTTCCTGCAGAACGCCATCGGCTCGGTGCCGAGCGCGTTCGACAGCTTCCTCGTCACGCGGGGGCTGAAGACGCTTGCCATTCGCATGGAGCGCCACTGCGAGAACGCGCTCGCAATCGCGCAATGGCTCGAGCGCCATCCGAAGATCGAGAAGGTCTACTACCCGTGGCTCAAAAGCCATCCGCAGTACGCGCTCGCCCACAAGCAGATGGCCGCGGGCGGCGGCATGGTCTCGGCGATCGTGAAGGGCGGCGAGAAGGCGGCGCTGCGATTCCTCGAGCGCTGCAGGATCTTCACCCTCGCCGAGAGCCTCGGCGGCGTCGAAAGCCTGATCGAGCACCCGGCGATCATGACGCACGCTTCGGTGCCTGCCAAAGTGCGCGGCGAGATCGGCATCAGCGATGCGCTGGTGCGGCTCTCGGTGGGCGTGGAGGACGTCGACGACTTGATCGCGGACCTCGAGCAAGCCCTGCGCGCCTCGCCCGCGCGCTCATGAATCGATCTCGACCTCGCCCTCGATTTCAACGGGGATGTCGAACGGAAGCTCGGCCATTCCGACGGCACTGCGGCTGTGCGCGCCGCGCTCCGGACCATAGAGGCCGATGATCAGGTCGGAGAAACCGTTGATGACGGTCGGCTGGCGGTTGAAGCCGGGTGCCGAGTTGACCATGCCGAAGACCCGCGTCCATGCGCGCACGCGGTCGAGGTCTCCAAGCGTTCGATGCAGGCTGCCGAGGATCGAGAGCGCCGTGAGCCGCGCGGCATCGTAGCCCTGCTCGACCGTGAGATCGCGGCCGACCTTGCCCAGCGGCGTCGCGATCGATCCGTCCGCGTTCTGCGGACCATGTCCCGAGATGTAGGCGCGACTGCCGACGACGCGGACGAACTGGAAGGGCAGCCTCACGCCGGGCGGAGGCTTCATGGGCGCCGGCAGCGCGAGGCCCATCTTGGCGAGGCGGGCTTCGATCTTCCCTTTCATGGCTGCAGCACGGCCTCGACCGCGCGTCGCCCCTTGGGGCTCACGATCGCCACCAGGCAATCACCGGCACGGACCGGATCGCCGGGCGCCGGATTGAAGTTCCAGCGGTCGCCCTTGTCGCGTATCGCCACCAGCAGGTACTCGCGGCTGGCGGCGAGCGTCGAGACGGCGCGCTCGGCGAATCCCGCGGGTACCGGAATTTCCTCCACGCGCAGGTTGTTGTCGGTGCGCAGCATCATGTCCATGAAATTGACGGCGTGCGGGCGCAGCATCGCGGAAGCGAGGCGCATGCCGCCGGTGAAATCCGGCGACACGATCTCGTCGGCCCCGGCACGCTTCGTCTTCTCCACGTTGCGGCGATCGTGCACGCGGGCGACGATGCGCGCGCCCGGATTGAGCGCACGCGACGACATGCTCACCACCAGGTTGCGGCTGTCGTCCCCGGTCACGGCGAAGACGCCGGCGCAGCGCTCGATGCCCGCGCGCTGCAGCACCTCGTCGTCCGCCGCGTCGCCGTGCAACTGCAGCTCGTGGCCGGTGCGCTCCTCGTGGGCGGCGATGCTCTCGGCGCTCGTGTCGACGACGACGAACTTGCGTTCCGTCTTGATGAGCTCATCGGCGACGTAGCTGCCGACCCGCCCGATGCCGCAGACGATGTAGTGGTCCCTGACTTCGGCGATGGTGCGCAGCATGCGTCGCCTCCTGTAAGCCTGGCTGAGGTTGGTCTCGAGAACGAAAGCGGTGAAGGTGGAGAAGAGGTACCACGTCGAGCCGACGCCGACGAAGCCCACGAATATCGTGAAAAGGCGCGCGCCGGGCCTCTGGGTCATGTCGTAGACCTCGGAGTACCCGATCGTCGCCACTGTGATGAACGTCATGTAAAACGCGTCCACGACCGACTTGAACGTGACCGGCGTCGCGCCAATGATCAGGTAGCCGATGACGCCGATGACGTGCACCGCGAAGAGCGCGGCGAAGGCGGCGACGAACTTCGAGTAGAAGCGGCTGTCGCGGAAGATCTCGAGGATCGTGAACATCGCATGCGGCCCGGCGCGGACCTCTCAGCCTGCGAGGCCCGCCGTGGCCGCGTCGATCCTCGCCATCACCTCTGGCGTGAGCTTCTCGATCACCGCGGCGGCGGCGAGATTCTCTTCGACCTGCGAAACGCGCGACGCCCCGGTGATCACTGTGGAGACGTTGGGGTTGCGGGAGCACCACGCGATGGCGAGTTGCGCGAGCGAGCAGCCGAGCTCCTGAGACACCCCATGGAGGCGGCCCACCGCATCGTTGCGCGCCTTGTCGGTGAGGCCCTCGACCAGGAACTTCATGCGCGGCATCGCGCCGCGACTGTCGGCGGGGACTCCGTTGCGGTACTTGCCGGTGAGCAGCCCCGAGGCGAGCGGGCTCCAGGTCGTGAGCCCGATGCCCGCCTCTTCGTACACCGGCGCGTACTCCTTCTCCACCCGATCGCGGTGGAACAGGTTGTACTCGGGCTGCTCCACCACGGGTTTCCTCAGGCGCAGGCGCTCCGCGCACTGCCACGCCGCCATGATCTCGTTGGCGCTCCATTCCGACGTGCCCCAGTAAAGCGCCTTGCCGCGCTCGATCATGTCGTGCATCGCCCACACCGTTTCCTCGATGGGCGTATTCGGATCGGGGCGATGGCAGTAGACGAGGTCGACGTAGTCGAGCTGCAGGCGCTTGAGCGATCCGTCGATCGCGTTCATCAGGTACTTGCGGTTGAGCGTGCTCTTCTCGTTCGGGCCGTCGGTGATGCCCCAGAAGAACTTGGTCGAGACGATGTACTTGAGGCGCGGCCAGGCGAGCTTCTTCAGCGCCTCGCCCATGATCTCCTCGCTCTTGCCCGAGGCGTAGACCTCGGCGTTGTCGAAGAAATTCACGCCCCGATCCCAAGCCGCCGCCATGCACTCGCGCGCCGCGCCCCAGTCGAGCTGGTTGCCGTACGTCACCCACGAGCCGAACGAAAGCTCGCTCACCTTGAGGCCGGAACGGCCCAGTCGCCTGTAGTTCATGTCTTGGAGCCCCCGTGCGAAGGCGCCATTATAGGGACTCGCGACGCCGCTATGCGTCGAGCAGGAGCTGCGTCTGCGTTACGACCGCGCAGAGCTTTCCCTCCGACGACCTGATCGACGTCTGCCACACCATCGTGGTGCGGCCCCGGTGCAGCGCGACGCATTCGCCGGTGACGGTCGTGTCGACGCGCGCGGCGCCGATGAACTTGGTGCTCGAGTCGGTCGTGGTCGTTCGCCTGCCTTGCGGCATGTTGATGATCGTCCCCACGGCACCAAGCGTATCGGCGAATGCCATGTACGCGCCGCCGTGCAGCACGCCGCCGGTGGTGCAGAGGTCGGGGCGGACCAGCAGCTCGCCAACGACGCGCTCCGGCGCGATCTCGACGATGCGCATTCCCAAGAGCCCCGGCAACAGGGGAGCGAAGGCCTGTTGTAACGATTCGACGGAGAGCATTGGCGTCTCCTGGCCAGGTAGCGCTAGTTGAGCAGAGTGTAGGAACCGGGCGGGGAATCGGGGACGTCGCCCGCGGCCAGCAGGTCGAAGAGCAGCTGCACTGTGTTCTCGCCGGCGCGGGCCTTGAGCTTCGAGAACATGAACACGGTCGGGAAGACGGCGAAGCGCCGGTCGGCGGGAACGATCGCGTACGCCTCCTCACCGTCGCGCGCGAGAACGACCCAGGTCCAGCCGAGCGCGACGCAGGCTTGTTCACCCCAGAGGCAGCCGAGCGCCGAGGACTCCTCCTCGAGGTCCGCGCCCGCGAGAGGACGTACCGCCCCGACCCGCTGATGAATCGCCGCGACGACTCGAGCCGGCTCCGCGCCTTCGAGGTCGCCGAGCCGCGCCGCGCCATTTGCGGCGAGCTGCAGCATCTGATCGCGAAGATCCGGCGTCAGGAGGCCTCGCTCTCGCCAGGGTTGCGGCATCGGGATTGTGTCAGGCAGGCTCGAGGTAGCTCTGGAATACCGCGACATGCACGAGCGCCTTGTCCGCGCTGTTCGGCCAGAGATCCTCGGTGCGAAATCGCACGTCGTATGTCGGCTCATCCTGCGCCTCGACGGAATGCGCGTGGGCATCGGGGAAGGGATACACCGGTGATTCGCTCACGACGACGCCCGTCTTGCCGCGGATGTAGCCAGGCATGCGAATGTGGCCGGGCACGAAGTCGGGCTTGACGCGCACACGGTCGCCCGCCTTGAAGCGTTGGCGGTTGCTTGCGTTCGTGCGCCCCGGCGCGCTCGGCGATGCGAGCGGAAACACGCCACCCGCGCGCCGCTCCAACTCCTCGCGCGTCACGACGCCTTTCTCGACGAGCAGCGTCGCCAGGCTGGTCAGCGAGCGCTCGTAGTAGCTCGCGGTGAGATAGTGGCGCGGGTCCATGCGCTCGATGGCGTGGCGATACTCATCCATGTTGAAGATGCCGCAGCGCACCGCGAAGGCATAGAGGGCGTTGGCGCGCACCTCCCAGATCTCGTGGAAGGCACGCGCACCCACGGTGAAACGCACGCGGCCGAAGCCTTGCCGTCCGCCAAGGTCGTGCATGCCGTCCATCAGGCGCCTCCAGGCGAAAGGCGCGCGACCCCGATCAGCGAATCGCGCGTGACAAGGTCCGCGAGCTTGTCTTCCGGCCAGCCCTCGGTCCCGGATGGCCTTTCGGGCAACACCATGTAGCGCGTGTCGGCGGTCGTGTCCCACACGCGGATCTCCACGTCCGGCGACAAGTCGAGCCCCATCTCGCTCAGCACCGTGCGCGACTCGCGGACAACGCGCGCGCGGTAGTCGAGGTCCTTGTACCAGTCCGGCGGCAATCCGATCAGCGTGAACGCGGTGCACGAGCACAGCGTGCAGCAGATGACGTTCTGGACCTTGGGTGCGTTCTCGAGCACCACGAGGTGGCGGTGGTGCTTGGGCATCGACAGGCCCAGCTCCGCAACTGCGGCACGGCCGTCGGCCAGCAGGCGCGCCTTGAAAGCCGGATCGACCCAGGCGCGCGCCACGACGCGCGCACCGTTGCGCGGCACCCACTCTTCTTGCACGCGATGCGCCTGCTCCGCGACAGCCTCGGCCGCCTTCATGCCGCGCTCGTCGAGCGCCGCCTGGATGGCATCGACGCGCTGCTCCATGGTGGCCGTAGGGCGGATGACGCGTTCGCTATCGGGCATGTCGGGCTCCTCGCGGTACCTGCGACGCAATTGTAAGCCGGCCGGCGTCGACGGGCCGCGATAAGATGGCCCATCGAGAATCGCGGAACTTCCATGGACCCATCCCGGCGCAACGTCGCGCTCCTTGCCTGCTGCCAGGCGCTGCTGCTCACCAACGCGGTGACGTTGATCGCGGTGAGCTCGCTCGCCGGCTATGCGATCGCGGAGAACAAGGCGCTCGCGACGGCGCCGGCTACGACGTACGTGATCGGCATCGCCATCGCCGCGTTCCCCGCGTCGATGTGGATGCGGCGCGTGGGACGGCGCAACGGGTTCCTCACGGGTGTCGCGCTGGCGCTTGCGGGCGCCGCGATCTCGACCTTCGCCGTCGCGAGCGCGAGCTTCGTGCTGCTGTGCTTCGGGACGATGCTCCTCGGAATGTACAACGGCTTCGGCCAGTACTATCGCTTCGCGGCCGCCGATGCCGCGCCCGCCGACTTCAAGGCGAAGGCGATCTCGTACGTGCTGGCCGGCGGCCTTGTCGGTGGCATCGTCGGGCCCGAAATCAGCAAGCACACGCGCACGCTCCTGCAGCCCGAGTTCCTCGCCTCGTACGCATCGCTCTTCATCTACGCCCTCATCGCGGGAGCAGTGATCTCGCTCCTGCGGATTCCGGAAACTTCACTGGGCGCTTCGAACGAGCCGGCGCGGCCCTTGAGCGAGGTGATCAAGCAACCCGTATTCATCGTCGCGGTCTCGGTCGCGGCGCTGGGCTACGCGGTGATGAACTTCCTCATGACGGCGACGCCGCTCGCAATGGGCTTCTGCGGACACCCATACGAGGCGACTGCTGGAGTGATCGCGGCACACGTGGTCGGCATGTTCGGGCCGTCCTTCTTCACCGGATCGCTCATCCAGCGCTTCGGCGTGCTGAACGTGATGCTCGCGGGCGTGGCAATCATGTTCGCCTGCATCGGCATCGCGCTCTCCGGGCAAGCCGTCAGCGATTTCTGGTGGGCCCTCATGCTCCTCGGCATCGGCTGGAACTTCATGTACATCGGCGGCTCGACGCTGCTTACCGAAGCCTACCGGCCCTCGGAGAAGGCGAAAGTCCAGGGGCTGAACGAGATCATCATCTTCACGGTGCAAGCGCTCTCGTCCTTTTCCTCCGGCGTCCTGGTCAACACGAAGGGCTGGGAAACGCTCAACTACGTCGCTTTGCCGCTTGTGCTTTGCGCCGGGCTTTCGGCGGCTTGGCTGGCGGTGCGGCGGCGCGCGGCGCTGCCTTCCTAGGCTTGCCCTTCGCGGCCGCCTTGCGTAGCGCCGCCCCGTAGGCGCTCCGAGCCCATTTCTCCATCACTTCGGCGTCTTCCAGCGCCTCTTCCGGCGCGTGGTAGTAATGCAGGGTCATCTTCTCGCCGCTCTTCATCTCGTAGACGAAAGGTTTCAGGCCCGCGCGCTTGAACTCCGCCAGGTTGAGGTCGTCCGCCTTGAGGCAAAGGGCGTCGTCGGCGATGAGCGCGAAAAAGAGACCCTGGTGATACAGGCCCCAGCCGCCGAACATCGCTTTCGCTTCCACCGGCCCGAAGCGGCGCATGGTCTCGAGGATGTGCAGGACGAATTCAGTCGGCTTGGGCATTGGCGAGCATCGCCTGCAGCTTGAGGACGGTGGCCCAGTTGCGCGTCGTGGCGGTCTCGCCCGTCGCCTTCGCGAACGCCTTCGCCAGCTTCGACTCGATAAGTCCGCTCGCGCACCAGAGATAGGCGGCCTTGTTCCCGAGCGCGAGCGCGTCGGGTGCCCACGACCGGGCGACGAGCGCCTTCGCGGCGCCGAGCGCTCCGGGCCGGGCGAACGCGACCAGGAACCTCGAAGGATCCTTGTCCGCCTGGCGGAGGCGGTTTTCCTTGACGATCGACCTGAGATCGGTCGCGGTCACGACGACGACAGCGACGGGAAATCCGAATCGACCGGCGATCGCCTTCTCGATTGCCTTCGCAAGCGCCATGGCGTCCCCACGCTTCGCTTCGAAGACGGCGTTTCCGCTGTTGAGCAGTGTGCGCACGTTCGCATGCCCAAGGCCTTCCAGAAGGCTCCGAAGGTCCGCCATGGCGATACGCTTGGACTTGCCGACATTGATGCCGCGAAGCAGCGCGACGCAGTCGGTCACGGGATGACGACTAAGGCTTGAAGATGTCGGCGGCAATCCAGATCGCGGGAACCTTGCTGCGATTCTCCACCCAGTGCGTGGTCGCCTTCCCCTCGGCAAAGCCGCCTTCGGCGCCGATCACGGTGTCGCCCTTGCCTTCCTGGTGGTAGGTGAGCTCGCCCTGGAGGAAGTAGCTCACCGCCGGGCGGTCCTTGTGGGTGTGGATGCCCAGAACGCCGCCGGGTTGCAGCGTGATCTTGCGAAGACGAAGGAAGCGCCCCTGGGTCGAGTCGATCTCGCTCGACAGGTCGATCTTCTGCAGCTCCACGGCGCTCTGGCCCTTGGTTTCGGTGGGCGGCGCCGCCTGACCCCACACGTAGCCCAGGCCGAAGGCCGACGACAGCGAGATGGCGGCGAGGATGGCGATGCGCTTCGGGTGCTTGAACATGGTCGTTTCCTCCTAGGCGATTTCGATGTCCGAAAACGGCGAGCACGCGGCGCTCGCCGGGCCGATAATGGCGCCATGCTACTCGATGCCGACCAATGCTACCGGGCGCTGCGCACCCACGACTCGCGCTTCGACGGGCGCTTCTTCGTGGGCGTGGGCACGACCCGGATCTACTGCCGCCCGGTTTGCTCCGCCAGGACACCGCTACGCCATAACTGCCGCTTCTTTCCCAGCGCCGCCGCCGCAGAGGCCGAAGGCTTCAGGCCGTGCCTGCGTTGCCGTCCCGAGCTCGCGCCGGGCTATGCGGCGGTCGACGCCAACCGGCGCCTCGCGCAATCGGCCGCCCGCCTGATCGAGGATGGGCGGCTGCAGGACGCGAGCCTTGCCGATCTCGCCGCGACGCTCGACGTGACCGATCGCCACTTGCGGCGCGTGTTCCAGGAGGAATTCGGCGTGGCGCCGGTCGAGTACGCGCAGACGCAGCGCCTGCTCCTCGCCAAGCGCCTGCTGACCGACACCGATTTGTCGATCCTCGACATCGCGATGGCGAGCGGTTTCGCGAGCCTGAGGCGCTTCAACGACCTCTTCCGCACGCGCTACCGCATGACGCCCGGCGAGCTGCGGCGCACCAGCGCGCGCGCCGAGCCGGCGGAAACGCTTGCCTTCGACCTCGCGTACCGGCCGCCCTACGATTGGGAAGCGATGCTCGCCTTCCTCGCCAAGCGCGCGATTCCGGGAGTCGAGGCAGTCGAGCGACGAAGCTACGCGCGCACGCTGCGCGCCGAACGCGGCGGCAAAGCCCTCGCCGGGTGGATTACGGTCACACCCTCGCCGCGCCGCGCCTCGCTGCGAGTCACCGTAAGCGCCTCGCTCGCCGGCGCCCTGCCCTCGGTGCTCTCGCGCGTGAAGCATCTCTTCGACCTCGCGTGCCGCCCCGATGAGATCGCCTCCGTCCTTGGCGCGCTGGCCGAGAACCACCCGGGCTTGCGCCTTCCCGGCGCGATCGACGGATTCGAGATCGCGGTGCGCGCGATCCTCGGGCAGCAGGTGAGCGTCAAGGTAGCCACCGGGATCGTCGCGCGCCTGGTACAGGCCTTCGGCGAGCCGATCGAGACGCCACGTGAAGGATTGAGCCTGCTCTTTCCGACCGCGGCGAGGCTCGCGGCGCTCGAGCCCTCCGAGATCGCCTCGCGCGGCGTGATCGGCGCTCGGGCCCGCGCGATCGTCGCTCTCGCCAAAGAGGTCGCGGCGGGGCGCTTGCGACTCGACCCTTCCGCCGACGTCCCCGCGACCGTCGCCGCGCTCGAGGAGCTTCCGGGCGTGGGACCGTGGACCGCGCAATACATCGCCATGCGCGCGCTCGCCTGGCCGGACGCTTTCCCGCATCCCGACGTCGCGGTGATCAATGCGATGGACGCGAAGCCTAAGGAAGCGCTTCGGGCCGCGGAGCAGTGGCGCCCGTGGCGCGGCTACGCCGTGCTGCACCTTTGGAAATCACTGGAGAAGACGCAATGATCCGCTACGCCCGCTTGATGACTCCCCTCGGTACCCTGATCGCCACCGCCGTCGGCGGCGCCCTCACCGGCCTCTACTACGAGGGCGGACGGCACGCGCCTCCGGTCGCGCGCGAATGGAAGGAAGATCCGGCCGCGGCGCCGATCGCCGCATGCGCACGCCAGCTCGCGGAGTACCTCGAGGGACAGCGCCAATGCTTCGAGCTGCCGCTCGCGCCCGAAGGTTCGGAATTCCAGCGCCGTGTCTGGATCGAGATCGCGCGCATTCCCTTCGGCGAGACGATCACTTACGCGGAGCTGGCGGCGCGCGCGGGCGCTCCAGGCTCGGCGCGTGCCGCGGGTGCGGCCACCGGTCGCAATCCGCTCTCGATCATCGTGCCGTGCCACCGCGTGGTCGGCTCCGACGGCAGCCTCACGGGATACGCCGGAGGGCTCGGGCGCAAGACGAAACTGCTCGAGCTCGAAGGAGCGCTCGAGGGAACGCTCGTTTGAGGCCCGAAGACCTCGCGCGCCTCGTCGCCCTCGCGGCGATGTGGGGCGCTTCCTACCTCTTCATGCGCTACGCGGTGCCGTACTTCGGCCCGATCGCGATGATCGAGATGCGCGTGCTCATCGCCGGCATCGCACTCATCGCGTTCGTGGCCGCGACGGGCGGCGTGGTCGGGTGGCGCAGGCATTGGAAAGCGTTTCTCTTCGTCGGGTCGATCGGCCTCGCTGCCCCGTTCGTGCTGATTGCCGAGGCGCTCACGACGATCGACGCCTCGACCGCCGCGATCCTCAACGCGCTGGCACCGCTCTTCGCGTGCATCGTCGCGGCGATGTGGATCCGCGATCCCATCACGCCGGCGAAGATGGCGGGCATCGCGCTCTGCCTCGTGGGAACCGCGGTGCTGGTCGGATGGACACCGAAGCCGATGACGTCGCGCGAACTCATCGCAGCGGGGCTTTCCGTCACCGCGACCGCGCTCTATGGCTACACCATCGTGTTCACGAAGGTGTACCTGCGCGAGGCGAGCCCGATGGGGACCTCGGCGGGAACGCTGCTCATGGCCGCGGCGACGCTGCTGCCGATCACGTTCTTCGCGCCACCCCCGCAGGCCATCGCGACGATCCCGACGGCGGCGTGGCTGGCGGTGCTCGGGCTCGCGGTCGTATCGACAACGTTCGCGTTCATCCTCTACTACCGCCTCATCGCCGACGTGGGGCCGGTGAAGGCGATCACGGTGACGCTGCTCGTGCCGGTGTTCGGAATGGTCTGGGGCGTGGTCTTCCTCGGCGAGCCCGTGACCCCCGGGCGCATCGCCGGCTGCGCCATCATCCTCGCCGGCTGCTCCCTGATCCTGGGACTGGTGCGATTTCCGATTCGTCGCTCCGCGAGTTAAGGCGGGGGAACCACAGATGAACACAGATAAAAGCAAAACCGATTGAGGGTTGTGAGGTCGTAGATGCGCATGCGTCTGCGCTTGTTTCGGACCTCCCACTGCCCTTGTCCTATCTGTGTTCATCTGTGTTCATCTGTGGTTCCATAGCCTTTTCCTCGCGTAACTCCCCAGTGCCCAACCGCCTCGCCAAGGAAACGAGTCCGTACCTGCAGCAGCACGCGGAGAATCCGGTGGATTGGTATCCCTGGGGCCAGGAGGCGCTCGAGGCGGCGAAGGCGTCCGGTAAGCCCATCCTGCTTTCGGTCGGCTACTCGGCATGCCACTGGTGCCACGTGATGGCGCACGAGTCGTTCGAGAATCCCGAGATCGCGAAGGTAATGAACGACCTCTTCGTCAACATCAAGGTCGATCGCGAGGAGCGCCCGGACATCGACCAGATCTACCAGGTGGCCCAGGCGATGCTCACGCAGAGGAACGGCGGCTGGCCGCTCACCATGTTCCTCACGGCCGACCAGCTGCCCTTCTTCGGCGGCACGTACTTTCCCGACCAGCCGAAGTACGGCATGCCCGGATTCGCCGACCTGCTGAAGCGCGTGCGCGAATTCTACGACCAGCATCCAGACGACATTCGCGCGCAGGGCGAGCAACTCGCTCAGGCGCTCGCGCGAACCACGCCGCGACCGGCCTCGCATCCGTCGCAATTCTCGCGCGCGCCGCTCGACGACGCGGAGGCCTACTTCGCCTCGGCGTTCGATCGCGATCGCGGCGGCCTCACCGGCGCGCCGAAATTCCCGCACCCGGATTCGCTCGAGCTCCTGCTGCGGCGATTCGCGGCGGCAGGCGATCGCGAGTCGCTCGACCTCGCGACGCTCACCCTGCGCAAGATGGCGCAGGGCGGCATCTACGACCAGGTGGGCGGCGGCTTCGCGCGCTACAGCGTCGACGCCGATTGGGCGATCCCGCACTTCGAGAAGATGCTCTACGACAACGCGTGGCTACTGCGCCTCTATGCCGACGCGTGGGCGATCACCCGCAATCCGCTGTTCGAGCGCGTCTGCGACGAGACCGCCGCCTGGGTCATGCGGGAGATGCAGTCGCCCGAAGGTGGCTATTACTCCTCGCTCGACGCCGACTCCGAAGGCGAGGAAGGCAAGTTTTACGTGTGGACGCCCGACGAGGTCCGCGCGGTCCTCACCGCCGACGAGTTCGCAGTCGCCTCCGACTGTTTCGGCCTCGACCGGCCGCCCAACTTCGAGGGCCGGCACTGGAACCTGGTGATGGCGCGCGAGCCCTCGGACGCGCAGACGTGGAAGCTCCTCGATTTCGCTCGCCGCAAGCTCCACGCCGAGCGCGAGAAACGCGTGCACCCAGGGCGCGACGAAAAGGTCCTCACTTCGTGGAACGCGCTCATGATCTGGGGCATGGCGCACGCGGTGCGCGTACT
>Ga0209647_1000898_pt1 | contig 26714 bp, 22 predicted proteins | sample GraSoi_2013_60cm_FD_185827 | JGI IMG/M metagenome (GOLD analysis project Ga0209647, IMG submission 185827) | Grasslands soil microbial communities from the Angelo Coastal Reserve, California, USA - Sample 9_17_2013_60cm (SPAdes) (version 2) | ecosystem: Environmental > Terrestrial > Soil >... | reverse complement strand
CGACTCAATTGCGTGCTGCCGCAGACTCTGGAAAGCCGAGAAGAAGGAGCCCATTTCATCCGAGACGAAGATCTCGAACACCTGATTTCCTCGGATATCGCTCTCTTCAACTTCGACGGATCCGAAATTGATTCAGGAACCGTCGTGGAATTCATGGTCGCAAAGTTCGCGGATATTCCAGCGCTACTACTTAGAACGGATTTTCGCCGTGGCGGTGACCAAGGCCAAGATCCCTGGAACCTGATGCTGAGTTTTTACCCCAGAACTGAAACCTGCTGTCTTGACAGTATGGCTCTCTACAAAACCGCACTAGCCCAAGGACTCGATCCGGTGGGCGCGGTCGATTCGATGCTCGATCAGATCGCAGCGCTCGTGGTCCCAAAGCTGGAGGCGCTGGCTCAAACTAAACCGATTTTGCCACCGGACCTTGCGAGTCCCATTCATGACTGGCTGGTCCGATTCCCTGGGTTCAGATCCCCGGAATCGGTGACCCGAATCCGGCAAGCGCTTACTCGTAAATCTTCTTGAAAATATCGAACCCGACCGGACCAATCACCTTTCACCTTTCACCTTTCACCTCCCCCCGTGCGCTACCTCATTGCTCCTGACAAATTCAAAGGGACCTTGTCCGCTCAACAAGTGGGTCAAATCGTGGCCGAGGTCGCTCGCGAGCAAGATCCCGAAGCGAAAGTGGACATCCTCCCCATTGCTGACGGAGGAGAAGGCACCGCCGCTCTGTTAGCCGTCCAACTCGGCGCCCAACCGAAAACCATTGAAACGTTAGATGCCCTCGGCCGGCCGATATCAGCACAATATTTCGTTTCTGAAACGGAGGCCTTCCTTGATATGAGTGCCGCTTCGGGCCTCTGGCAGATCGCCCAGAACGAACGGCAACCATTGCGATCGAATACTTACGGTACCGGCGTCATCATCCGAGCACTAATCGATGCCCGCTTAGCACGGATTTATGTTGGCCTTGGCGGAAGCGCCACGGTCGATGCCGGGATCGGGATGGCCGCAGCGCTGGGATACAAATTCCGCGACGCTAGCGCGAGTCCAGTCGAGCCCGTTCCAGCGCATTTCGGCGATATCGTAAGCATCGAGAAACCGAGTTTCGCAAAGGCGCCGCAGATCGTGGGCTTGGCTGACGTGGAAACTAGATTGCTGGGGCAATCCGGCGCGATCTACACGTTCGGACCACAAAAAGGATTGAATCCCGAACAGGTCCAGAGCTTGGATCGTGAGCTCGCCAAATTTGTCGATCTAGTTGAACGCAAGCTCGGCGTAAATCACGCCGCAGCTCCCAGAGCCGGCGCCGCCGGTGGATTAGGATACGGTATCATGACCTTTCTTACCGGGACCTTGGTCTCCGGTTTCGCAGTGGTCGCCGAACGACTAAGGCTCAAAGAACGGATCGCTGCCGCCGATATCGTGATTACGGGAGAAGGCAAACTGGACTCACAATCATTAGAAGGAAAAGGACCGTTCGGAGTTGCTGCAGCAGCGAAAGAGGCTGGCAAACCGGTCTGGGTCATCGCCGGCACCATAGAGCAACACCCAGGGATGTCTTATTTTGATCGAACAGTTGCAGTGGTTGGCAGCGAAATAACATTGGACGCTGCCATGGCTGGGCCAGCGGAAAGCCTAAGAAAACGTGCTGCCGGCTTGTGGACTTAAACGACGGAACGTTCTCCGTTAGAAGGTATAAGAGTTGAAGGTCATTTGGTGAGTTCGGCGAAGTGAGTTAACTTTCTTCCTGTAAAAGCAGCCGAATCGTCCGGCATAATGCCCCCAGCCGATGAAACCGGAATTTGTTGGGTTAGGCCTGATCCTAGCGGGCGCGCTCTATCTCTTTTGGACCCAGAGGTTACGCACTGATATCACAGCACTGCTTGTGATGTTGTGCCTGGCAATTCCCTGGCCGCACCCGGATGGTAAATGGGCTGGGATTCTGACACCGCAAGAGGCATTCGCCGGTTTTGGCAGCGTGGCCGTCATCATGGTCACGGCAATGTTTGTTTTCAGCGCGGCCCTGGTCCGCACCGGCGCAGCTGAGATGATCGGTGGACGCTTGTTCAGAGCAGCCGCTCGCAATGAGCTGCTCTTTCAGGCCGCAGTATTCACGCTTGCCACCGCTTGTTCCATGTTCATCAATGAGACGACTATCGTTCTCGTGTTCATGCCGGTCGTTCTTGGCGTGTGCAAGGAGCGCAACCTTTCTCCATCGCGCTATCTCCTGTGCGCGGCCTATGGGGCTGCTCTGGGCGGACAATGGACGCTGATCGGTACCCGCAGCAACGTCATTGTCAGCGAGTTCTTTCGCCAACAAACCGGGCATCCGATCGGTTTTTTCGATTTCACTCCAATCGCTGCCCCCGTTTTCGTCGGCTGCTCCATCTATTTTTTTCTGATTGCACGCCGATTCTTGCCAGCACCCGACCTCCAGTCGTTGGAACAGGAACTCGGTAAGGAATACCTCAGCGAGGTAATGGTCACACCACACTCCGCCACCGTCGGCCGGACCCTGGATCAGCTCGAATGGGCCAAACGGCAGGATGCCACCATTGTCGGCGTCATCCGAGAGGGTGAGCGGATGCCGCCCAACGGTTGGATGAAACTGCATGCTGGCGATGCGTTGATCGTCCAAGGCGCCGTCCCGACGATCGGCAGCCTGCTGAAATCCCCCGACTTTCGTTTCTTGGAAGAAGTCAAAATCGGCGACAAAGCGTTGCGCAGCCTAGACCTGATCACGGTCGAAGCTTTGCAATCTCCCAACTCCCGGTATACCGGGCGCACGATGCAGGAGACCAACTTTGGTCGGGACTATGGTTTCAGCGTACTCGGTATTTCACGACATGGACAAACAGTTCAGGAACGACCGTCTGCGACTCAACTCGAGTACGGCGACTCTCTGCTCTTGCTTGGTCATAACTCGAATCTCGAGCGTCTTGAGCGCAATCCGAATTTGATTGTGTTAAGCCAGCGACACTTCCCGAACACTGGAAAAAGGCAGGCCATCATTACGATGCTCCTTTTACTCGGAATTATTTTGTCCGCTGTCACCGGCGCTATCAGCCCGGCGCTTTCGATCCCGATCGCCGCGGCTGCTGTGTTGCTATTTAAGTGCGTGAAAGTGACGGATACGTACAAGTCGGTCGAGTGGCCAGCTGTCGCCACGGTAGGCGGTATGATCTCTTTCGGGTTCGCTCTTGAAAAGACGGGTGCAGCCGCTGCCTTGGCCCACGCGATCGTCAGCAATTTTCAATGGGCCGGACCGAATCTCATTCTTGGCGCGATGCTTTTATTTACGGTGACACTCACCCAAATCATCGAAAACGCCGCCGTGGCGATCATTCTCGCACCGATTGCTTTTCAAATCGCTCGCGAAAGCCATACCGATCCAAAGCCGTTCATGGTTGGGTTAGCGGTTTGCATTTCTACTTCCTTCTGCACACCTGTCGCCCATGAGACCACCATGCTGGTTATGGGTCCCGGCCGTTATCGTTTCAAGCACTACCTTACGATGGGAACAGGGATGGCAATTGTCGCCTGGTTAATTGCAACCTATGTAACCCCTTTGATTTGGCGATTCTGATTTTCGGATGGTCGAGGCGATTTGTCTGGCCCCCGGCGCCCGGAATCGGCCCAAAATCCAAATTTCAACGGCATCCTGTTGTCATGGAAAAAATCGACGGTTTGCGAAGTGGATACGCCAAGGTAGGCGATCTCGTCTATTTCGGGCGGATGCTCGATAAAGTCCGGTTATCGGACGAAGGCCGATTGCCCCCTGGCTACAATCTAGGCGACCAAAATCCGCTTTTTTTTGACGGGGTTTGCTGCCGATTTCTCCAGGTTGAATATGAGCAGGTTGTCAGGCAAGCACGGGCAGGTCGTTCCGACGAAGAGATCCTGGAATGGGCTTATCAAACCGGGAAACACCCAACTGAGGATGACATCAGATTCTGGAACTCGTTTATGACGAAGTGCGGTTGGCGCGATCAATCGACTGCTTCATTAAACCGTTGGAAGAATCAGCTGGGCCTGGAGAACCACACCGATGTTCAGACTTTTTTTGATCTCTATGATGCGGACGAAGGCAGAGAAATCCCGCTAGCATGCACTTCGCATTGACGAGCGCGCGGTAGTAGTCCGTCCCGGCATTTCGGCTGGGAAGGCGCAAAAAGCGGGCTAGTTGCTCCGTTCTTAGTTCATTCTAACTTTCAGGATGCCGCGAAAGATCGTCCATCTTGATATGGATTGTTTCTACGCTGCAATCGAAGTCCGTGATCACCCAGAATTGGCCGGTAAACCGGTTGCGGTCGGCGGCGCTCGTGATCGTCGCGGCGTCCTCACCACGTGCAACTATGAAGCGCGTGAGTTCGGCGTGCGTTCCGCCATGCCTACTTTTCAGGCCTTGCAGAAGTGTCCGCACCTGATCGTGATGCCGACCCGGTTCGATGTTTATCGGCGCGAATCAACCAGGATTCGAGAGATCTTACTGAAGTTTACTCCGATCATTGAACCATTGTCCTTAGACGAAGCGTTCCTCGACCTGTCCGATCATTCTGGCGAAACCAGCGCGACCGTCACGGTAATGCGCCAATTGATCTGGCAAAAAACTCGGCTCACCGCTTCCGCTGGTATTGCTCCCAACAAAATGCTGGCAAAAATCGCCAGCGACTGGAAAAAGCCGAACGGTCAATTTGAGATCCGGCCGGAAGACATCCCGGAGTTCATGTTGGAATTACCCGTCAGGCGCCTATGGGGAATCGGACCGAAGTCGGCCGAGCGGTTAGCTGAACTTGGCGTCAACACTTGTGGTGATTTACAACGCTACTCCCGAGTCGAACTAATAGAACAGTTCGGTAAGTTCGGTTTAGAGCTTTTCTCACTTTGCCGCGGAGCCGATGAACGACCGGTTGAAACCGACCGGATACGGAAGTCACTAAGCAGTGAACGAACATTTCCCCAGGACCTCACTTCTCTGGCTCAATGCGAAGCCAAAATCCCTGAGCTCTTTGAGGAAGTCATGGACGACTTGAAAAAGTCGGGTGCAACCGACCAAGTAAAATCCGCGTTTATCAAAATCCGGTTCTCCGATTTCACCAGAACAACCGTCGAACGCGCCGGTTTGAGCTTAACAGTGGAGAACTTTCAAGCCCTCCTCCGCCAAGGCCTGAGTCGTAAATCTCTGAACGTAAGGCTCCTAGGTCTCGGAGTGAGATTTCACGAACCAGATTCCGAGGGCGCCACCCAACTCGAGCTCCAGATTTGAGGGAACTTATTCCAGCTGCCTGAAGCTACTGAGAGGAAAGGAATAGCCGCAAAAAGGCACAAAAAGCGCAAAAAAAAAGTGAGGAGATGCTCGGCAGGCAAACACCCGCCGTCGGTAACGCGTGCTGGCTCTACTGATAAAGTTCGATAACTACAAGTTCCAGATTCGGAAGTACACCGACAGCCTTGACGCATTCGAGACTTAAACTGGCTTTCAACCGTCTCTTTTTTTGGCGCTTTTTGTGCCTTTTTGCGGCTATTCCTTTCTGCGAATTCGTGACATTATCGGTATTTTGAGACGGGCCGGTTGGACAGCCACCTCGATTTCTTGCGCCGGTTCAACCGTGAACGTCGTGAGCTCGCGCTGCGCGTCATCGAAGACTGTTTCCCGTCCTCAGTCAAAGTTTGGCGACCCGCCGGGGGCTTCCTACTATGGGTGGAGCTGCCGCCAAGTGCCGATATGGAACGAGTTTATCAAACCGCCCTCAACGAAAAAGTCGCCTTCTGTCCCGGTGCAGCTTTCTATACCTCGCAGGAGCAAGAAGTCGCCGCCATGCGACTCAATTGTTCACGTCCAAGCGAGGAGGCGTTAGTAAAAGGTCTTCAGGTTCTAGGCAGATTGTTGAACGAGCGCGAACGAGCGTGAACGCCGTGAGCGCCGCGAACTGCCTGCGGCTCACTCGTCGTTCACGCTCGTTCGCGCTCGTTCGCGGCGTTCCCGCTCGTTAAGATTTGCATCTTTCTCAGTTTTAGCCGTGTACTAGCGACAAATGCTTAAAGCTTTTTCCTTAGGCGGATGGCGTTCAACGTCGCTTGGCGTGCTGGTAGCGATCACTTTGAGCGCAGTATTTGCCTCTCAGAACGGATCGGCTGCCGAACCCCTCGGCCCCGACAACGCACCCTTGTGGTTGCGTTACCCGGCGATATCACCCGATGGCAAAACCATCGCTTTCAGCTTTCAAGGCCACCTTTTTGTAGTGCCTTCGAACGGCGGATTGGCGCAACCCCTCACGGCTGGTACTGCCGCCGACACCTCACCCGTTTGCTCCCCGGACGGAAAATCGATTGCCTTCGCATCCGATCGATACGGTAACTTCGACGTTTTCCTCATCAGCGCGGAAGGTGGACCGGCACGCCGGCTGACCACGCATTCTGCGGATGAAATACCGGTCTGTTTTACTCCAGACGGCCAATTCGTGGTGTTCAACTCTCAACGGATGGTCTCGGCCCAAAGCTCAAAGTTCCCCGTGCCAAGGAGATTTCCCGAGCTCTATAAGGTGTCGATTGAGGGCGGCAAAGAACCCGAAATGATTTTGGTGACCCCAGCCTTAAATGCCAAGTTCGATAAGAGCGGACAGCACATCATCTACGACGATCAGAAAGGTTACGAGGACCTTTGGCGCAAACATCAAACCTCCTCCTTTGCCCACGATGTCTGGATCTACGATGCCCAGACGGGCGATCACACGAAATTGACGACTTACCCTGGAGAAGATCGAAACCCAGTATGGGCACCGGACGAAAATTCGATCTACTATCTGTCCGAGCAAAGCGGCTCGTTCAACGTTTGGCATCTGCCGTTGAACCACGGGCAGCCGGGCACTCCTCAACAAGTGACCAAATTCGACAAGAATCCGGTTCGATTCTTGTCGATTTCGAACGGCGGAGATCTTTGCTTCGGATTCGATGGGGAGATTTATCTGTTACCGGCCGGTGCGACCCAACCGGCGAAGGTAGCGGTCCGTATCGCCATTGCCGACAGCACGGCTGAAAGCAGGACCACGCCAATGCCGGAAGGAGCCACCGAGATGGTGGTTAGTCCGAATGGCAAAGAAATCGCTTTCGTGGTGCGCGGCGATGTCTATGTCGCCGGGATTGAACATGGCGACACTAAACGGATTACGAACAAACCGGCCCAAGCCCGGAACCTCAGCTTTAGCTCCGACGGTCGAAAACTCGTGTTCGCTGCTGAGTACAACAATGTCTGGAGTCTCTACGAGGCCGGTATCGCTCAACCAAAGGAAAAAGAACCTTATTTCTTCCTTTCGACCGTGATCGATGTTCATCCCATTCTAGAGAATGGACAGGAAAATTTCCGGCCCAAATATTCCCCCGATGGTAAAGAGGTCGCCTACTTAGAGGACCGGACGACCCTCAAAGTTCTGAACCTGGAGAGCAAGCAAACCCGGCTCATTCTACCTGGTAAAGACAATTACTCCTACGAAGACGGAGACCAATGGTTCGATTGGTCTCCCGACGGAAAATGGTTCCTCGTGACGATGAACCAACCCGAACGCTGGTCGACTGAGGTTAGCCTGGTGGATGCGGCCGGGCAGCAACATATCACTTACCTGACCAAGAGCGGTTACGCGAGCTATCACCCGGTCTGGACCACGGACGGCAAAACCATGACCTGGGCGAACGAAAAATTCGGCCTGCACGGCGACGGTAGCGGCGGGAGTGGACAGCTGGACGTTTTCGAAATGTTTTTCACGCAAGAAGCCTTCGATCGATTCAAGCTTTCGCCGGCTGAATACGAGGCCGTGAAGACTCGAGAAGAAGAGGAAAAGAAAAAGAAAGAAGGCGAGAAATCAAAAGAAACTAAAGAACAAGCTAGCCCTTCACCGCAACCCAGCTCATCACCCCAGGCTAGCGCGTTAGCCCAGGCTAGCCCATCGGCCCAAACCAGCCCAATCGCCGAAGCGAGCGCGTCGCCACATAGCAGCGCATCGCCGCAGAGCAAGGAAGAAGCCGCCAAGGTTGAACCGGTCAAGATCGATCTGGCTAACATCGAAGATCGAACGGCGCGGCTGACTTTGGCATCCTCCAAATTGGCTGATTTTCTTCTAACTAAAGATGGCGAACAATTGGTCTATATAGCCAAAGCTGACAAAGGTTTTGAGCTCTGGCTGCTCAAGCCGCGCACCAAAGACCTAAAACGTTTAGCCGAATTTGATGCACCGGATATCGAGTCTTTTGGGCCCCGATTCCCCATCCAGTTGGCGCTGGATAAAGAAGAGAAAAACGTCTTTGTCCTGGCCAATGGCCGTCTCAGCAAAGTGGAACTTGCCTCTGCTAAAATGGAGCCGCTCAAGTTCACAGCCGAGAAAGAACTCAACCGCGCAGCCGAGCGCGCCGCTCTCTTCGAGCACATGTGGCGTTTGGAAAAGGAAAAATTCTACGTCGCCGATATGGGTGGCGTGGATTGGGACTACTACAAAAAGGTATACGCCAAGTTCCTTCCCTACATCACGAATAACCGGGATTTCGCCGAGATGATGAGCGAAATGCTGGGTGAACTAAACGCCAGCCACACGGGTTGCCGCTATTTCCCACAAGGAGGTGATCAAACCGCTGCGTTGGGCGCATTCTTCGATCCAGCGTACAAAGCCGCCGGTCTCAAGATCTCAGAGATCGTTGAAAAAGGTCCCTTGGTAACGGCAGGCGAGGTTCAAGCCGGAATGATTATCGAAAAAATCGACGGAACAACGATCACACCCGGGATGGACATTAGCCCGCTCTTAAACTTGAAGGCCGGTAAAGCGACGCTGCTCAGTATCTTTGACCCGCCCAAAAACGCCCGGTTCGATGTCACCGTCAAACCAATCAACCAACTCGAACAGATCAACCTATTGTACGAGCGTTGGGTGAAGAGACGGCGCGAATTGGTAAACCGGCTCAGCAACGGCGCCGTCGGTTACGTTCACGTCCGTGGCATGACCGATGAAAGTTATCGGCAAACCTATTCGGATGCGCTCGGGAAAGAGCAAACCAAGAAAGGGTTAGTCGTCGATACCCGCTACAACGGCGGCGGCAACCTCCATGACCAGTTGTCCACTTTCCTCTCGGGTAAACCGTATCTGAAGTTCTTTCCCCGCGGCCAATTCCTCGGCTGGGAACCTCAAGACAAATGGTACCGGAATACTGCCCTGATCGCGAACGAAGGCGATTATTCGGATGGCATGCTCTTCCCCTGGACCTATAAACACTTCGGGATCGGCAAATTCGTCGGCATGCCCGTACCTGGAACCGGCACCGCTGTCTGGTGGGAGTTTCAGCAAGATCCAACACTCTTGTTTGGAATACCGCAGGTCGGCATCCTCGACGAACAAGGCCATTACATGGAGAGAACGCAGGTTGAGCCGGATATCCAAGTGATGAACGATCCTAAGAGTGTGGCCGAGGGCCGAGATCTCCAGATCGAGCGAGCCGTCGCGGAACTCATGAAGGAGAACCAGGAAAAGACTCCTTCGGTAGGGATGAGCTCCCGCTCATCCGATCACTCGCGGTGAAAACAGGCCGGTTGGGAGGAGCTCCCGCTCCTCCGCGCCGTTGTTTTCTCAAAAATTTGCGGTTGAAGCCGCGGAGGTTTAGTTCTAGTTTCACGATCTTTTCCGAGGAGTTATAGCTCAATTGGTTAGAGCGCCGCCCTGTCACGGCGGAGGTTGCGGGTTCGAGCCCCGTTAACTCCGTGATGCGTAAACTCCTACGCAAGAACGACTTAAGCAACGAAAGATGGTGTCAACTTTCGCGGCATTGACACCATTTTGACTAACGGTAAAGCCACCGTAGCCATTCGTGTTCTACGGAGGACAAATCGGTTGTGTGGGCAAACAGCCGATAAGAAGCGCGCATGGAAAGTGGCGGCCTCATCTTCTGAATAAGCTCTTCGATACCGGTCAGCCTAATCGGAATTTCGGGTGTTCTCTTGATCAGCGATATTCCGCAAAGTCCGGCGATGAGAAGAAATAAATTGCGGCGTCTCAAACGCAACGAGAATTAGGCGCGTTGGTAAGACCGAAGAATATTGGACAGGTACGGACATACTTGTTGGCAAGAGCCGGTAAAGAAAACTGCCAGGTGCCGGGCGGGTGAAACCCGGCGAGCCGGTGCTGGCGTTTAGTTTAGGCCGCGAGTTCCGTTACAACCTCAACGCGCTGTGTCCATGGCACGGACCGGATATTGTAATTCCGAAAGGCGTCTATGATTCCGGGTGAAATTGGCTGTTCATCATTGAGAACGGCGTATGCCTTGGAATCCTGAGTACGCACTTGGCGGGTATCAATCCAAGCGTTGATAAATAGCAATGCCGTGTCGCGCGTGGGTCGGTTAATCGCCTGCACAATACGCTCCGGCTGCTTCTTGGATTTTGGGATTGCAAAATCAAAATGGTGATCGTAGCCGCTGATACCGGTAAACTTCACATTCGGCGTATAGCGTATGTCGTTTGCGTCGAGCCATGCAACTACGTCTTCATAAAAGAGGCTCTCGACAACGGGCTTGGCGAGGTAAAAAAGGTCGTTTACGGCAAGCATGGCCTGAATGAGATTGTGCTTGCGAAGCGGAAAGTTTTCTCGCGTCGCGTTAACCTCAATGGCTTCGCCATTCAGCTTTACGCCGAAGCCGTTAAGCGTCATTTGCAAAAGGTCTTTCCGTTTTTCGGTGTCCAGTTTGCAGCCTGAAGCTTCAAGGTCATGAATGATGTAGCTGTCGTCGGTCAAAACAAAACCACCGTTTTCGCTACGGACGTAAATCTGCAAAGCATCATTGTGGCGGTCGAGGTAAGGTGTTGTGATCTCGACCCAACGGCCGTTTATCTCTCGCAGAGTAGTTTTATCTGTCAGCCATTTCCGATAGTTTTTGAGGAGTATTTCGATCTCGGCGACGCTCATGAGAAAAGCCCTCTATCGATCTGAGGCGGCTGCGTAATGTTGCAGTGTCGCATGAATTCTTCGAAGGTTGAAAACAGGTCTGTTACATTTGGATATCGGGCAACCGGAACCGGGGAAGCCCATTTGTCGCCATAACCTTCGCGGTAGATATGCAAATGCGGACATGGGATTTCCTGGCCGTCAGGGTTTGTGTGCGGCGGCCCGTCGAGGTCAAGGCGCATAAGGATGATGGCCTGCCGCGCCCTGTTCTGATAGGTGGCCTTTGTAAGCTTGATCTGAGCGCGGGTGATGTCGAGAGTGAAATTCTCGCGCTTATCCGGCGAGACCAGCGGAATAGCCAGCTTGCCGCCGGGTTCTGGGAATAGCCAAATGGTGTTTTCGACACACTGCTTTTCCATTGCAATGAGTGCGTCCGCCTCGGCCTGCGGGATATCGATATCAGCCATTTACATGTTCTCTTATTTGGTGTCGTCAAACCTGCGCTTTTTTGAACGTTTCCGTGGCCGCTGTCAAAAAGAGACACTGTCGGGGCTAGGCGGCACGCGCCCGGTCCCGAACGGGGCCCGCCCCAAATGGTTCAGCTATGGAGTTTAAGGAACAATTTGTAGTAAATGGGACCGTACTCGGCGGCGAAATCCTTGAACACGGCAATCTTGTGAAGATCGTGGCCTTTGTAGGAGAGAAAAGGCAATTTCTTTTCGTGCGGCCGGCGTCCGCGCCGCTGCGGCAGTTTCAAAAGCCAGCTATGGCTGCATTTGTTCATGAGCGTGTTCAATAACATGAGCTTTTGTTTGGTGCTGGCGTTCATCAGGCCGAGCACGACGGCAAGGTTGAGTTTCATGTCAAAGCCGATGCTGCCGCCGCCGAAAAGCATCTTCTGCAGCGCCCGGCCGGAATTCGTGCGCATTCTGGTTTTTCGATGTTCCGGCTCCAGGTCGAGGAAGCGGCAAATGATGAGCGAGTTGAGGATATCCTCAATGGCCGTGTGAATCTGCAGGACGGCCGAGCGCACCATATCGTCCCGTTTTCGCTCAAGCATGCCGGCGTACAGATAACGATCTTCCTTTTCGTTAGTGCGATAAAAATAGTCGTCGATCTCGGTGATCTCGCGGGTTAGCTGGGCGATCTTTCTTTCTACGTATCGCGGATTCGTCGATGCCTGTCACTCTGGAAGCGCGCGATTTCATCGGGCGTGAACCGCATCGGCCTAGAGTATCGAAACGCCGCCGCAAATGACAAGGCGAGAGGCAGGCCCGCTCGTCGCCTTTAACACTTCTATGGGGGGCCTCTCGTTTTGATAAAATGTTCCATTATGGCTGAGCAAAAGATGCGTTACCGCTTTGTGCGCGCCTTTATTGTCGAAGGATTGTTTGCGCGGGCAGTGCAGGAGATAGTCCTGCTCGACCAACCGGGCGAAGGGCGCAAATTCGTGCTAACTAGTGCTCCCGATTCATTTCTGGCGGACGCCGACATAAGCGCGGCGCGTCGAGCAATTTTAGGATCGAGAATTACAGTGGCTGACGCACCGCCTCCGCCGCCGCTGGCACCCATAAACGTGATCCTCGAGCGAATTCGTTTACAGCGAAAAACACGCCTGGACGGACGAATGGTCCTCGTTTGCCAGTTCGAAGGAACAACGGACGCAATGACGAGATTTGCGCAAGGTACAGAAGGCCATGAATCTTTGATCTTGGGACAAGCTGAGATAGATAAGATAACCGGAAAAGATGAGAAGGACATCGATCGGGCAGTCGCGAGCCTGTTTGTCGCCGATGCCTCGGTCGTTCGCTGTGAGTCGCTCGCTCAAAGTCTTACACTTATCGGTGCAGACGGCTCGGAACGCGTCGTGCAGCTGTTCGATATGTCATTATCGATGGTTAGCAGAAGAGCGATCGACGCCGAGAAGGAAGCTGAGTTCAAGAGCCGCTTCGCGCGCTGCTTTAACAGCAATAGGGACCTAAAAACCGTCACACGGCTTCTGTCGGATTCTTTGCTGGCAGAGGGCAACAAGCTGAGAGGTTTTTTGGCGGCATGGACATCGCTGGAAATATTTATCAAGAAGTTCTCAACGAAAGTGCCCATGCCACCTGACGATGAGAGAAGAAAAGTGCCGGCTTTGATAAATTGGTTCAATTCGTTGTGTGAGGAGCTCGGAGTCGAAAACCAGGCGGCGAAAGCAAGCACGTTCGAGAAGGTCAAGACCATTAGAGAGCAAGTGTTTCACTACGGCGAGGACATGGATGATTCGGCTTTTCCGATCGAGGACACTCAAAATCTGGTGCGGGCTTTTCTCGAGAAGATCGGATGAGTGTTTTCTAAGCGCATGACGAGGCGAGAAGATGCGGTTGACCGGGTGATTACCGATATTTTGGGTTGCAGTTCTTGTTGGCAGCTAAGACCGCTGGCTTTCCATCTGGCAAATGCGCTGACAGGATATTGACAGTAACAGCCGCAAATCATTGCCATTCTATGCGCAACCGTGCAGAACGTTTCCTACGTAAATCACTATTTCCTAGGTACTTCTGCGGGTTCGAGCCCCGTTAACTCCGGATGTCAGTAGCTTTGGTGGTTAACCCATTGCAGGGCTCCACCAACCGATAACTAACGCTGCGGCCGCCACCTTCATTGCGAACGATAACGCCGCGATCGATCAGATTTTTTATGTCCCGTAGAGCTGTATCCTCCGAGGACTTAACGATCCGAGCGTACTTGGATGTGGTGAGTTTACCCTCAAAGCCATCCAGCAGCCGATTGATAACCTTGCGCTGTCTTTCGTTTGCGGGCGCTTCGTTGATGCGTTCCCAGACCTTGGCCTTTCGAAGAACGTTGGCTAAATCGGTTTCGGCTCGCGCCAGCGCTCGACCAAGACAACTCAGGAACCACTCTAGCCATGAGGTAATATCCACCCCTCCCCTTTGGCTTCGCTCCAACTGCAGATAATATTGTTTCCGCTCGGCTTCAATTTGAGCCGACGCGCTGTAGAACCGTTCTGCGATTCCTTCGGCGCGAGCCAAAGCCATGCCAGCGATGGCGCGAGCAATACGCCCATTCCCATCCTCGAAAGGATGGATCGTGACAAACCAAAAATGAGCTACTCCCGCCCTAATAACCGGGTCGCTTCCTGTCGCTGCTTCGAACCAATCCAGGAACACTGACATCTCGGCTTCAATCCCTACGGCGGACTGCGCTTCAAGGTGAACTCGTTCCCGACTAAGTGGTCCAGACACTACCTGCATTGGTCCACTTTCCAGAGTTCGCCAAGCCCCCACCTTGATCCGTCGGATGCCGCTACGACCTGCCGGAAACAGCGCTGAATGCCAGTCGAACAATCTCTCGGCCGTTAACCTCTGCGCATATTTTTGAGTGGCGTCCAGCATCATCTCCACGATGCCTTCAACGTCTCGGCTGGCGTGTGAGGTTGCCCCAACGTCTAGACCCAGTTTCCTGGCAATCGCAGAACGAACTGCCTCGGCGTCAAGCTGCTCTCCTTCGATCACACTGGTTTTGACCACCTCGGTCGTGAGCGTTGTAAGATTAGCCTCGCTGCGAAGTTGAAACCCGAGTCCCTCCATTCGCCCAAGCAAACGTCCCTGTCGATAGCGCACATCGGCCAGGAGAGATGACAACTTGGTGTCATCCCACCGAAGTTTTGGCCAATCAGGGCGTTCGTGGATGTATTCCCCGCTCATACTGCGGTGAATATCGGGTTGTTTCACCGCAAACACAAGTCTATTTACCGCATATTTTGCGGTGAATAGCCACCCTATTCACCGCAATCAAAACGCTCGTCTCTCCCTTGGCGACCCTTTATAACGACAGCCCAAATGCTAAAGCGCTTTTCTCTCCTCGCTTTTTCTGTGGCATGCTTCTTCGCGTTCAACCAGCCGGCAAGTGCGGTCGAAGTCGCAAAGGTAATTCTACCTCAACTCACTCCCCTACAATGGGAAATGCTGCGCCAACAACAAGGCAATCACCTTAGGCCATTGCCTGTGGATGTCGGTTTGACGATTTATAACGGCAGGGTCACCGCCGCCACTATCCGCCGCGGGACCGGTTACTCAGATATCGACAAAGCGATTGTTAACTGGATTGAGACCCGCTGCACAACCCATGCCTGGTTCGGAGGCGGGAATAATTTCGTGATCTCATTCAATGTCGATCCGGCCATTCGCCAGATTGTTTTTCGAAGGAGCTGATCTGAAAAGGAGCTAGGAACTAGAATCTAGTCTTGGAGAAGCAGGAAATCATCCTACCGAGTCCCTGTCGCTCCCCGTTCTGTAGCGTATATAGGGGGTGCTATGAGAAAGAGGCTTTCTTTGCTCTCGCTTTCCGTGTGTTCGCTAGTCTTGGCGTCAAGCGCACTGGCTGGCTACGTCGAGATCGCTAAGGTTCGTATGCCGGAACTCACGTCCTCAGAATGGGCACTGCTACGCCAAGAACAGGGGTCGAATCCTCAAATCGTTCCGGTGGATGTCAATCTCGGCGTTGACCGCGGAGTCGTGTACGCGGTCAGTATCCGTCATGGAAGCGGTTATCCGGAGATTGATAACACGATTGTAAATTGGATTGCGTCCAATTGGAGAACCGACAATTGGTTCAGAGGTGGCGAAGGTTACGTCGTTTCATTAGATGTCGATCCTGTGCTCCGCCACGTTGTCTTTCGGGGTAACGACGGCACCGTGAGAGCGAGGTATCCTTTGATCGAGCCTCTCAGGGCTGATGGCTCGCAGGTACAGGGATACTGAACGCAGCGCGGTAGTGAAAAAAAATCGTCCTCGTCCTTCGTCGTCGTCCTCGTCCTCGAAAACGTGTTTCTTCCCTAGTGCGTTGGCTACCGATCTTCGGTCAGCGCTTAGCTTGACAATGATCTGGCGCCGAATTCGTGGCCAGTTTGTTGAGAGGATTTGTCCCTGAAGGGACTGAATGAAGGTAGCTAGGTACGAAGTGCCCGGTAGCCACGAAAACAAGTTCCGTCCCGTAGGGAACGGTATGATTAGGTCCACAGGATCTTCTTCGACCTTGGCGGTAAATACGTCGGCTAGCGCTGCTCGCACCGTCCCTACGGGACGGGCCGCTTTTTTGGACACATCCCAGGCAATAAATTGCACCTGGCTACCATCATAGTCCCGTCGTCGGGACAACAAACAATCGGTACCTGTCTGCCGTTTCGACTCCGCTCGACACAGAAAGTCCTCGCCCCCTTTTCGAGGACGAGGACGACGACGAGAACGAGGACGATTATGAGGACGAGGGATCCCCAGGCTACTTCTTAGCGGTAGTCTCTTTTTCCGCGACGGGCTTCTCTTCCACCATGGGCTGATCAACCCACTCGATATAGGCCATCAGTGCGGAGTCGCTAGTGCGTGGTCCTAGCTTGATGATGCGCACATAACCGCCCTGTCTGGATCCAGCTCGCGGAGCCACATCCGCAAACAGCCTACGAACCGCTTCCTTTTGTCTCAAAAAGGCAAAGGCGAGTCGTCGGGCATGCAGATCATTACGTTTTCCGAGAGTAACCATTCTCTCAGCAAATGGCCGGACCGCCTTGGCTTTTGCGAGAGTAGTCCGGATCCGGCTGTGCTCGATAAGGCTGCAGACCTGGTTGGCTAGCAGCAAATTCCGATGCTCAGACTTCCGGCCGAGCTTAATCGTCTTCTTCGTGTGTCGCATATTGAGCTAGAGCGTGACGAGCTTGCCGTCATCGTTTCGGTCCACATTCGAGGTCGGTTCTACCAACCCCGATTCGAACTTCATCCCCAGGCTAAGCCCAAGCTGTTGTAACTTCTCTTTGATCTCGTTGAGAGATTTTTTTCCGAAATTTCGGTACTTCAGCATTTCTGCTTCCGTCTTCATCGCCAGTTGACCAACGGTCGTAATATTGGCGTTGTTCAAGCAATTTGCGGCCCGGACCGAAAGTTCGATCTCGTTGACGCTCATGTTGAGCAGCTTCTTGAGCCGGGTGTTCTCCTGGCTGGTCTCTTCGGTGGTCTGATCAAATTCGACCTGGCTGTCATCGTAGTTCACGAACACATCCAAGTGATGCCGCAGAATCGCCGAAGCTTGCAGCAAGGCATCGTCCGGCGTGATCCGGCCGTCAGTCCACACCTCTAAGAGGAGCTTGTCGTAATCAGTTCTTTGTCCGACTCGGGTATTCTCAACCGCATACTTAACTCGAGTAACCGGCGAAAAAATCGAATCGATCGGGATTACCCCAATGGGCGTGTCAGCACGTTTGTTCTCGTCTCCGGTAAAGAAACCGCGTCCGACTTTGACTTCGAACTCTGCTTCGAACTTTTGCTTTTTATCTAGAGTGCAGATGATCTGATCCGTGTTCAGCACTTCGATCCCGGTAACCGTTTGGATTTCACCGGCGGTAATCGGCCCTTCTTTGTTGATGCTCAAACTGACGGTCCGAGGCTCGTGATCAACTGCCTTGAACTTCACTCTTTTGAGGTTGAGCACAATGTCGGTCACATCCTCAACCACTCCCGGAAGCGGCGTGAACTCGTGTTCCGCTCCGAAAATACGGATGCTGGTGATGGCGGCTCCTTCTAGTGACGAAAGCAGAACTCGGCGAAGAGAGTTACCAACGGTGTGACCATATCCGGCCTCAAAAGGCTCGGCGATGAATTTTGCGTAAGTTTCGGTTGCGGTGGCCTCATCCTTGGTGAGGCTTTTGGGCATCTCGAAACGTCCAAGACGAACTGGCATATGTTGTAATTCTATTGACCGGGTTACCCCTGGCGCGTGCGGCTCCCAACGCTGCTGCTGGAAACTCAGGGACCTACGGTATTATTTTGCTCGCGCGGAGCCGCCAACCAACACTAGACGTCCGCGTTTGTCAAATGGGGCAAAAACAACCGCGAATTGACGCGAATGAGAATGGACGGACACCGTCGAAAAGAAGATATCAGCCGGGCTGGTGATTCCCGAGATCCTACCGCGTCCACGCCCATCTGAACCCTGCTTTTAGTTCGCGTCTATTCGCGTCCATTCGCGGTTTGGTATTTTATCTGCGTTTATCTGCGTTCATCCGCGGTTGGTTTTTGGGACTTTTCGTGATTGGTTCCAAACACTCCCATGCCCCTTCACGAAGCTTTTGTTTATGACGCACTGCGGACGCCTCGGACACGCGGGAAGCCCACTGGCGGCTTACATATTTTGACGCCGGTGACCTTGGTAACCGCGCTCCTTACTGAACTCCGTAAGCGATATCCCGGCATTGAGGGGAAAATCGACGAAGTCGTTCTTGGCTGTTGCGAACAATTCAATGACCAAGGGGGCAATCTGGCGAGATCTGCCGTGCTTGCGGCCGGGTACCCCCACCATGTCCCCGGACTAATGGTCTCCCGATTCTGCGGATCAGCCCTGGATGCGGTCAATACCGGAGCGGCTAAGGTCATGGCGGGCCAAGCTGACCTAGTCATCGTTGGTGGCGTCGAGATGCTATCGCTGTTTACGATCTTCGGTTCGGGCGGTCCCATGGTGGTCGATGCTGGATTTAAAGATCTCGTCCCGCCAGTGCCTCAAGGAATTGCCGCGGATTTGATCGCCACAATGCAAGGTTATCGCCGGCGCGATGTCGACAGTTTCGCGGCGATCTCTCAACAACGCGCAGATGCGGCCTGGAAAAATGATTGGTTTTCGCGGTCGATCGTTCCGGTCGAGACCGGCGAAAGCGTGGTGAGCCGGGATGAGCTAGTCAGAGAGAATGTAACCACTGAAAGCCTGAGTAAACTCACCCCTGCTTTCGCCAAACAAGGGGCCCAAGGGTACGAAGATCTGGTACGTTTGCGGTACCCACAGATTAGCCGTCTCAACTACGTCCATCATGCCGGTAATTCCTCAGGTATTGCGGATGGAGCCGGAATTGTTCTGCTCGGGAACCGAGAAATTGGGGAGACCCTCCACTTACAGCCGCGAGCTCGCATCCTATCAACGGCTAGTGCCGGCGATGAACCTTGCATCATGCTCACAGCTCCGGCTGAAGCAACTCGGCGTGCGCTCCGCCGGCTCGACCTGAAATTTTCGGACATTGATTTGTACGAAGTAAACGAAGCGTTTGCTTCCGTCGTTCTCTATTTCATGGAAAAGACCAAGGTACCTCACGAAAAAGTGAACGTAGCCGGAGGGGCTATCGCCATGGGGCATCCCGTGGGAGCGACTGGCGCAATGTTACTGGGAACAGTGGTCGATGAATTGCACCGCCGGCAATTACAGCGCGGTGCGGTCGCCATGTGTACCGGACTCGGTATGGGAGTCGCCACCATCTTGGAAACTTGCCCATGATCGAGGTTATCCAGTTCCCAATTCGTGTTTCCCCTGCTTTCGTGGCCGCTCTAAAGCGCGCCGGGGAAGGTGCGCAGGTTGAAGGGATCATCCTCGAATTTTCTGAAGATAGTCCAGACCCGGTGGATGAACTTCAGCTTTTACTGACGGGCGATAGCCTGATCGACCCTTTACGTGAAACGCTTCGAGCCCTGGAAACTCAGCCGAAGCCCTTGGTTGGCCTTATCCATCGGCAACTCGACGGCCTCGCTTTTGAGGTCGCGCTAGCTTGTCACCAACGCTTTGTCTCAAAGTCTGACGCCACTTTTCGTTGGAGTTGGTCCGATCTTGGACTGTTACCGGCACTCGGCACCGGGCGTCGTCTTTCTCACCTGGCTGGGCTGGAGAAGGCGGTTCAGACCTTGCTGTTTGGCGCGTCGTTATCACCCGAGACCCTTTCCGGAACCAGCGATGGCAACGCACGAGAAGCCGCGGAGGCGTGGATTAAAGAGCATCCCAAACCGGTGCAACCTTGGGACGAAACCGACATCACGCGTTCGCCGCTGTTCAGCCAAACGGTGACCAATCGAGATATATTACAGCGAGCTTATCTCCAGTTACGGAAGCGAACTTCAGCCAGCGACGGCGCCGGAAGCCTTTTGCTCGAATCTTTTCATGACGGTTTAGAGCGCGCGTTCACCGCTGCTCTCCGAGTAGAAAGAGTAGCCTCCCAAAAGGCGCGGGCATTGGTATCGACAAAAAACCGAATCTACGTTCAAGAGCTGCGACGACAAGCGGTCCAGCGTGCGACCAGCCAGACCGAGACGGTCGAAGTGGTTGGGGTGATGGGCGCGGGTTTGATGGGAACCGGCATTGCGTTGAGCTCGCTCTTGGCCGGACGGCAGGTCGTTTTATTTGAGGTCGACACCGAGGCGGCCAAACGTTCCTCCAGTCGAATCCAAAAGGTATTGAGCCGGCACGCTGGTGATCTGGTTTCTCGGCTGCAGCTGACTCAACAACTCGATGATCTGTCCCGCTGCGAATTCGTCATCGAAGCTGTGTTTGAGCGGTTTGATGTTAAAACCGATCTCTTGAAAAGGGTCAGTTCGGTCTTACCGAAGCAAGCGATCGTCGCATCAAATACCACTACCTTTCCTATCTCCGAATTAGCGACCGCGACCCCGGATCCAGGTCAATTTATTGGCACTCACTTTTTTGCTCCGGTCGAGCAGATGGAGCTTCTGGAAATTATTCTCGGGCGCCAGACAACCGGCGCGACCTTGAGTAGAGCTTTCGGGTTAGCGAAGGCGCTGGGAAAGACTCCCGTCGTTGTTAAGGACGGACCGGGTTTTTACACGAGTCGAGTAGTAATGGCGTATGTCCAAGAAGCATTGTTAATGCTGGCCGAAGGTGCGAGTCCGTCTTTGGTCGATCAATGTGCCCGGAACGCCGGCATGATCATCGGTCCTCTGGCGATGGCGGATCTGACTTCTTTAGAATTGTTGGCCGACATTTTCCGAAACCTTCTGAAGCATGGGCGAGGAGCCGCCGCCGAGTCTGCACAGACGTTAGAAATTCTCTCTCGCTTCTTGTCCGCAGGTCGCCGCGGACGGAAGGCCGGCGCAGGCATTTACGACTACCCATCAGCTAATGAAAGGGTGGAATGGCCCAGTCTCTCAGACTGGTTCCCTCGTTCACCTCAGTCTGAAGCCGAGATCACTGACCGGCTCTTCTATATCCAAACCGTCGAAACGCTGCATACGCTGAAGGAGGGCATTATCGCCGATCCTGAAACCGCTGATTTAGCATCCGTGTTGGGATGGCGGTATCCGGTCTACCGGGGGGGGCCGATGCGGTTTTTAAAGGACGTCGGAGAAGAGCGATTCGAAGCCATCCGTCGGAGTCTGGAAGCCAAATTTGGTCGCCGATTTGCTCTACCATGAAATAGGCGCGTAAGCCTATGGACATAGGCGCGCCGTTGGGAGGCGAGCCATCCCGCGGCCGGGGATGCAGCTGGATCCGGTTCATTGGGCTGACAGCCCGTGCAGCGTGCCTCGCTTGCGAGGCCGTGGTGAGCAGGGGGTCACCGTGATGCAGAGACCCCATTTCGTCAGGGCTCAATTCGCGAAGTCCGTCTCTTCACACACCGAAGAGCGCGGTTAAACGCGGCGCGTCCCCGACTGTCAGCCTTGCTCACCACGGCCTCGCAAGCGAGGCACGCTCCACGGCTTGCGCCTTATCTTGACGCGCATGCGCGTCCGCGGGATTAGCCTGCAGCTCTATAGGATGGCAGCAGGCGGCTCCCGCCTGTGAGGCGAGCTACCTAACTTATCTTTCCCTTCCCGGGCCAAAAAGTCGCGATCACTGAGCCAATTTGCAGCCGAAAAGAATGACAAGAAATCGCCAATTTATTGGCGATTCCCCTCGGCGTTTTGGGGCTGATTACAGATTTTCGTCGAGAATCCGAGAGCGGGCGGATATATTGACGCCGAGATAATGATTCAAAGAGATTACCTGATCGTTGGAGGCGGGATCGGGGCGGCGAGTGCATGTAACGCACTGCGCCAGTATGACCCAAAGGGCTCAGTTACATTAGTTAGCAATGAGGCTTTCCTACCCTATAACCGCCCCGCATTGTCAAAATCCGTGCTGAAGGACGGTAGCCCGTCGATCGAAAAACTGGCCGACCATTCCGAAGATTGGTACAAAAAGAGAGGCATCGAACTCCGTTTAGGAACGGTCGTTCGCGAATTCAATATCGAGCGACGCCTGGCGGTCATGGAAAACGGCCAAGCCATCGAGTTTCGAAAAGCCTGTCTGGCCACCGGTAGCCGTCCGAGGAGGCCTCAAGTTGCAGGCGCTGCTTTAGGGAACGTTGTTTATCTCCGAACCTATCGCGATGTGCTGGCGGTGCGCGAGATTCTGGCCTCAGAAAAGCATGTAGTGGTCGTGGGGTCGGGCTACCTGGGCGCCGAAGTGACCTCTTCGCTCATCGGGTCCGGTGCGAAATTGACATTACTCAGTCGGGACAAGTCCGTTTGGCAGGATCTGCTCGACCCTGAAACTTCGCGATGGCTGACTGATCTTTTTGCTGAAGCCGATGTTCAATTGATGTTGAACGAAAATCTCAACGGCTTTGAAGGCAAGACCGTGATTCGGAACATTCAAACGAAGAGCGGTGTCCGGTTTCCCGCCGGACTAGCCATTGTGGTCATCGGTACGGAGCCGAATCTTCAGCTGGTGCTAAATACTCCCCTCAGCAGTCCAGGCGGGTGCCCGGTGAATGAATACCTGGAGAGCGATGAAAAAGGTATTTATGCCGTGGGCGATATCGCGCTCTATCCAGACCGAATTTTTGGCGGCGCCAGACGCGAGAGCAGCTGCGAAATGGCCAAACTTCAGGGCGCCACCGCCGGCGCCAATATGACCGGTCGAAAACGCCAAAAATTTGACACCATTCCGGTCTCGTCAGCAGTTGTGCTAGGGATGCATTTCGATCTGGTTGGTGATTTTACTCTGCCGCATTTGGACGGAGAGATCGAGGGTTCCCGCGAGAAAATGAATTTTATCGCTCGTTACCGGCGAGGCGAGAGCTTGGTTGCAGCGGTCTTATGCAACCGTAAACCGGAAGAGGTTAAAAAGCTCCAGGAAGAAGTCCGCGTCAGCATGCAATCCAGGCTCAAGAAGTAACGAGCGCGAGCGAGCGGAAACGAGCGTGAACGGCGCGAACGATTTTTCCGTTCTCGCTCGTTCCCGGCGTTTTCGCTCGCTCGCGCTCGTTAGAAAACCACCGGCACGCCTTCATCCATGATCATGACCGCGTCTTCTAATTTGTGGCGCGCAATTTCGTTCCGCAGTCTTTGAACCGGTTCTTCTACGGGTTCATAGCTGAGTCGAAACGAGCCGTAGTGCATCGGTATCATGAGCTTCGCTTTCAGCTCTTTGAAGGCCCGAACCGCCTGTTCCGGATTCATATGCACTTCCCGTTTAGTAGGTGGCTCGTAAGCACCGATCGGCAAGAGGGCAATTTCAGTGGGCAGACTATCGCCGATGTGGCTAAACCCGTCGAAATACGCGCTATCACCGCAATGGTAAATCGAGCGGGATCCCAACCGGAGGTGGAAACCGCCAAAGCCTCGATGCCGGTCGTGTAAAACCCTTGCGCCCCAATGATGGCAGGGAGTCAGCGTTACGTGGATATCACCGATTGAAAGCGACTCCCACTGCTTCATCTCGTGGACTCGGTTAAAGCCTAGATCTTCCACGAGTGCACCGACGCCTTCAGGAACAATGATCGGCTGCGCGGCCGCCACTTTCCGCAACGTCCTGCGGTCCAAATGATCGAAGTGAGCGTGCGTCACGAGCACGAGGTCGATATCAGGAAGATGATCCAGACGAATCCCCGGATGCCGGAGCCGTTTGATCACCTTCAACCAGAGTGACCAGATCGGATCGATTAGAATATTCAAGCCGCGCCAAGTGACCAAGAACGAGGCGTGGCCGATCCAGGTCAGACAGACTTGGTCGGCTGTTAATGCGGGAAACTGGGGACGCAGCGCCGCACCGCGGCGACGGACAAATAACGACGGCAGATAAACCTCGGTAATAAAATTTCTACGCAGCCACCCTTTGCCCGGTCTCAGACTGACCCGCCGGCTTGTCGATTGTTTTGCCACCATGCGTCTTGCGGTACTTAAGCTAAATTGAGGTGGCGTTGCGGACGCAATCATTCCCGGTCATTCGGTTAGATATCGCTACGAGGGACGCGAAGTTCAAAACGGGGAATCCGAGCAACAAATGGTTCACCACCTTCACCGATACCCAAAAAAGCGCCTTCAGCGACGCTGTCCTCTGCAATAACATGATAACTGTTGTAGCTGAACTTCTCTCCCGGTTGGAGGCGAGGAAATTCGCCCACAACGCCGTCCCCTTCAACGACTAGCTTGCTGCCATGACAATCGGTTACCACCCATTTTCGTCCACGAATCGTGACGATTTCGAGCGAATCATTACGAATTGTAATAAAGTAGACAAAAGGATAGGGCCGTTCTGGAGGTGCTTCCAGCGTCGGTACATAAACTATTTTGTCGATAGTGACTTTTACCTCGACCAGTTCGCGAAACACATTACTCATCCTTAATCTTCCAGCCCTTTTCTAAGCGATCCGTTCTATGGAACCACCGCCTGTAGCCGTTACCATCGCAGGGTCGGATAACTCAGCCGGAGCCGGAATCCAGGCTGATCTAAAGACATTTACTTATTTCCGAGTGTTTGGCCAGAGCGTCATCACCTGCGTTGTGGCCGAAGTTCCAGGAAAGGTAGAAACGATCGCACCAGTCGATGCCGGTGCTGTCCGCGATCAGCTCCGGCTCAGTCTCGAATATTTCCCGGTAACCGCCATAAAAACCGGGATGTTGTACTCCAAAGCGATCATTGAGACGGTATGCGACATCCTGGAAGCAATTCCGGTTGGGGAAAGGCCAGCTCTAGTGGTCGATCCCGTTATGGTGGCATCGTCCGGTGATCCATTGCTGCGGACCGATGCCTTGGAAATGTATCGAAATCGCCTGTTCCCATTGGCAACGGTGGTCACTCCGAACCGGGATGAGACTGCGATCATTTATGGACGCGGTGTTAAGACTTCAGACGAATTGGCAGAGATCGGCCCAAAGTTGGTTGAGCAATTCGGGACCTCATTTTTGCTGAAAGGAGGCCATTGGCCCGGAGATCTGGCGGTCGACTATTTAGCTACACCAACGGGAGTCCTGCGTTTGGCCGAACCCTTCGTCGCTGCGAAATCTACGCATGGGACCGGTTGCACATTATCGGCCGCACTAACAGCCGGCTTGGCGCTGGGCGATGATCTGCCGGCGGCGGCTCACCGAGCGAAAGCATTCGTTACCCGCGCGATTTCAGAGTCAATGACTTGGTCCGGCCAACATGGTCCGGTATCGGCCTTGAAGCATTGGTAGGACTCAGTAGGACTGGTGGGGCGAAAAACTCGGCGCGCCCAGGACACTGTTGCTCCTTCAGACGAGTTCGCGCCGGTTTTGAGCCGTTCCGTGGACTCGGCAAGCTTTTGGGAGTTAGCCAAACAATGGGCGCGCCGAGTTTTTCGCCCTACCGGAACGATGATTATTAAAACCACAAACGGCGTTGTTTTGTTCAAGACCCTTCCTATACTCATGCAACCCCAAAACCCCCATGTGTAAGAAATTAATCTGGCTAGGTTTACTCGCGCTAACCGCCTTCGGGAATTATTCGGCCCAAGGCAAAACCCAACTCATTATTGAGAGCTGGCGTAACGATGATCTTAAGATCTGGCGGGACACGATTATCCCGGCATTCACCAAAAAACATCCGGATATCGAGATCGTATTCTCCCCGAACCCACCACCAGAATATAACGCGGTTTTAGACGCGAAGCTCAAGGCCGGCACCGCAGGCGACTTGATCGCGTGCCGGCCCTTTGACAAATCGTTGGATGTCTTTAATGCCGGACAGATCGTGGCGTTAAATGACCTTCCGGGAATGGAGAATTTTTCAAAATTCGCCTTGGCTGCATGGTCCACTGATGACGGCAAGACTTCTTTCGCGGTGCCAATGGCTTCGGTAATCCACGGGTTTCTTTACAATAAAGCCATTTTCAAAGAGCTCGGCTTGAGCGTACCCAAGACCGAAGAGGAATTTTTGGCCGTTCTCGATAAGATAAAGAAGAGCGGCAAATACATACCGCTGGTCATCGGGACCAAGGATCAGTGGGAATCCGCGACCATGGGCTATCAAAATATCGGTCCCACTCTGTGGGAAGGTGAGACCGGCCGCAAAGGGTTGATTGACGGCACTGCCCAATATAACAAGGGTGGCTTTCTGGCCACCTTCGAAGCTTTAGCGAAATGGAAGCCGTATCTACCGCCGGGATATCAAGCACTGGCGTACCCGGATTCGCAGAACCTTTTTGCACAAGGACGGGGAGCCATTTATCCAGCAGGTTCCTGGGATATCGGTGTATTTCGGCAGATGAATCCCAAACTGGATTTAGGCGCTTTCAAACCTTACGCGTTCGGAGGGAGAACCGAAGTCGTGGTTGATGATCATCCCGACATCGCGCTCGGCCTTAACGCGGCCAGCAAGAACAAGGAAGCAGCGCGCACTTTCTTAGCTTGGGTGGCTACTCCAGAGTTCGCACAGTTGTATTCAAATTCGTTGCCCGGTTTCTTTCCGTTGGCCAACGGTGACTTCACCTTGAATGACACCGTAGCTCAGGAATTCGCCAGTTGGCGGAAACAAGGACCGACCTCGTTCCGGTGCTCGTATCAGATCCTCTCCCGCAACGGCAATCCTAACAACGAAAACGATCTCTGGAACGCGTGTGCGCAGGTGTTGAACGGCACTTTCACGCCACAACAAGCTGCAGATTTCGTGCAAAAGGATCTGGCCTCCTGGTACAAGCCCCAACAGGCTCGATAACAACGGAAGACTGAACCATCCGCAGATTAC
>Ga0209647_1000897_pt1 | contig 26715 bp, 25 predicted proteins | sample GraSoi_2013_60cm_FD_185827 | JGI IMG/M metagenome (GOLD analysis project Ga0209647, IMG submission 185827) | Grasslands soil microbial communities from the Angelo Coastal Reserve, California, USA - Sample 9_17_2013_60cm (SPAdes) (version 2) | ecosystem: Environmental > Terrestrial > Soil >... | reverse complement strand
CGTCGACGCGCGCGTGGCGTCGCATATTCTAGTGGGCTTGTCTTCTAATGCGCTTGTTCATTACGTCGCCGGCGGTCGAGCGCCGACATGCCCGGCAGCGGATCGCCGAAAAACCAAGCCGTCAGATCGCGAGGCTCGAGCTCGGCGCGGCGATCGCGATCGGCCAACGCCAAAGGACACGGCCGGACGCTCGGCGAGAGCATGAGCTGCGCGGGCTCGCAGTCGCGAGCCGCTTCATTGAGGACTTTGGCCATTTGTAATTTCCCCCGTACGGCCTCCCCCTTATGCCGCAGCCCTAGAGCACGCCAGCACCTTGTCCGAACGGTGACGGTGGACTGTCCGAATCAGGACCAAATAGGGGTTATTGCTATGGCGAACGCCTCGGCGCCGCCGGCCGCGCCGACGCAGATTCGGCGGGCGACAGCGTGTAGGTAAGCCATACGTTCCAGCCTTCCGGCCGGTTTGCCGCGGCGAACTCCTTATAGGCTTTGACGTTCACGTTTCCCTCGAGCTGCCCCATGGAGATGGTATAGCCGAGCTGCGCGCCGGCGGCCGCAACGCGCGACTGGAAGCAACCGACCCGGTTTCCCGATCCGCCGTCGCAGCTCGCCTGATTGTAGAGGTAGCCCACCAACCCGATCTGGAGCTGCTTGGTTAGGAGCCGCGACGCGCCCCAATCAAAGTGGAGATCGACGCCGCTCTGATAGAGGGTGTCGGGATTGACGAAGTTGTAGGTCACTCCCCCCACCGCCGAAAATTCATACCCGCTCTGCTCGTTGAAATAGGTGTAGCCGACGCCGCCGTCCAACGCGCCGTGCCCGATGCCGATGTTCGAGAGGCGGGCAGGATCGTAGGCGCCGAGCGGGACATTGCCGGTCACGTAGGTCATCACGTTGTGAACGCCAATATTCCAGCGCAGCGAGGCCTGCGGCGCGAAGTCCCCGAAACCGCTGACCGTATCGCTGATCGTGTCGAACCGCGACTGCGTGGTCGCGAACGATCCCGCCACCAGCGGGGTCGTGATGAGCGCGTCGGTCGACGTCCGCTTGCGGCCATAGATCGCCGACACGGCGACGGCGGCCTGACCGCCGAGAACCGGTGTCGCGAAGGTGTACGAGGGAGTGATCGTCGCCAGATCTTCAGGCGACACAGAGATTGCGCTCACGTTTTCATCGACCGCGCCCGTGACTCGTCCAATCCTGATCAAACGCGCGCGAGCCACCTCGCTGCCGGCCGACGTCGAGGTGTGGTAATAGGTCGAGGTCAGGGAGAAGCCGGGCTGCGAGGCAGTGGCGGCGAGGCTCCCGAAGGATCCAGGGGTCCAAAAGCTCTCGCCGACTTCATCTGCCGACGCCAGCTGCGGAGCAAGCGCAAGCGCGATGGCGACGGCGGAGCCTGCCAGCGAGTGCAACCAAAAGCCGTGCCGCGCAGCCGATCCGCTCGTCCCCATTTCGCCCCCGAAGGCCTTTGCGGCAGTCGCCCGGTCAACCGCGGTCTGCGCCTGCTTACTATACGAAGTGCCGTGTGAGCGGGCGCGACCATCGAACCCGATGACCGGCACCTACACGAAAAATATCGGCGATTGTTGCCCGCGCGAAACAGTGCGACCCCCAACGCCGATGCCGAGCCGGTCCTCCGTCAATCCCGTTGTGGCCGGGTTGCGAACGTCGCACAATCGGCTGCACAAGGTGGCGTCGCTGAACGCCCCGCGGCAAACCGAGGGAGGATCGACCCATGCCGAGTCGACGAAGCTTTGTCGCCAGCGGCCTCGGCGCCGGCGCGGTGCTGGCGGCGCAAGGTCCGCGCGGGGCGGGCGGGCAGGGCGCCCAGCGCCTGATCGTCGATGCGCAGGTCCATTTGTGGAAGGCAGAGTCGCCGGACTGGCAGTGGGTCCCCGGCCTCAAACCGCAGTTGCCCGAGCCTTTCACTATCGAGCGGCTGGTGCCGATGATGGAAGAAGCCGGCGTCGATCGCGCGGTGATCGTGCCGCCGTCCTGGCCCGGCGATCGCAACGATTATGGGCTGGAGGCGGTCAAGCGTTATCCCGAGCGCTTCCGCGTCATGGGCCGCATCCCGCTGCAGGATCCCAAGTCGGCGGATTTGCTGCCGAAATGGAAGGAGCAGCCGGGCATGCTGGGCGTGCGGGTGATCTTCAACAACCCCCGCACGATTCCTTGGCTCACCGACGGCACCGCCGACTGGTTCTGGGGCGCGGCCGAAAAGGCTGGACTTCCCGTGATGTGTTTCGCGCCCGGCCGCACCGCGGTGTTCGGCAAAATCGCCGAGCGGCACCCGCAGCTCACGTTGATCATCGACCACCTGGGCGTGAACATGGCTATGGCGAACGAGGGCAAGCTCGATGAAGCGATCGGGGAGACCGTGGCGCTGGCGAAATACCCCAACGTCAGCGTCAAGCTGTCGGCCTCGCCCGGCATTTCGCGCGAGCCTTATCCGTTCCGCGACGTCACCGTGCACGTGCAGCGCGTGTTCGACGCCTATGGGCCCCAGCGCAGCTATTGGGGCACCGATCTCACCAATTCGTTCGCCAAGGCGAGCTATCGCCAGCGCATCACCCAGTTCACGGAAGAGCTGAGCTTTCTCAGCGAGAGCGACAAGGACTGGGTGATGGGCCGCGCGATCATGCAGCGCCTGAAGTGGACGTGAGGGAACGGCGCTTCAAGCTGGCCGGCTCGCCGTCGAGCCGCGCCGGCGATGGGTCGGATGGATCGGTCTTGCGGTTAAATCGGAAGCGCCCAGCCGCCGTTGCTCGCGCCGACGACCACGAAGGCGGTGACCACGAAGCCCGCTCCCAGCAGGATCCAGAACACGCGCCAGTTCCAGGCGATGAAGCCCGCCATGGCGGCTATCCCCAGAGCCGGAGCCAGCAGCCCCACATAGAACAGGGTGGCAACCTCGACCTGGATCGGAGCGAGATAGAACGCAACGGATAGGACGACGAAAGCCAAAAGCAGCGCCGGCGCTGCCGCGCGCTGTGCGAGCGCGTTAACGACCGTTTGCATGGTGATCCCCTGACCCCGAAGGCTCATTAGCCAAGGCTTCGTGGCGGATTCAAGGAACGCCCGGCTCGCCAATGCTCCCTCGGTGGCGTCCGTGGAAGCGAGGGTAAACGTCGCGTGCGGCGCGCGTGCGGCGGGGCAGCTTCCGAAAGCGGCTAGCCCCTCGTCCATATCGCCAGGCGTTGCGCCGATCTCATCGCGTTGTGCGACGCCGCGGACGCAGGTCACCTTGTTCATTCCGGCGAAGGTTTCTTCCGGGCATGCGCTGGTGTGCGAGACGTTGCAGAGCGTTCCGCCGCCGGTCGGTTAACAATTTGATAATTCCAGGCTGTCAATGTGCGACCCGCGCCAGCGCATTCGCGCGCTGAGGCGCTCCTGCCCAGTCATGGCCGCAGGCGCCCCGCGACCTGCGCCGCGCGCTGATGCCAACACCCGTGAGCCCGGGAGAGGGTCAAATGCGATTGATGATGTTGCGTCTCGTCATCGGATGCATGGTCCTTGCTTTGACCGCGCAGGCGGATGCGACGTCGTGGACGTCGGCGAAAGTTCCCGGCGAACAAAATCGAGCCGTTCAGGGATGCGCCGACGATGCGCAGAACCCCGGCGACTGGTTCTGCATATTCATCCGCTGCGACCAGCCCGGCTCGCCGCTGAGCCTCTATTTCTCGGCGCCGGGGCCGGATATCCGCGGTGACATCAAGTTGGTCATCGACGACGATACCTTCGCGGTTTCGGTGCCGACGTCGCCCAAATCGGCGCTTCCGTCATCGACACGCGCGCAGGCGATGTCCGAGGCTCTCATCGACGCAATGAAGGCGGGCAGCACGATCTCGGTCCAGGGGTCCCACTTGCAAGCGCCGTACAATCGCATTTCGTTGGAGAACTCACGCAAAGCCATCGAGAGAATCGAGTGGGCGTGTTCGCGCCCGTATCCCAGCGCCGCGAGATTCTGGCGGCGCATGACGCGGAGATTAGGTTTCTGGTGAGGTGAGCAAAAGGCGGCAGGACGCGTCGGTGCGAAGCTCGGAGTCCGGCGCGCCGTTGTTCGCGTGTTGATGCGCATCGAGGGGAGGGCGAAATCACGCGCGAGCGACGCGACGGCAACGATTTTGCAAATCCTAAGGTCGATCAATCCGGCACAAGGTGCCAGCTCCGGATTCCCGCTGGAGTTCACCCCGCGAAAGCGGAGGCGGGAATGACCGGGGTTTGCTTGCGCCTATGTCCTGCTTGAACTGCGGCGCTCATCGCCTTCGTATTCCCGCGCCTGCCGTCACGCGGTATGATCGGTAGGCGCGGCGATCGCGGGATACCGCTCGGGATGCCGCATAACAATGAGCTCGCCGGCCGCACAGGAGCCGCCGTGCGGGCGATTTCACGGGAGGATGGCAATGAGACATGTCTTGCAGATCGTGGCATCCGTTCTCGCGCTGCTCACCCTCGTTGCGCGCGCGCAGGCGGAGCCGGTACCGCCGGTTGCCAAAAGCATCAAGGCGGACGAGACCGCCATCCTGCTGGTCGACTTCCAGGCCAATTTCGTCTCGCCGGACGGCGCCTGGTACGGCAAGTTCGCCGAACACTACAAGAAGACGCGCATGCTCGACCGTATCGTCGAGCTCGTCCGCAAGGCGCGGGGCAAAGGTGTTCTCGTCGTGCACATCACCGAGGGCTACACCTCGGACTATCGCGAGCTCGATGCTTCCAATCCGGGCATGTTCCACCGCGGGCAGATCGGCCGCGGCGCCTGGAAGGTCGGCTCGAAGGAAGCCGCCTACTACGAGCCGCTGAAGCCCTCGCCGCAGGATCGCGATCTGGTTCTGCCGCCGCGCAGCCAAGCCAGCGGGTTTGGCGGAACCGGATTGAGCGAAATCCTGCGCGCGAAGGGCATCAAGAACGTCGCGGTGGCCGGCTTCACCAGCGACGTGTGCGTCTACGCAACCGTCTTGTCGGCCTACGATCTCGGCTTCCACGTCTATGCCTTGCGCGAGGGCATGGTGGGCTTCTTCGACGGGATGGCCGAGCAAATGGTCAACTTCGTCTATCCCATGTGGTCGCAGGTCATCGACAACGACGAGTTCGACAACATGATCGAGGCGAGCCCGGCGGCGTCGCGCAAAGCATCGGCGCAGTAGCGAACCGAGCCATCGCCCGCCGCCGCGGGATGGAGGAATGGAACGAGACCGGCCTTGCGGTGCAAGCCCAGGCCGCGCAGCATCTATCGTCGCATCAATCTTAACCCGCCGCCACGTGACCGCGACGTATGCCGCGTCATGCGCCAAGCCCCTTTGCACAAGATCGAGCTGAAGTAGCCACATTCGACAAGCCCTGTCGCCGGGCATCGCTGTATCTCGCACCGATGACGCCACGAGCGATCACGGGGAAGATCGCGCGGCCAATTATCGCGGCGTGGCCGGCAAGCCCAAAAAAAGACGCGGATGCCCGCAACAAGCGCGGGCATCGCGGGCGGGGGGAGTTCCATCTCTCCAGGATTTCCCGCCCAAGGGAGCGCGATCCATGGCCAAGGTCGTCTTCACGCCCAACATCCAGCGGCACGTGGCACTGCCCGAGGCCGAAGCCTCCGGCCATACCGTACGCGACGTTCTCGAAACCGTTTTTGCCGACAATCCGCAGGCGCGCGGTTACGTGCTCGATGACCAGTCCGGACTGCGCAAACACATGACGATCTTCGTCGATGGCCGGATGATCCGCGATCGCGCGCGATTGACCGATGCCGTGGGCGAGTCGAGCACGGTCTACGTCTTCCAAGCCCTATCGGGAGGCTGATGAATGAGCGACACCCTTCTCGTTTCGACCCGCAAAGGTCTGTTCACCGTCGCGCGCAAGGCGAGGCAGTGGGAGATCACGGCGGTCGAGTTTTTGGGGGACAATGTCACCCTCGCGCTGAGCGACCGCCGCGACGGGCGGCGTTATGCGGCACTCGACCACGGTCACTTCGGGGTCAAGCTTCACCGCTCGACAGCGAACCGGTGGGAGGAGATCGCTGCGCCGACCTATCCGCCCAAACCCGACGGCTACGAGGAGCACGACATGTGGGGCCGGCCGCTGAATTGGAGCACGGCACGCGTCTGGGCGCTCGAGGCCGGTGGCCGCGACGAGCCCGGCGTCATTTGGTGTGGGACGCTGCCGGGCGGGCTCTTCCGCTCCGGCGATGGCGGGCAGAGTTGGGCCATGATTCGCTCGCTCTGGGATCACCCCAAGCGCAAGCAGTGGATGGGCGGCGGCGCGGACCTACCCGGCATCCATTCGATCTGCGTGGACCCGCGCAATTCGCGGCGCGTGTGGATTGCGGTTTCGACTGGAGGTATCTGGTTCACCGAGGATGGCGGCGCCAACTGGACTCTGCGCGGCGAAGGTATGCGGGCCGAATACGCTCCCCCCGGGCAGACCCACGACCCCATTGCCCAGGACGTCCATTGTCTCGCGCAATGTCCGGCGGCGCCCCAGCGCATGTGGGTGCAGCACCACAACGGCATTTTCATCTCCTCGGACGAGGGCAAGACGTTCACGGAGATCACCGGCGTCGAGCCATCGGCGTTCGGCTTCCCGGTCGTGGTGCATCCGCGCGAGCCCGATACCGCGTGGTTTGTCCCTGAAATCAAGGATGAGAAGCGTATCCCACGCGAGGGCAAGCTGGTCGTGACGCGCACGCGCGACGGCGGCAAAACCTTCGATGTCCTGACCAAGGGCCTGCCGCAAACGCACGCATACGATGTCGTGTATCGCCATGCGCTCGTGCTCGATGAGGGCGGCGAACGGCTCGCTTTCGGCTCGACGACGGGCGGCCTCTGGGTAAGCGAGGACCAAGGCGACAGCTGGACATGCGTGACGCACACGCTGCCCCCGGTCTATGCGGTGCGCTTCGCATGACGCGGCGACGGCGTTACCTGTCAAACTGCCTTCGAATGTCCGTTATGCGAGGCTGCGGCGATAGTTGGTCGGCGTTTCGCCGGTGTATTTGCGAAAGGCCGCGGTAAACGAGCTTGTCTCGCTAAATCCGACATCAAATCCAATCTCCGTCACCGAGAGCTTGTTTGAGCACTCTAAAACCGAAGGAAAGGCGACCATGTCCAAGACTCACGGGAAATTCGTTTGGTACGACGTGATGACGAGCAACCCCAAAACCGCCGAGTCGTTTTATCGCAGTGTGATCGGCTGGGACGCGAAGGATTCGGGCATGACCGATCGCTCCTACACCATCCTCTCAATGGGCCCGACGATGGTCGGGGGGCTGATGCCGATCCCTGAAGACGCGGCCAGAGCGGGCGTCGGGCCGGCCTGGATGGGCTATGTCGCGGTCGATGACGTCGACATTTATGCCAAGCGCGTCAAAGCGACGGGCGGTGCCGTGCATCGCGGCCCCGAAGACATTCCCGGCGTCGGCCGTTTTGCCGTCGCCGGCGATCCGCACGGCGCGGGGTTCATCCTCTTCAAAGGGATGGGCGATCAGGCCCCGATGCCCGCTCCGGCAGGCACCCCCGGTCACATCGGTTGGCGTGAACTCCACGCCGGCGAGCGCGAAGGCGCCTTCGCCTTCTATTCCGGTCTGTTCGGCTGGACCAAGGGCGAGGCAGTCGACATGGGGCCCATGGGTGTCTACCAGACCTTCGCAATTCATGGGACGCAGTCCGGCGGCATGATGACCAAGACGCCGCAAACGCCCGCGCCGTTCTGGCTTTATTACTTCAACGTCGAGGCCGTCGATCGCGCCACGGCGCGGGCGAAGGACGGCGGCGGGGAAGTCCTCAACGGCCCGATGCAAGTCCCCGGCGGCACCTGGATCGTCCAATGCCGCGACCCGCAGGGCGCGATGTTCGCGATGATGGGACCGAAACGCTGATCGACTTGCTCAGCCCTGGCGCTGCGCCGCCGGTGCGCGGTCACGGCAAGGGCCACGGACGATAGCCGGCCAACCAGGAGCAGAACGCCACCGGTCGTCCGCGCCAGCCGACCATGTTTCCGCGAACGTCATAGATCGGCATGCGGAACCAATTGCAGTTGGACCCTGGCAGCGGTTCCGCATAGGCGGGATAGTACACGTAGCCGGGCGGTGCTTCGGGCGGCAGTTCGCCGGCGCCAAGCAGGCAGCCGGCGCAGCGCGCATCCGCCGTGGTCGGAACGGCTGCGGCCGCAGCTGCCAGGGTCGCGGCCGCAACCAGAGCGGTGAGCGTGTTCGTCATGGAAATCTCCTTGAGCGTCGGCTCGCGGCGTATACGCGCAAGACTACACGGCGACGAGGAGCGGGCCAAAAATTTTCAACGGCTCGACGCTGACGCTAAAATATTCGCCTCTTGAGCGCTCTCCTGATCCATTCCCCGGACATCTCCCGCCGATCGATACCGATCACGGGCGCGGTGATCGAGCGAAGCGGCGCCACGAGCGTGTGTCGGCCGTGTCGGTCCTCACTAAACATCATGATGGATTGGCGTGAACAGCCCGATGTATTGTTTGAGCGTGAGCCGGAACGGCCATCCGGCGTCGGGCTTTGAATGCAGCAGGATGGCGTTGAGGCCGTCCAACAGATCGCTGAGTTCGTTGGGCGTGAACGCCCAGCGCCCCGGTTCCGCTTGAATAATTATCTCGGCACGCACCTGCAGGTCGTCACGGACTTGAATGCCGAAGGCCCGGCAGAGTCGATCCTTGAGATCGTCGAGATCGTGATCGGTCATGTTGCGACTCGTGGGTGCGTTTCGCTGCGCTCAACCCATCCTCGGCTGCCTGGGCTCGAGGCGGAACACGCGGATGCTATCCCCTCCCAGCATCCCATGCGTGACCGATCTGCGCCGCAGAATGGGTTGAGCGCAGCGAAACAAGGAGCGACCAGGATCGACGAACGGGACCGGGAATGGCTCCTTGCGAGCACGTCCGGATGCGCCGCGCTATCGATCCAATATTCGGCAGTGGTATTGCGATCATGCCCCCCGCCCGAATACCTGGCCGCTTAACATCGAGCCGCGTGGTCGGTTCCACCGGCGACGTGATTTTCTGTCAGCGCGATCCACATCGCCCCGCAGTGTGACGCGTTTGCAACATACCGCCGGGTAAGTTGCCTGATTGCTTCGACAATTTGTCGATGCATAGCTGCGAGCAGGATCGGAATGGCAGGAGCGGGACTCACCCGCCCCATCGCAGGCGGATGTGATGTGTCGGCCTTCTCAGAGTCGGGGGGAGCGAGGATCAGAACCAGGGGCGAGAACCGTATGACCGAGACGAAGCGTAGCCCCAGAACGGATTTGATTGCTGCTCTCTGACGGGACGCGCCCGGCGAGGACTTGTCCGCGCCTCTTGCTTCTTTGTCTCTTTCTTCGGCTCCTCGGCAACGCTGCTCTTTGCGATCGCGGGCGCCGGTTCGGCTGCTTTACGTATCGGCAGCACATCCGATGGGGGAGGAGGCACCCACGGCGAATCTGCATAGCGCACGATGGTCTTGGGTGGCGGCTGGTATGCGGCCAATCCGGGGTTCGCAGTGACGGTGGGCTGCATCAACCAAAAGAGACCGACGAAAAAGCCCAGGTACGCTGCAACGACAAGTCCGACGGCCGCAGCTAAGGGGTAATCCTCATGTCGCGGGGTGCTCAGCCCCAACGAATTCCCGCGCGAATACATATGCTACCCCCCCCAGCCCACTCATTCATTAGTCGCGCTCGCTGGCGAATGGTTCAATTGGCGAGCCAATTCACGGCGCGGGTGGGCGGCGGTAGCTCGATAAGCGCGGCTGGAGCCGGGCGGTGACAAAAATGGCGACGGTGAGCTTCTTAAAGACTCTTCGCCAGCGGCGCTGATCTGCGGGCGTCAACCATTTGGTTAATGGGGCGCTCGCCAACGTCTCGATTCTCCCGATCGCATTTTGAACCAATCGACCGCCAAAGCGACAAATAGAGTCGGGAGCCGTCCCCCGGCGATGGAGCCGGACCATGGGATGGTAAAATTTGGGGGGCGCTTTGCACGGACAACGTGGGCTCTGACTGCGATCTGGCGCGGTGAAGGCGTTTGGGCCGTCGCCGCCGTCCGCATTCAGTGATTTTGCAGCCTGCGCGGCAGCACCTTCCACGACCTGTCTGTTGGGGAGAATGGCGGTGAGCGGACTTGGTTACGACCGCGGGGCGGCAGGGATCAGCGCTAACATCGCGCCGGCGAGGAGATGGACCGCCTCGATCGGTTTGGCCCAAACCTCGCCCTCCCATTGGCTGCGAGTTTCCGGCCTGCTGGTAATGCTGATGATTGTCGGCGCGGCGTGGACTCCGACGGAAGCTCGTTCTCCCCGCAAGGATCCCCCGAAGCGCCCAATTCACGGACCCAATTACCGACCGCCGTATGCGGCCATCGTGATCGATGACAAATCCGGCTTCGTGCTGCACGAGGTCAGTGCCGACGAACCGCGCCACCCGGCATCGCTGACCAAGATCATGACGCTCTACCTGCTGTTCGAGCAACTCGAGGCCGGCAAGCTCGGCCTTGATACGGAGCTGCCGATCTCGACGCGGGCGGCGCTGCAGAATCCCACCAAGCTCGGCCTCAGGGCCAATCAGACCATCAAGGTCGAGGACGCGATCAAGGGGCTGGTCACCAAATCGGCGAACGACGCCGCGGTCGTCGTCGCCGAAGCCATCGGCGGCAGCGAAGAGGAATTCGCCAAGCTCATGACCTTGAAGGCAAGGATGCTGGGCATGACGAGCACGACCTATGTCAATGCCTCAGGGTTGCCGGCCGAGGAGCAAATCACGACCGCCCGCGACCAGGCCGTTCTGGGCCGCGCCATCCAGCACCGCTTCCCGGTCTACTACCAATATTTTGCAACTCCGAGCTTCCGCTATAAGGGCGCCGAGATGCATAACCACAACGCCCTGCTCGGGCAGGTGGAGGGCGTCGACGGGATCAAGACCGGTTATACCGAGGCTTCCGGGTACAACTTGGTATCATCGGTGCGCCGTGATGAGAAACATATCGTCGGGGTGGTCCTCGGCGGGACTTCGAATGCTGCGCGCGACGCTCGCATGCGCCAATTGATCGAAGACAATATTTCGCTGGCTTCGACCCAGCGCACGGTGCCGGTCATCGTGGATGCGAGCGGCCGGCGCATCGCGGATGAGGGATGGGCGCTCTATCTTGCCGCTCAGTGGCTCGAGGATGCGCGCTGGCGCTATCAGTCGCCGTCGCGGATCGCCCGCTTCTACGGCGATCTCGGTTGGAAGCGCACCGACGCGGAGGTCCAGCTGGTGGCGAGCGAGGCCAACAATTTCTTCGGCGTGAGTGAGCCGACGAGGGCGCAGCTGCGCGCCGCCAAGGGCCGCTACTCCGACCGCTGGACCGTTCAGAGCAATGGACGCGCGTTTGGGCAAGGCAACCCGCTATTCCATACGCTTTGCCTGGAGAGCGACGGGGGCCCCACGCAGCCGCAGGCGAATGTCCAAGTTCTCGGCCCCGACAACCAGCCGACCAGTTATTCTCCCGACAGCGGCGACGCTTGCGCGCCTACGCCATGGGGGGCGGTCGAGCGCACCTTCATCAACGCGCTCACGACCGGCGGCGCCCTGCAGACGACCACGACGACGCGGTGACCGGCGGACGATCCGAGCCGCGTCGCAAGCGCACGGGATGCGCCCGTTCCGAGCCTTTACGCTTGTCATTCGAACCGGAAGCAGCGCTTCTGCCAGGGGCCGCTATAGCGCCAGCGCGCCGGGCGGAGGGGCGGAAAATTCCGCGGTGCGGCGGTCTCCTGCCGCCGTATCATCTGCTATCCTTCCGCTCCGACGCACGGGAGGCGGTCGGAAGCCCACCTCGATTGAGAATGTTTCTGACTGACCATCATGCTTAGAAACCTTTCGGTTCTTTCAACCATCGGCTTGACCATCTGCATCAACGCGTCGGCGAATGCCTCGTGCATAGACTTGAAACAGACGGATACTCTCTCGTTTGAGGGCACGTTGAATTACCGCATCTTTCCAGGGCCACCCAACTACGAGGATGTTCGAAAGGGCGACACGCCTGAACCTACGTACATCCTCAAGCTGGAGGAGCCGATTTGTGCTACCGGGGATGAATTTGTCGATCAAAACGTTAAGTTCGACCGCATTCAAATATTCCCTGAATCCGGCAAAGCCGGTCAGGCGTTATGGCGGGACCTCCGGGGCCTTATTGGGCAACGAGTCGTTGTTGCAGGGACGGGAGCATTCGGACGCCATACGGGGCATCACCATGCTCCGCTGATGTTGCCCACAGCCAGCGTTTCAGCCGCTTTCGATCCGACAAAGTCTCACGGCACATCCATGACCACAGTTCAAGGTTTCTACCTGGCCCTTAGCGCGGGCAACGGTGAGGAAGCCGTAAAATTTGTGGTTCCTGAAAAGCGATCATCGGGACCACTGTCCGCGATCGCTATCCGAAATTTCTACAGCAATCTGGTTGAACCGCTTACTCTTATTGATGTGGCTCCCACTCGTTCGGACGAGTATCGCGTACGCTATACATATGTAGCACCCAGTCGCGGACGCTGTGATGGAGAGGCTCTGGTCCGGACGACCAAAGTCAACGGACTTAACCTGATTGATTCGATCAAAGCGATTAGCGGATGCTAGGAGATCATTTTGCGATAGCGTTCGTGGATGTCCGCGACTTGACTTGATCGTGTCCGCCGGCGGCAGCCGGTTTGCCCTTCCTGAGGCCCCACTTCCGGAGCAACCGTGCCCCGACCGCTGTTGGCACTCTGCGTCAGATCATTGCGTTTAGCTTTTCCGTTTTTGATACATAGCGGATGTTCGTTGGCTATTCGATTGCCTCGGCACGGCGATTTGAAAGGAGTGTGGCAAAGCGAACACACCTCATGTTTTTCAAACGAAGAAACCCGCTTTGGCCGCTCGCCGCATTGACGATCGAAACTAAAACTACAAAGGTAGATTTTGTCATCCTATTGCGTGCGAGACCATCATGATCGCGCCGGCCCTCGAGCGCGCGCCGCGGATGTTGCTTGTGATCGGCGAGGACGAGCAGGGCCTGCCGACGGAGACCATCATCCTCGAGCCCAGCATGTCACGGCTCTATGATTCGCTGCGCGCGTGGCTGGAAGTCGTGCTGCCGAACTGGCTTGGCCGCCCGCTAGGCCTGACGCGGCCCAGCCATGCTGGTCCGCTTCCGGCTTCCGAGCCGGTATTGATTGACGTCCAGCTGAGATGGGCTGGTCTATAAACAGCCGAGCCTGAAGCAGGTCAGGGGTAGGGATGCGGCATCCCGCCCTCGTGCACGTTGTTGTTGCGGTGCATGAGTCCGGCCTTGCCGCGGCGCGCTTGCGCGGGCGGCGTGATCGTCTTATTCAATTTCCATTCCAGGGCTGTAGTTTGGTGACCCCATGGCATTCGACTACGCGAAGCTTTCCCGTCCCAAGCAGCGGGCGATCGTTCTTCTGCGCACGCGTAATTTGAAAATGGCGCGCAATGCGCATGCCTACGTGCGCGGAAGCACGGTGAAGTTTTACGAGTGGCTGGAAGACGGCGGCAGGAAGCTACCGCCGGGGCCGTCGGTATGGATCTGCGGCGATTGCCATCTCGGAAATCTGGGGCCTCTCGCCGACGCCGACGGCCGCGTCGACGTTCAGATTCGCGATCTCGATCAGACCGTGATCGGAAATCCCGTCCACGACCTCGTGCGGCTGGCGCTGTCGTTGGCGTCAGCGGCCCGCGGGTCCGATCTGCCTGGCGTGACGACGGCCAGGATGCTTGAAGAAATGATGAACGGCTACGAAGGGGCTTTGGCCGGAAGATTCGGCGGCCAAACGGAAAAGAATCACCGGCCGAAACTGATCCGCGAGATCCTCGACCGCGCGGTCCACCGCAAGTGGCGGCAACTGGCGCAAGAGCGGATCGAGAACGTAAAGCCTACGATCCCGCTCGGAAGGCGATTTTGGGCGCTCACGAAAAGCGAGCGGAAAGCCCTCAAGGAACTTCTGAGGAGCGACGGTGCCCGCGAGCTCATCACCGCGCTCAAGGGCCGTCGTGAGGATGACAGGATCGAAGTGCTGGATGCCGCCTATTGGATGAAGGGCTGCAGCTCGCTCGGCCGTCTGCGCTACGCGGCGCTCGTCGGCGTCGCCGACGGCGAGCCTCAATCGAACAATCTCTGCCTCATCGACATCAAGGAGGGCGTGCTGGCCGCGGCGCCGCGCGCGCCGGATGCAGAGATGCCGCGCGACAACGCCGAGCGCGTCGTCGCGGGGGCGCGCGCGCTTTCGCCGAACTTGGGGGAGCGGATGATGGCCGCCCGGCTGTTCGACAAAAGCGTCACCGTGCGGGAGTTGATGCCGCAAGACCTCAAGATCGAGATCGAGCAGCTCAGCCGGGAGCAGGCAACGGCGATCGCGGGATACTTGGCGGGCGTCGTCGGGCGCGCGCATGCGCGTCAGATGGATGGGGCGACGCGTCGAAGCTGGAAAGCGGAATTGGCCCGCAACCGGTCCAAGACGCTCGATGCGCCGTCATGGCTGTGGCTGAGCGTGGTCGAGCTGATGGCGACGCATGAGGCCGCTTACCTCGATCATTGCCGCCGCTACGCTTGGGACGAAGCCTGAAAGTCCCGCGTTGCCGACTGCAAGCAAAAGACCCTGTTGATGGCCGCTACCGCCTGCGACCTCAGGCGCCGATCGGCCAACGAAGTCGATCGCGGACGCGGCGTGCAGTCGTGGGCGGCAGATGGCGGCTGCAGGAAAGACCCGGCTGCGTTTCCCTCCGGATCGGAAAATGATACGCTCCCTTATCTGCTGCCACGGGAGCAGATCGTGCGCATATTGAGTGTGCTTGTTGCGACCGCCGCGTTGTTTGCGGCCACAGCCCCTGCCGCGGGCGCGAGCCGGGCCGACTGGGACGCTTGCAAGGGGGACGATCCGGATCGCAGCATCGCCGCCTGCACGCGCATCATCCAAGGCCGCGGCGAAACTGCGAAAGATTCCGCCATCGCCCACCACGAGCGGGGGCTCTCGTACAAGAGCAAGGGCGATTTCGGCCGCGCCATTGCCGACTTTAGCGAGGCGATCCGGCTCGATCCCAATTACGCCGAGGCCTACTACCTACGAGGCGTCACTTACGGGAACAAGGGCGATATCGACCGCGCCATTGCCGACTACAGCGAGGCGATCCGGCTCGATCCCAAGCTTGCAGCCGCCTACAACAACCGGGGCAACGCGTATACGAACAAGGGCGATATCGACCGCGCCATCGCCGACTACAGCGAGGCGATCCGGCTCGCTCCCAAGGTCGAAGCCGCCCATCCAGAGTCGATAATTCGCCGCCTCGCTCACTACAACCGCGGCCGCGCCTACAATAGCAAGGGCGACTTCGACCGCGCCATTGCCGACTTTACTGAGGCGATCCGGCTCGATCCCAAGTACGCCGAGGCCTACTACAATCGGGCCGGCGCGTACGGGAACAAGGGCGATCTCGACCGCGCCATTGCCGACTTGAGCGAGGTGATCCGACTCGCGCCCGCGGTCGCGGACGCCCGCCACGACCGGGCCCAGTTCTACCGGATGCAAGGGAACTACGAGCGCGCCATCGCCGACTTGAGCGAGGCGATCCGGCTCGATCCCAAGTCTGCAGTCGCCTACAACAACCGGGGCAGCGCGTACGCCTTCCAGGGCGATATCGATCGCGCCATCGCCGACTTCAGCGAGTCGATCCGGCTCGAGCCCAAGGTCGCAGCCGCCCGCTACAACCGGGGCAGGTTGTACCAGCTCCAAGGGAACAACGAGCCTGCCATCGCCGACTTTAGCGAGGCGATCCGGCTCGATCCCAAGTTCGTACCCGCCTACAACGACCGGGGCTTCGCATACCTCAACCAAGGACGTACCGACCGCGCCATCGCCGACTTTGACAAGGCGGTCCGGCTCGATCCAAAGTTCGCCGACGCCTACAGCAACCGGGCGACCGCGTACTTCCTGCAGGGAAATAACGAGCGCGCCATCGCCGAGTTTAGCGAGGCGATCCGGGTCGATCCCAAGCTCGCCTCCGCCTACAACGACCGGGGCAAGTTGTACCAGCTGCAAGGGAATAACGAGCGCGCCATCGCCGACTTTAGCGAGGCGATCCGCCTCGATCCCAAGCTCGCCTCCGCCTACAACAACCGGGGCAACGCGTACGGTGCACGGGGCAACACCGGCCGCGCCATCGGCGACTTGGACGAGGCGATCCGGCTCGAACCCAAATACGCCGTCGCCTACAACAACCGCGGCTCCGCATACCTCAGCCAGGGCCGTATCGCCCCCGCCATCGCCGACTTTGACGAGGCGATCCGGCTCGATCCCAAGCTCGTGTTCGCCTACAGCAATCGGGGTCACGCCTACCGCGTCAGGGGCAACAACTACCACGCCGTCGCCGACTTGAGCGAGGCGATCCGGCTCGAGCCCAAGTTCGTCTTCGCCTACGTCGACCGGGGCAACGCGTACCGCGCCAGGGGCGACAACGACCACGCCATCGCCGACTACAGCGAGGCGATCCGGCTCGAGTCCAAGTTCGCCGACGCCTACTTAAACCGAGGCCTGGCGTATCTCTACAGCGGCACTCTCGACAAGGCTTGGGCCGATGTCAGCGAGGCGAGCGAGCTGGATTCGCAGGACGCGTATAAGGCGCTGTGGGCCGATATCGTCGCAGCGCGCAACAATGCCCCGAGCCATTTATCGCAGGCGAGCACCAAAATCGACATGACCCCATGGCCCGCGCCGATCATCCGTTCGTTCCTCGGTCGGATGCCTCCGGAAGCCGTGCTCGCCGCCGCCGATGATCCGGACGCCAAGAAAAAGAAGAGCCAGGCCTGCGAAGCCAATTTCTACGGCGGCGAATTGGCGCTGCGGCTCAATGCGAAGGAGGAGGCGGTGCGCCTGTTCCGGCTGGCGGCGAGCGGCTGCGCGAAAGACGTCAACGAATGGTTCGCCGCCAATGCCGAGCTCAAGGCGCTCGGTGAAACGCCTTGAACGAACGACCTCAGCCGTTGTTCCGCCGTTGTAGATGCCCGGACGAAATCGAACCTTCTCGGGCTCCGTCTCGAACTTTCGCTGACCCTGCCACCCGCGCCGACGAGGTGATCGAGTGACCGGTGTTGCGATGCGCCGTCGAGGTCTCGTTGCCCTGCTCGTCGGTATCGCGCTGTTTGCCGACGCGAGCCCTGCGCATGACGCCGACTACCCCAACCGGTCGGTACGCGTCATCGTGCCCTACCCAGCGGGTGGGCCGACCGATCTCATCGCCCGCCTGGCTGCCCAAATGCTCACGGAATCGTTTGGCCAGGACTTCTTTGTGGAGAACGTGAGCGGAGCAAGCGGCGTGCGCGGCGCGCTGATGGTCGCCGCGGCGCCGGGCGATGGCTATACCTTGATGGTGGCGACCAGCGATCTCGCGATCGCGCCCGTGATGTCGACCAAGGTTGGCTACGATGCGCTCAAGAATTTCGTGCCAATCAGCATCATTTCACGCTCGCCGTCGGTGCTTCTGCTGCATCCGTCGGTGTCGGCAAAGACCGTCCAGGAGTTTGCGGTGCTGGCGCGCGCGGACCCTCCAAAGTACAGCTACGCATCGATGAGCCTGGGCCAAAATCTGCTGAATACCGAAAGACTTTTTCGTCTGACTTTGAAGCTGCCAATTGTCCGCATCCCCTTCCCGGGGGCGGCGCCCATCCTCAGTTCGACGGCGGCCGGCCATACCCTCGTCGCCTATATCGGGCTTCCCCCGGCAACCCCGTTCATCAAGGAAGGCACGCTGCAAGCATTGGCGGTCACCAGCCCGAAGCGATCTCCCATCGCCCCGGACGTGCCAACCATGGCGGAGAGCGGTCTTGCGGGCCAGGAAACGGAGCTGGTGATCGGCCTGGTCGCACCGGCTCGCACGCCGCCGTCGATCGTGGACCTCTTGGCCCGCCGGATGGCGGAGTTCGTTGCCCGGCCGCAAACGCAGGAACGCCTCGCGGTGTTCGGGTTTACCGCGGTCGGCAGTACGCCGGAGGAATTTGCCGCCCACATCAAATCCGATATCGATCGAGCGGCTGCGGTCGTTCGGGAGGCAGGGATCAAGGTCGATTGAACCGCTCTTCGAGGAGAGACCGTCGGTCACGATGTCGCAAAATCGCGCGCAAGCGGCACGAGGCGATAGCGCGCAGGCGATTTTGCCCACCCTACGGAATGCTAGCTGAATGCACCAGGGCCTGTGGCTTAGACTAACGCCCGGGCGAGCGTCAGCGATCGCCGGCGGCGGCGTACTGGCGCCTGCGATCCGCCGTCTTCAACATGTCTTTGACTTGCTCCGGCAGCTGTCCGGCGGCGAGCCTGAAGGGCGGGCTGTCGAGACGCTCGACCACGGCGAGGCGCGTGACTTCGCCTCTAAGGTACGCGTTCAGGAACTCGGGATAGTTGCTAAACGACACGCAGCCGTTCGACTGGCCGTTCGCGCCCAGCATGTAGGAGTGGGCGAGGATGCCGTCGCGGCCGTACATCCTGCCCCCGTCGACGGGATTGAGGCGAATGGCGCGAACGCCATGAAACAATCGCTCGCGCAAAGTGAGATGGTACACGTTCGGCGGCGTTGCCCCGCGCATCCGCAGGTGCACGTGGCGCGGACTGTCCATGTAGCCGCCGAGGCCGGAATGGGCCTCGAGCCGCCGGCCGCTCGGCAGGTAGACCACCTGCGCGGTGATGTCGTAGATCGCCGTGCGGCCGTCGTCCTCGAGCGGCGGGCCCTCCTTGCGCGGTGGGCTCACGCTGACCGACGCTTTGGCAACGGTCGGTTTCGCCGGCGCAGCGGCTTGCTTCTTCTCGATGCCCTGATCCGGCGGCAAGCGCAGACTGCTCGCGAGCACCTGCATGGCGGAGGCGAGACTCTTGTCGAACGACGCCGGACAATCGTCGGTCGAGGCGAATCGTTTGTCGAATGAGACGGGATAATCATCCACCGCGGCGAAGCGCTCCTCGAACGGCGCGTTTGCGCACGCCGACGCGGCCGCATCGGTCAGCACCGGAGCCCGATAGGCTGGGCCATCAAACAATCCAACCTGCGGCTCGATGCTCGCCAGCCGTATGCGCTCGCCCGGGGCGCCTGATCCCAGCGGCGCGTCGAGCCGGAAAAGCTCAGGGTGGATCGTCCCGAAAACCGAAATGCGCGGCGCGGGCAATGGGTCTGTCGGCCCTGCCTGCGTTCCTGGCGATTTGAGGACGAACCCCAGAACCATCGCGGCGATTCCAACCGGAATCGCGCGGACCCCCCAGTGAACCAATACGTCCCCCACGTGCACCCCACGTTGCCTATGGCGCAGCGTCCAACGGCAACGCACGTCCCCCGACGCAGACGCAAGCAAACATGCCGATTGCGGCAACAATCGTTCCGAGATTGCGGCAAGAATCGTTCGGACTGAGCCGCTCCGCGTGCTAATTCCTCACCGCCCCGGCGGTGTTACCAACGGTTAACTGCGTTCACAAATCGGCTTGCCGTCTTCCCACCGGCGGGGCTGCCGCGACGTCGTCATTGCGGGGCATAGCGGCGCGGGCTATGCGCCGGCCCGCGACGGCACTAACATCTGCGGTATCTCGATCAGGCTGAGGAGAGCGTTTCCGTGACGGCAATCGCACTCAAGGACATCACCATTCATCCGGTCGTCGAGCAGCAGGCGCCGTTCTTCGACGTCTTCGAATTCTTCCCGACGCTCACCAAGGAGCTGCTCGAGGAGAACCGCTCGTGGTTGCAGCCGGCGTTCATCGATCCGGCGAGCGGCAAGCTGGTGCTGTGCGTGCAGAGCTTCGTCATCAAGAGCGCGCACCACAACATCCTGATCGATTCCTGCGTCGGCAACGACAAGCCGCGGCCGGCGCGGCCGCTCTGGAACATGATGAAGAGCGGCCGTTTCGAGCAGGGCCTCGCGGCCGCCGGATTGACGGTGAACGACATCGACTACGTGATGTGCACGCATCTGCACGTCGACCATGTGGGCTGGAACACGCGGCTCGAGAACGGGCGCTGGGTGCCGACCTTTCCCAAGGCGAAATACATCATGGCCGACCGCGAGCTCGCGTATTGGACGCAGAGGGAGAAGGACGATCCGTCAGGCGTTCCCTGGATCACCGACTCGGTGCTGCCGATCGTCGAGGCCAAACGCGCGCAGATCGTCAAGAGCGATTTTGCCTTCAACGAGTCGATCCAGTTCATCCCGACGCCCGGGCACACCATCGACCATTACTCCGTGCTGGTCGGCCGGCCCGGACAAGATGCGTTGATCACGGGCGACATGATCCACTCGCCGATCCAGGGAAAATATCCCGAGCTCGGCATGCGGGCGGATTACGACTCGCGCGCGGCCGGACAGACGCGGCGCCAGGTGTTCGACCGCTTCTGCGACGCGGCCACGCTCATGTGCGTAACGCACTTTCCTTCGCCCTCGACCGGCCGCGTGCGGCGTTGGGGCGACGGCTACAAATTCGTCGCGTGACCGCTGGAGGGCAGTTTCGATAATCGACCGCATTGTGAAGCTGCTGCTGGGGGAGGATGATGCAGGTGGAAAAGCCGGGACTGATCGTTGCGCCGCTCACGCCCTTTACCGCCGACCTCGACGTCGACGAGGGCGCGCTGCAGCGCGAGATCGACTATGTGGTGAGGGACTGCCGCGCCACTATGGTGGTCGCGGCCGGGGTCGAGACCCAGGAATACACCTATCTCAGCCTCGAACAGCGCAAGGCGCTCATCCGTCACACCATCGCGTGCGTCGATCACCGCGTGCCGGTGATGGTGGGAATTTCGCATCCCTCCTTCAGGACCGCGATCGAGCTGGCGCACTTTGCGGAAAGTCTGGGCGCAGCGGCGGTGCAATTGCTGGCGCCGCTGCGTCCATTTGCCGGTCCGCCCACGCACGCCGACCTGATCGCGTATTTCGAGGCGATTGGGCGCGAAAGCAAGCTTCCGATCACGCTCTATCTCAATCCCGGGCCGGGCGCGGACGTCTCCATTGCGGACACGATCGCACTGGCAAAATTGCCGAGCGTTGAGCTCATCAAGGAGAGCTCCCGCGATCTGGCGCGCGTGTCACGCCTGATCGTCGAGATCGACCGCGCCGGCCATGCCCGCTATTTCACGACCATGCAAATGCTGCTCGCCACGCTCGAGCTGGGCGGCTCCGGCGCGACCATGCCGCCGCCGGCGTGCGAGATCGCGCGGCATATCATCGATGCCTTCGTGGCCAAGGAGCATGAACGCGCCGCCACGCTGCAGCAGCAGTTCGCGCTGTTCCCGTCGAAATGGATGCACCGCGGGCTCGCTCCCGTCATGAAGGCGGCGATGAACTTGATCGGCGTGCCCGTCGGCGATCCCTATCCGCCCTACGCCTCACTCAGCGCCGACGAAATCGCCGCATTGGCCGCGGTGCTGCGCACGACCGCGCTCGCGAAGAGATTTTCCGTCACGGCGGCGGCGTGAGGGGCTGTCCATGCATCAAGAGCAACGGCCTCGTCCTTTGACTCGGCATGTCCGGGACGGGGGATCCCGCGCGCACATGTGAGCGGACGGATGGACTTGGCACCCACAATACCTGCCGCGGGATTTGCCAACACACGGCCACACGTGACGACGCGCCTCGCTCAGACGCCACGCCAGGCAAAATAAACGGTCAGCCCGGTACCGAGTACGACAACGAAGCCCTTGATCAACCGTTGATCGAGCCGCTGCGCCCAGTGCGCGGCCATGTAGGAGCCGACCGCCGAGCCTGCGAGCATCGGTAGGGCCTCCGGCCAGCGCACCACGTTTGCCACAACGAACGTGATGATCGCGGTGATTGTCATGATACCCACCAGCGCCATCTTGAGGCCGTTCATCGCGTTGATGTCCCGCATGCCGAATAGAGTAAAAGCAGCCAGCATCAAAAAACCGATGCCCCCGCCGAAGTAGCCGCCATAGATCGCGATGATGAACAGCGATGCCAAGGCGCTGTGCGGGCCAAGCTGGATACGTCGGATCGCATCGGCCGGAGCGAAATTGCCGACGGCAAATACGATCGTTGCGAACAGAATCAGCCATGGTACGAGACTCGCGAAGATAGCGGTCGGGGTCCACAACAGCAGAAGTGCCCCGATCAGCCCGCCGACGAGGCTCAAAACGAACAAGCCAAGGACGCTGAATTCGGCGACCGCGAGGATATTGCGGCGATACGCCCATGCGCCCGCAAACGTTCCAGAAAACAGTGCGACCACGCTCGATGCGTTCGCATCGATGGGATTGAGGCCGGCAAACAGGAGCGCCGGAAATGTCACCAGGGTTCCACCGCCGGCGAGCGAGTTCAGGGCTCCGCCGAGGAACGCGGCGGCGATGAGGACGATAGTAGTCACGAGCTGTGGTATGTGTGGCTTGTGTGAGGCAGTCAACTCGGCGGTTCCATCTCGGGAACTCGGTTCCGAGGTTGGGATTTCTCGCGCGCGGCCGGACTTACAATCTTCACAAACTTCCTGAAGTGTAGGGGAAGGGAGCGGCGCCTTTTTCGTCCCGCCCGCAACGGCAAAGCCGGCCTCGCTTGCATCGGCGCGAATAGGGAGGACGAGATGCCCTCATTCAGCGACGTCAAGTATGTGTACGATCCCGAAGCCCTGAAAATAATGGGCGCTGCATTCGATACTGTGTGCCAGGCGTTCCCTCCTGATCTGAAAGAGCATGAAGGGACGAGGAGGAGGCTGGCGTTGCTCATTCTTCGACACATGGATCGGGGAGAGCATGAGGTGGCGCGCCTGAGTGACCTGGCTTTGCTCGATTTCATGAGACCGCTCGCGCTTGCGCAGCGGTAGAGCGGCATCCTCGGGAGAACCGCCGTCATGCTGCGCATTCTTGTCGCATGGATTTTGAGTGCGCTGCTCGCCGGTTGTTCGGGCAGCAGCAGGCTTGAAGAGATTGTCCCCGATTGGGCGAGCGCGCCGCCGCGGCATGAAGCCACGCAGTACGCGGCACCCAAGAACCAGTCGCGAGGCCGCGCTTCTCTCGCCGCGGAACAGCGCGGCACACCTGCAGTGGACCCACGCACCACACCTGCGGCGGAACCACGTGCCACACCCGCGCCAGAACCACAGGAAGCGAAGAAAACCGAGGGTCAAAGCCCTAGCGAAGAGTAAGCTTGAGTCCGATCGGGAGGTGAAGCGGAATCGCGATCCATCCGAGACGCCTTGTTATTTTTTCAACTGTAACTATATAGAGGTCGTCTACTCAGACGATTCATGTCCGAATTTTCCCGCCACAGAGACCTTAGCTGGCCACGATGTCGCTTTGATCGGCCGCAATACCAGGCGGGCAAATCGAGCGGCCATGATCCTCGAGGGCTTTAGAGGGAGTTCCAATATTGAGCGTAAATACCGACGAGGCGCGCCGCCGCGCCGAAACGCTGTTCAAGAAGGAACAGCAATTACGCGAGGCCCAGCAAGCAATGACCGAGTATCAGGCCGGGCTGCGTATGATGCGCGAAAAGACCGCGCGCCTGCGGGCGCTGCGGTTGGCTCGCGACGCCGCCGCCAAGAAAGAGACGCGGCCGGCCAACCAGAAAAGCGCAGCGTAAGTTGCGGGCCAAGCTCTGAGCAAGCGATCTAACCGCGCCCCGCCGCTAGGCTCGACAGCGTCGCATCGGCGGCGGTCAACGCCTGCCAGGTCAGCGTCGTCGCGATCCGCAACGCCTGATCGAGTTCATCCGGGTGCACCTTGTCGCGGGTGTCAGCGGCCGTCAGCACGAGCCGGAGATTGCTGTCGGGTGCGTCGAATCCGGCGATCAGCCGAACGGCGGGAATGCCGTGCGCTGCAAAATTGGCGTGATCGGAATTGGCCATGAGCGGCAAGTGCGTCGCGATCGGCAGATCGGCGCGCGCGGTGGTCGCCTTGACCCAGGCATCGAGACGTTCGAAGCCCGACGTGAGCGCCGTCAACCCGAATGCGCCGCCGACGCTGTCGAGATTGAGGTTGATGAGCATCGACTGCCGCGCCGCCTCGTCCATTTGTTCGAGCCAGATACGAGATCCGATGAGGCCCCATTCCTCCGCGCTGAACAGGCATATTCGCAAGCCGCGCGGACATTCGGATACGTGCGGCGCGAGCAGGCGTGCAAGCCCGAGCGCGACCGCCACGCCGGTGGCGTTATCCATGGCGCTTTCGCCATGCGGGTGGCCGTCGATATGCGCGCTGACCACGACCCAATCCGGGCCTCGGCCCGGCAGGTCGGCAAGGAGTATGCGCGTGCGCGCGGGATGATCGTCGCCGTCGATGACCATGCGGGCGACTGGGAGCCTGCCGTCCGGCAAACCGCGGAACGCCTCCGCTGCTTCGACGCCGATGCCGAGCGCCGGGATGCCGGCGCCGCCGTTGCGTCCACTCGACCCGGATACGGCGCCGACGCCGCCTTCCGGATGCGCGATCAGAAACCCGACCGCGCCCATCTGCTGCGCCAACGAGAGCTTGACGCGGCGGTGCACGTGTCCGCTCGCGAACGGATATTCGTGGCGAACCATGACGATGCGGCCGCGGATGCGGTTCGCGTGCCGCTCGAAATCCTCAACTCGGCCCAAGCCGAGGTCGAGCACTTCCGCCACGGCGCCCACCGCCGATGCCGTGCCCAGAAGCGGCGTGCATTGGAACGAAACGCCCGTCGTCGCACTGGTCAGCTGCGCCATCCGGCACCGCCAACCCGGATAGTCCACGGGATCGTCGCGAACCTTCGCACCCGGCACGGCCCCGAGCCGCTCACGGGCGAAGGCCAGCGCCGCGGCTTCGCTCGCCGAACCGGCGACGCGGCCGCCCAGATCGCACAGCGCCTGAAAGTCCGCCCACATCAGCGGATCGCTGGGACTTACCAGTGGCGACAGCACATGCCCCATCGATCTAGTTTAGGACGTGGACTCATAAAATCGCGATAGGCGAGGGCGGGCTGATCGATGTCCGCTATCGGGCTGCCACCTCGCGGCAGTCTTGCGACAAGGCCGGAGAAGCGCGAATATTCACGCCAGTTCGGGAGTCATCCGGGGGAATCCCGGATGCTGGTACGCCGAGCCTGGCGGCAAGCGACCGGAACCTCCCGAGGCTCGTCACTATAAATCGCAACCGGATTTGATTGCTATTGTCCGCTCAGCGGACACGGAGTGTATCGCAGGATATCCGATGCCGACCGAGATGACCGAGCACAGGAGCGAGTCACGTTCGATCGACGCGCCCGCGACAGGTAAAGCGGGTGCTGCGGCTGATCGCGACGCCAAATCACCGCACACAGATCCTGCTTCAAAGCCAGTCCCACCAGGGGGTCAGCGGTCTACGCGGCGGCGAAGGTTGCTGCTGGGAGTGCTGGGCGCTTTGGTCCTGGCAGCCGCTCTTTGGTTCGGTATTCCCTACATCCTGCTAACTCTCAGCACGGTGTCGACGGATGATGCTTTCGTCAACGGTCACGTGACCTTCGTCGCTGCCCGCGTCCACGGCCAGGTTTCCCGGGTTCTGGTGGATGACAACAACCGCGTGCACAAGGGAGATCTTCTTGTTCAACTGGACAAGGAGCCTTTTGAGGACGCGGTCGCCGTGAAGAAGGCCGCCGTCGATTCCGCACAGGCGGATTTGCAGGCGGCCAGGGCCCAGGTGCGCGGTATCGAAGCACAGGCCTGGAGCCAGCGCTGGAATTTGCAGCACGCCATGGAGGACGTTGAGAATCGAGTATCCTTGCTGCGTGCCCGGGTTGCCGGCGTCGAAAAGAGCAGGGCTTCGCTGAAGCTGGCCGAGCTTGAATTCGAGCGGGCAAAGCAGTTGATCGGATCAACGACGATCTCCCAGCAGGAGTACGACCGACGGGAATCAGCCTTGTCGGTTGCTCGCGCACAGCTCACCCAGTCACTGGCGGATGTGTACCAAATCCGGGTCTCTTTGGGGTTGCCGGCGCAACCCGAGGGCGGCGGGGATCTCGGCCAGGTGCCGCCTGATCTCGATCAGACCTTCTCTTCGGTCCTGCAGGCGCAGGCAGATCTGTTTCAGACCGCGGCTGAGCTGGGGGTCGTCCATTCGGTCGGCCAGACTCCGAAGCAGATGCTCGAAGAGTTCGAAAAGCTCGACCCCGAAGGCAACATCGACCGCACGTTCGCTCGGCTGGCGGCGCAGGCGCCGGCCGTCAAGCAAGCCGAGGCTAAACTCGCGGCCGCCAAGCGCGATCTGGCTGTGGCCGAACTGGACCTTCGCTATTGCGACGTCGTCGCGGAGATCGACGGCGTCATCACGCGGCGAAATGTCAATCCGGGCAACGATGTTCAGGTCGGGCAGAGCTTGATGGCGATCCGCTCGCTCAGCGAGATCTGGGTCGATGCCAATTTCAAGGAGACGCAACTGCGCGACTTGCGCATCGGCCAAGCGGTCGATCTGTATGTCGACATGTACGGCCACAGACAGGTCTTCAATGGCCGGATCACTGGCTTTACCATCGGAACGGGATCGACACTCGCGTTGCTGCCACCGCAGAATGCCACTGGCAACTTCGTCAAGATCGTGCAGCGGTTGCCGGTCCGCATCGAGCTCCAAGACTACGACCCGGACAAGCACCCGCTGTTTATCGGCACTTCAGTCGTTCCATACGTCTATATCAATAGGCCGCCGACCGGGCCGGATGCCGGGAAGTTTCTGCAAGCGTATGCGCCGCGATCGCCGCCATCGACGTCGGCGGGGAGCCGGGCGGGCGCCGAAAAATG
>Ga0209647_1000896_pt1 | contig 26736 bp, 24 predicted proteins | sample GraSoi_2013_60cm_FD_185827 | JGI IMG/M metagenome (GOLD analysis project Ga0209647, IMG submission 185827) | Grasslands soil microbial communities from the Angelo Coastal Reserve, California, USA - Sample 9_17_2013_60cm (SPAdes) (version 2) | ecosystem: Environmental > Terrestrial > Soil >... | reverse complement strand
GGACATCCCGAAGGGGGCGACGCCGCCGCCGCCGGACGTGACGGAGCCGCCGCAGACGCGGGAGAAGCGCGTCTCGCAGAAGGATGCGCTGGCCAACCTGCCCGCCCTGGCCATCGGCTGGCACATGCCCGCCCAGACGTCGCCCGACTACGCGGCCATGGTCCTCTTGAACACCATCCTGCAGGGCGACGAGTCGTCGCGCCTGTTCCAGCGCCTGGTCAAGGAGAAGGAGATCTCGCTGGACTGGACGGCGGGCGTGAACCTCGGCCTCGGAAACGAGTTCGACTACAACGGGCCCATGCTCCTGACCGCGCGTACGACGTACAAGCCCGGACACACGGCGGACGAGATCCTCAAGGAGGTGGACGCCGTCGTGGCCGACCTCCAGGCCAAGGGGGTCACGGCCAGGGAGCTGGCGGATGCGAAGGTGCGCTTCCGCTCCGCCTACTACGACCAGCTCGAGTCGGGATTCGGCAAGGCGAACCTCCTGGCCGCCTTCACGCTCTTCCGCGGCGACCCCGAGCTCATCAATAGCGCGCTGCAGGCCTTCGAGTCCGTGACCCCGGCCCAGGCCCAGGCAGCGGCCAGGAAGTACCTCGTGGCCACGAACCGGACGGTCATCGACCGGCGCGGCGAAGGGAGGCCGCTGATGCGCGCGCGCTGGAGTGCGATGTTCCTCGCGGGGGCGGTGGCCGCGGCCGGGGCTTCTGCTCGGGCCGAGATCAAGACGCCGCCCGCGCCGGGCAAGCCGCGCGCGGTCAAGCTGCCCGCCGTCACCGAGCGGACGCTGCCCAACGGGCTGCTCGTGGTCATGGCCCCGCTGCGCAACGTCCCCAAGATCACCGGCGTGCTCACCTTCCACGTGGGCACCGGCACCGAGGCCGACGTCCACGCCGGCGTGGCCAGCCTGGCCGCCCGCGTGGCCAACGAGGGCACGGCCACCCGGACGAGCAAGGCGATCAAGGAGGAGCTGCGCGCGATCGGCGGCTACCTCAGCATCGGCTCCGACTCCGACTCCACGACCGTGCAGGCGGGCTCCCTGTCCGAGTTCACGCCGCGGCTTCTGGCCCTGCTGGCGGACGTGGTGGGTCATCCGTCGTATCCGGAGAAGGAAGTCGCGCTGGCCAAGGAGAACCTCGTCCAGGAGATCCATGACCAGCGGTCACAGCCCGGCTTCCTGGGCAGCGAGCGATTCATGAAGGCGGTGTTCGGCAGCCACCCCTACGCGTTCGTGGCGCCGGACGAGAAGGCGGTGGCCGCCCTCCAGCGCGCGGACCTCGCCGCCTTCGCCGCGAAGTACTACGTGCCCGCCAACGCGCACCTCGTCCTCGTCGGCGACTTCGACGTGGCGACGCTGTCGAAGCAGATCGACGCGGCGCTGGGTCCCTGGAAGGCGGGGCCGAGGTTCCAGCCCACGCTGCCTCCGCCTCCTCGCCGCGACAAGCGCGAGATCTACTTCGTCGACCGTCCGGGATCGGTGCAGTCGTCGATCCGCATGGGCAACGTGACCTTCCCACGCAAGGACGGCGACTACTTCGTCCTCCGCACCGCCAACGTGATCTACGGCGGCTCCTTCTATTCGCGGCTCACGCGGAACATCCGGGAGGGCAAGGGCTACACCTACTCGCCCTCCAGCTCGCTGGACACGCGCGCGTACTCCGGCCTGTTCTCGGCCTCCGCTTCCGTCCGCAACGAGGTCACGGGGGCGACGATCCTGGAGATGATCTACGAGCTGGACCGCATGCGCGTGCTGCCGGTGACGGACGAGGAGCTGGCGGCGGCGAAGAGCTTCAGCGTGGGCAACTTCGCCATCGAGCTGGCCAGCCAATCCGGTCTCGCCGGCCGCCTCAACACGGTGTACCTGTACGGCCTGCCCCGCACGTTCCTCGAGGACTTCGGGACGCGGATCGCGTCCCTCACGCCCGCGCAGATCGAGGCCGCGTCCGCGCGTTACCTCGATACCTACCGCCAGGCCATCGCGATCGTCGGCGACTGGCAGAAGGTGAAGGACCAGGTGACGCCGTTCGGGACGGTGACGGTGTACACGCCGGAAGGAGAAATCAAGAAGGGCGTGGACTAGGCAACAACAACAACGGAGCTCGGCTCGGGCCGGTCGCGGCTTGGCTGTCACCTTGCGGGGCTTGCCGCTGGCGCTCCGCGACGCGCTCTTGCCATGCCGCGCCGCCTGCGGGCCGCGCGGCTCTTCGAGCCGGCCGTGGCTCACCGCGTTTCGCTCCGCGCGGGCCGGCCGCGCGTGGCCGCCTCGGGCGCGCTCCTCGAGCACGCCCTTGATGAGCAGGGGCCACACCGTCGTCGCGTCCGCGTAGACCTCGGCGAAGCGGCCGCCCTCCGACTCGGGCACGAACTTACCCCACGACACGCCTTCCGAATACGTGCAGCCGGACAGCCCGCCCCAGTGCGTCGGCTCCGGGCAGATGCGCACCGCGTACTGGTAGCGCGGCGGGCGCAGGTCGATGCCGAGCCGGTGGTCCATGATGTCGATGTAGGGCCCGACCTCCTGGGCCCAGTTCCGCGGCACGCCCCCGCCGATGGTGAAGATGCCCAGCCGCTTCGCGCCCAGGGCGAAGCGGGCGAAGCTGTTGAGGTCGAGGTAGGGGTTGTACTGGGGGATGGCGGTGAAGAGATCCATCGGGACCTTCGTTCCCGCCGCCTGCGCACGCTTCATCGACCAGGTCGAGACGTCGAGGCCCAGCTCGGAGTCGGTGAAGGCCGGCACGTAGACGGGCACGCCCTTCTCGTACGCGCTGCGCAGCACGCCCGATCCCCGCTCGTCCTCGGAGAGGACCTTCCCCAGGGCGCGGCACACGACCTCGCTCGAGAGCACCTGCTCGCCCAGAGTGTCGAGGGCGCGCCTCGAGAATTCCTCGACGTAGTTGAGGTTGGCCTCCATCTCCAGGGTGTCGTACACGCGGTTGTAGCCCTTCTCGAACAGCTCCTCGTCCGACATCCTCGGGTCGTGGCGGTAGTGGACGAGCCCCACCGCCTCGGACAGGCCGTGCGCCATCAGCGCGCCCGTGGACACGATGGCCTGCACCATGCCTTCGTCGATCATCTTGGAGATGACCTTGCCCATCTTGGCGATGGTCATGGCGCCGGAGAGGGTCATCACGACCTTGCAGTCCTCGTCCTCGACCATGGCCAGCATCACTTCGAAGGCCTCGCCGAGGCTGCGGCCGCTGAAGGCGGTGCGCGACATGCCGCGGAGGAGGTCGGCGAAGGACGTCACCCGATCGAGGTCGAGACTCTCGAGCGCGACCAGGCCGTCGTGGCGACCGTCGTGGAATTCGCGGGAGTCGGTCATGGCAGTGGTGATCGTATCTCAGCGCGGCGTGGCGTGGACTGGTGATGCGCCCGCTTCGCAGATCGAGATGGCGAGTCCGCCGTGCATCCAGACCGGTCATCCGTCCTGGGACGGATAGGTGTCGGGCGCATGACCGCCGACCTGGCCAAAGGCCAGCTCCGCCTCATATTGATTGTGGCGTCGGCACCGGAGGGAGATGTTCTCGGCCGTGGCCGGGCCGCCGTGGGCGTAGGGACGGACGTGATGGAATTCCAGGAACGCGCGTTCCGTGCAACGGCGCCCATCCGGGGCGACGAACGCACATCTCTGGACCCGAGAATAAATTGGTCGCGGGGCGCGCGCCTTCGCTCGTGCGCGCAAACCGCACACGCGCGGGTCACTGCGCGCTGCCACTACAATGCCCGCATGCGCATCGCCGAGCTGCGATCCCGTCTCGACGACCTCTACGCGCACTACGACCATCGCTTCGTCGATCCCGACCCGCTGCAGTACGTCCGCCAGCAGACGAGCGATGCGGACCGTGAGGTGGTCGGCCTGATCGCCTCCGCCCTGGCCTACGGCAACGTCAAGCAGATCAAGCGCAGCATCGCGCGCGTGATCGAGATGCTCGGCGAACGTCCCGCGGAGACGATCGACCGTCTCCGCCCGGCCGAAGCAAAGGCTGCCCTCCGCGGCTTCAAGCACCGCTTCAACGACGGACGCGACGTCGCCTGCCTGCTCTTCTTCCTGAAGCAGATGCGCGCGCAGGCGGGATCGGTCGAGTCCTTCTTCCTGCGCGGCCACGCCCCGGACTCGCCGGAGATCGCGGAGGCGCTCACCTCGTTCTCCGAGCGGACGCTGGCCCTCGATCACGGCGGCCTTTACCCAGGGCGCCGGCTGCCCTCCTCCGCGGGAGTGCGATTCTTCTTTCCCTCCCCGCGCGACGGCAGCGCCTGCAAGCGACTCAACCTCTACCTGCGCTGGATGGTGCGGCGCGAAGGCGTCGACCTCGGCGTGTGGAAGGGCGTCGATCCCGCCCGCCTCGTGATCCCGCTCGACGCGCACATCTACACGATCGCGCGCCGCGTCGGCCTCACCCGGTATCGTTCGCCGGGTTGGCCCATGGCCCTCGACATCACGCGCCGCCTGCGCCGCCTCGACCCGCGCGACCCCGTCAAGTACGACTTCGCGTTCCACCGCATGGGCCTGTGGAAGCGCGAAGCGGAGATCGCGTCACTGCGCCGGCGCTAGCGCGCAACGCGCGCGTGTCACGACCACACGATCTCCAATCTCTTGGACTGGGCCGCATGCTAGTCTCGCGTCCAGGTCCCCCCTCGCGCGAAGGAGCTCCAGAGATGATCCCGATGACTCGACTGCGGCCGACCCTGGCCGCGCTCGCGGCGGTGGCCATGGCGACGGCGGTCGCGGCCCAGGACACGGCCTCAGCGACCAAGCGGCCCCTCACCGCCCTGCCCTACACGCCCAGCCTCGACGCGACGGCCATGGATCGCACGATCGATCCGTGCGTGGACTTCTTCAAGTACTCCTGCGGCGGCTGGAACAAGAAGAACCCGATCCCGGCCGATCAGGCGCGCTGGGACGTGTACGGCAAGCTCACCGACGACAACGCGCAGTATCTCTGGGGCCTGCTCGAGGAAGCGGCGAAGCCCGCGCCCGGCCGCGACGCCGCCACCCAGAAGATCGGCGACTATTTCTCCTCGTGCATGGATGAGCCCGCGATCGAGAAGGCGGGCGCCGCGCCCTTGAGGAGCGACCTCGCCGCCATCGACGCGCTGGCCGCGAAGGGCGCCCTGGCCTCCCTCCTCGGCCGCCTCCATCTCGCGATGGACACCTCGGGGATGCTCTTCGGCTTCGCATCCGAGCAGGACTTCAAGAACGCCTCCCAGGTGATCGGCTTCGCGACCGCGGGCGGCCTCGGCCTGCCCGACCGCGACTACTACACGAAGGACGACGCGAAGTCGCAGGAGACCCGCCAGCGCTACGTCGAGCACGTTGCGAAGATCCTGAAGCTGCTCGGCGAGGCGGAGGCGGCGGCGAAGAAGGACGCGGACACCGTGATGCGGATCGAGACGGGCCTGGCCCGGGCCTCGCTCACCCGCGTCGACCGGCGCGATCCCTACAAGATCTACCACCGCATGCATCGCGCCGAGATGCAGGCGCTGACGCCGTCCTTCCGCTGGGACGACTACCTGCGCGCCATCGGCCAGCCCGCGCTCGACGACGTCAACGTGACGGAGCCCGAGTTCTACAAGCAGGTCGAGAAGACGCTCGCGGGCGAGAGCCTGGACGACCTCAAGACCTACCTCCGCTGGCAGCTCGCCCACAACCGCGCGCGCTACCTCTCCTCGCCGTTCGTGAACGAGAGCTTCGACTTCTTCAGCGCCTACCTCCGCGGGGTGAAGGAGCAGCAGCCGCGCTGGAAGCGCTGTGTGAGCTGGGTGGACCGGGACCTGGGGGAGGCGCTGGGGCAGGTCTTCGTGCGCAAGGCGTTCCCGCCCGACCGCAAGGCCTCGACGGTCGAGATGGTGCGGCAGATCGAAGCCGCGATGGAGCAGCGGATCAAGGACCTTCCCTGGATGGGCGCCGCCACCAAGGAGCAGGCCCTGGCCAAGCTGCACGGGATGGCGAACAAGATCGGCTATCCCGACAAGTGGCGCGACTATACGGCCCTGGAGGTCCGCCGCGGCGACTTCGTGGGCGACGTCGACCGGGCCGTGCGCTTCGAATCGCGGCGGCAGCTCGACAAGATCGGCAAGCCCGTGGACAAGGGCGAGTGGGGGATGACGCCGCCCACCGTGAACGCGTATTACAACGCGCTGATGAACGACATGAACTTCCCGGCCGGAGTGCTCCTCCCGCCGCTCTACGACCCGACCATCGACGCCGCGCCCAACTACGGCAACACGGGAACGACGATCGGGCACGAGCTCACGCACGGCTTCGACGACGAGGGGCGCCAGTTCGATGCCCAGGGCAACCTGCGCGACTGGTGGACGCCGCAGGACGCGGCCGAGTTCGAGAAGCGGGCGGGTTGCGTCGCCGACCAGTACGCGCAGTACACCGTCATCGACGAGATCAAGCTCAACAGCAAGCTCACGCTGGGGGAGGACGTCGCCGACCTCGGGGGCACCATCCTCGCCCTGCAGGCCTGGCGCAAGGGCACTGCCAACCAGCGCCTGGCTCCCGTCGAAGGCCTCACCCCGGACCAGCGGTTCTTCGTCGGATTCGCCCAGTGGGCCTGCGGCGACGAGCGGCCGGAGAGCAAGCGCGTCAACGCCATCACCAATCCGCACTCGCCGCTGGAGTACCGCATCAACGGGGTGGTGGTGAACATCCCCGAGTTCGCGACCGCGTTCTCCTGCAAGCCCGGCCAGCCCATGGTCAAGGACGCGGACAAGGTCTGCCGCGTCTGGTGATGACGCCTTGGATCGCGCCGCGCCGGGAGGCCTGACGGACGTCGTACCGCGTCACGTCTTCGTCGCCGGCGGCACCGGCTACCTCGGCCGCCGCCTGATCCCGCGGCTGCTCGCGCGGGGACACCGCGTCCGGGCGCTGGCGCGGCCGGGCTCGGAGGACCGGCTGCCGAGCGGGTGCGACGTCGTGAAGGGCAATGCGCTCGAGGCCACGACCTTCGCATCCTCCGTCGCCCCCGCCGACACGTTCGTCCAGCTCGTGGGCACGCCGCACCCCAGCCCGGCCAAGGCGAAGGAGTTCGTGGCCGTGGATCTCGCGTCCATCCGCGCCTCCACCGCCGCGGCCGCGAGCGCGGGCATCGGCCACTTCGTGTACGTGAGCGTCGCCCACCCCGCGCCGGTGATGAAGGCCTACATCGCGGTGCGCGCGGAAGGGGAAGCCCTCCTGGCCGCGACCGGCTTGCGCGCGACGATCCTGCGCCCGTGGTACGTGCTCGGGCCCGGCCATCGCTGGGCGTACGCGCTGGCGCCGCTGTACTGGATGGCGGAGCGGGTCCCTTCGACGCGGGAGACGGCGCGGCGGTTGGGCCTGGTCGGGCTGGGGCAGATGGTGGCGGCGCTCGTGCACGCGGTCGAGCATCCGCCCGAGGCCACCCGGATCGTGGGCGTGCCCGAGATCCGCCGCGGTCAGTGGTGAGTCGGCTTCAGATCCCCGGAGCCAGCAGCACCACGGAGTAGCCCACGGCCGCCCGCGCGCCCGGGTTGCGATACGAATGGCGCTGATCGCCGCGGAACACCACCACGTCACCCGGCGACAGGCGCGACTCCTCGCCCCCCACCGCCAGCCGGATCTCGCCGGACTCGCAGGTGAGGTATTCGCGCGTGCCCGGCATGTGGGGCACGCCGGGGATGCGGCCCCCGGCCGGGATCTCCATGCGATCGATCACCACGCCCGGGATGGGATCGGGGAGCAGCTTGCGGATGACGCCGTCCCCCTGCTTGTGGGTCTCCAGGGCCTGGCGCGGATAGTGCCGCGAGGTCGCGCGCGGCGCCGAGGTCAGCTCCTCCAGCGGCACCTGCAGGGCGAGCGCGACCTTGTGCAGCACGGAGAGGGTGGGATTCGCGCTGCCGGACTCGAGGTGGCCCCAGGTGGCGCGCGGCACCGCGGAGAGCTTCGCCATCTGCTCCTGGGTCAAGCCCCGCGACTCCCGGAGCTGACGGATGTTGGCGGCCAGGCGGACGGCCAGGGGATCGCTCATTCCCAGAGGATAGCGGTCTGCCAATGCATTGGCAATTTTGTTCAGATACTGGAGGGGCGGCAGTACTCTCCTGGTGAGGAGGACGGAATGCAGATCGAGGGACGTTCGGCGCTCATCACCGGGGGCAGCCGGGGCCTGGGGGCGGCGCTGGGACGCGCGCTGGCGCGGGAGGGCGTGCGGGTGGTGCTGGTGGCGCGAGGAGCGGAGGAGCTGGCGCGCGTGGTGGGCGGGATCCGGGCCGAGGGGGGCGACGCCCATGGCTTCGCCGCCGACGTGGGCGCGAAGGAGGACGTCCATCGCATTGCGGGCGCGGCCTCCGCCCTGGCCGGCCCCATCGACCTGCTCGTCCACAACGCGAGCACGCTGGGACCGACGCCCCTCCGTCTCCTGCTCGACACGGAGTGCGAGGACCTCGGCCAGGTCCTCGACGTCAACCTGCTCGGGCCCTTCCGCCTCACGCGCGCCCTCGCGGGCGGGATGGTCCTGCGCGGCCGCGGCCTCGTCCTGCAGGTGACGTCGGACGCGTCCGTGAACGGCTATCCGACCTGGGGCGCCTACGGTGTCTCCAAGGCGGCCCTCGATCACCTCGGCCGCGTCTGGGCCGCGGAGCTGGAAGGGACGGGCGTGCGCGTGCTGACCGTCGATCCGGGCGAGATGCGCACGGCCATGCACGCGGCCGCGATGCCGGATGCGGATCCGGCCACGCTCGCGGATCCCGCGGTCGTGGCGCGCCGGCTGGTGGCGATCATCCGCGCCGCGGAGGCGATCCCGACGGGCACCCGCCTGGAGGCCTCGAACTGGACACCACCGCGCTGGCAGCCGATGGCGGTGGGCGCGGCCTTTCCGACGGGGCGCGGGTGAAGACGGCGGCCTGGCCGCGAGAGGAAGCGGAGGCGGAGCGAATGCTCGTCGTCGATCCGGCCGCGGGAGCGATGGCGGACTTCGCGGTGCGCGACCTGCCCTCGCGCTTGCGGGCGGGCGACCTCCTGGTCGTGAACGACGCGGCGACCCTCCCTGCGAGCCTTGAGGGGCACGACACGGAGGGCGCGCCTGTCGAGGTGCGTCTGGTGGGCCCGGCCGAAGAGGGGACGTGGACGGCGGCCGTGCTGGGCGCGGGCAACTGGCGCTGGCGGACGGAGGACCGGCCCGCGCCGCCACTGCTGCCGGCGGGGTCGACGCTCGCGTTCGGTTCGCTCGACGACGGCGCCCCCGCGCTGCGCGCGACCGTCGTCGCCGTCTCCGCCGTCTCGCCGCGCCTGGTCCGCCTCGCCTTCGACCGTCAAGGGGACGAACTCTGGTCCGCGGTGTATCGCCGCGGGAAACCCGTCCAGTACTCGTACGTGCGTGCGCCGCTGGCCCTCTGGCACGTGCAGACCGCCTATGCCTCGCGGCCCTGGGCCGCGGAGGCGCCTTCCGCGGGCCGGCCGCTGACCTGGCGCGTGCTGCTCGAGGCGCGGCGGCGCGGCATCGCCCTGGCCGCGGTCACGCACGCAGCCGGCCTCTCCTCGACGGGCGAGCCCGCGCTGGACGCGGCGCTCCCGCTGCCCGAGCGCTTCGACGTTCCCGCGGAGACCGTCGCCGCGGTGACGCGAGCGCGGGCCGCGCGAGGCCGCGTGGTCGCGGTCGGCACCACGGTGGTCCGCGCGCTGGAGGGGTCCGCGGACGCGGGCGGAGGCCATTTGCGCGCCGGCGAGGGACGCACGAGCCTGCGCGTCGATCGGCATTTCCAGCCGCGCGTGGTCGACGGCGTGCTGACGGGCGTGCACCAGCCCGGGGAGAGCCACTTCGACCTGCTCCAGGCCTTTGCCCCGGAGCCGCTCCTGCGCCGTGCCCTCGCTCACGCCGAGCACGAGGGCTACCTCGCCCACGAGTTCGGGGACTCCTGCCTCATCCTGCCGCGCTCGCTATAATCCGCAGCGGTTGCTCCGCCGGTGCGCCGTACTCGCGCTCGCCGCTTGCACGCTCGCCTGCCGTGGCGACGGTGGACCGGCCGTTCCCACCCCTTCGATTCCCGACGTGCCCGTGGCCCTCCGCCCCGCCGGCGGAGGCAGCGTCGACAGCCAGACGCCGTCCCTCGTCGTCCTGAACGCGCGCGGCTTCGACGCCGGCCAGGCGACGTACGAGTTCGTGGTCCTCGACGCTTCGGGCACGCGCGTCGTGCAGGACATCAAGGACGTCGCCGCCGGCAGCGGGCAGACGGAGGGGGCGGTGCCGGCGCCCCTCGAGCGCGGCCGGACGTATCAGTGGAAGGCGATCGCGCATGCCGGCGATCGCCAGGCCGAATCCCGGCCCGCCGCTTTCGAGATCGCGGTCCCCTGCACGCCCGGCGATCCCTATGCCAAGGCGGTCGTCGACGTGTTCCTGTCCGAGTGCACACGGCGCACGAATCGCCGCGCGCTCCTCGACCCGCGCAGCGTCCTCGGCCCGCCCGACGCCCGGGGCACCAGTGACGAGACGTACTCCGGGATCCTGAGCCTCGGCGAGGACGGTTACGTGACCGTCGACATGGGCGTGTGCATCGCCGACCAGGACGGCCCCGACGTGCGCGTCTTCCAATACATCCAGTTCGAAGGGGTCGGCGTCTCTGTTTCCGGCAGCCCGGACGGCCCGTGGGTGGACCTCGGCACCCGGGCCTGCGGCGACGGCGGCACCGGCGACCGCTCGAACCACTGCGACTTCGATCTCGCCGGCACCGGCCTCAAGACGGCGCGTTACGTTCGCGTCTCGGACGGGGAGCGCTTCCCTTGCGAGAGGGCGGGCACGCGCAGCGAGGGCGCCGACATCGATGCCGTCCAGGCGCTCCATGTCCGCAACTGACGAGGGTCAGTCCTCGCGAGCGAACAGACGGAGCTCCGGCCCCTCGGCGGTGAAGCGCGCGACGCGCTCGAAGCGGAAGGCGAGCCTGGCCAGGAGGCGGATCGACGGTTCGTTGTCCAGGGACGTGAGGGCCACGATCCGGCGCAGGCCGAGCCCCTCGTGCGCGTGGGCGAGGACCGCGGAGGCGGCCTCCAAGGCGTACCCCTCTCTCCAGAACCGCGGCTGCAGCGCGAAGCCGAGATCGACGTCCTCCAGCCATTCCCGCTTGAGGAGGCCGCAGATCCCGATGGGCTCGCCGCCCTCCTTCCGCTCCACCAGATACAGGCCGAATCCGAAGCGCTCGTAGCTCGCCTGCGGGCCGTCCTGGATGTACCGGCGCGCATCGTCCTCGGTGCGCACACCTTTGTCGCCGATGTGGAGAAGGAACGAGGGCTCGTTCAGGAGATCTAGGATGAACCCGGCGTCGCTGAGGCCGATCCGGCGAAGGGTGAGACGCTCGGTCTCGAGGACAAGCAGCATAAACTACCCGGTCATGAGCCAGAGCGTCCCGCCCGCGGGCGAAGCGCCGGACGTCGTGCAGATCATGAAGGAGATCCGCGAGTCCATCCAGCGCAAGCGCGCCCAGGGCGTCTACACGGACGAGGAAGTCGAGTCCCTGACCAGCCTGCGCCTGCGCGCCTACGGCGAGGAAGCGCGCATCGACGGCAAGCTCCTGGAGCGGCTCCTCGGCCCGACCCACGACTGGAACATCGCCACCGACTACCTGATCCGCACCCAGCGCACCGGCCCCTCCGCCCGCGCGCTCCTCCTGGCCAAGAAGCTCGTCCGCCCCTTCGTGCGCCTCTACACCGACCACCTGCTCAACCGCCAGGCGCAGATCAACCTGTACCTCGCGCACCTCCTGCACAACAACGTGCGCGAAACGGCCCGCCTGCAGGTGGAGCTGCAGGCGCTGCGGCACCGCCTCCGGGTGCTCGAGGGTGGGAAGCCGCCGGAGTGAAAATCGGCCTCGTCGTCCAGCGCTACGGCGAGGAGGTGATCGGGGGAGCGGAGCTGCACGCCCGCTGGATCGCCCAGCGCCTGGCCGAGCGTCACCAGGTGGAGGTGCTCACCACCTGCGCGGTGGACTACCTCTCCTGGGAGAACAAGTACGAGCCAGGGCTGGCCACGGTCGGCGGGCTGCCCGTGCGCCGGTTCGAGGTGTCGCGCCGGCGCACGGCCGAGGGTTTCGACGAGCTGAGCTCGAAGGTCCACTTCTTCGAGCACACGGACGACGAGGAACGGTGTTGGATCGAGGAGCACGGCCCGGTCACCCCCGGGCTCATCGAGCACCTGCGCGCGCATCACGGCGGCTACGACGCCCTCATCTTCTTTTCGTACCGGTACTGGACGACCTATCACGGCCTGCAGGTCGCGCCCGCGAAGAGCATCCTGGTCCCCACCGCCGAGGACGACGGCGCGGTGCGGCTGCGCGTGTTCAAGCCCTTCTTCCGCCGGCCCGGCGCCTTCGCCTTCAATTCCGTCGAGGAGAAGGAGCTGCTGCTCAAGATGACGGGCGCGGACGCGCTGCCCGGCGAGGTCGTCGGCGTCGGCATCGAGGACTCCACGGTCGTGTCCGCGGACGAGATCCGCCGCCGGCTCGACGTCCTCGGCGACTACATCGTGTACGTGGGCCGCATCGAGCGCGAGAAGGGCTGCTCGCGCCTCTTCGAGGACTTCCTCCGCCACGTGCAGGAACGGGCGCCGCATCTGAGCCTCGTGCTGGTGGGGAAGGCGTTGCTGCCCATCCCCGTGCACACGAACGTGACTCATCTCGGGATCCTGTCCGACGCGGAGAAGCTCTCCGTGATCGGCGCCAGCCGCCTGCTCGTCCATCCGAGCGCGTTCGAGAGCCTCTCCATGGCCCTGCTCGAGGCCTGGAAGATGGAGCGGCCGGCGCTCGTCAACGGCCGCTGCGCGGTGATGCGCGGCCAGGTCCAGCGCGCCCGCGGCGGCCTCTACTACTCGTCCTACGAGGAGTTCGCGGAGACGCTGGGCTGGCTGCTCTCCCATCCCCGCGAGGCGGACGCCCTGGGCCGGGCCGGACGGGCGTACTACGAAACGAACTACGCCTGGCCCGTGATCATGGCCAAGTACGAGCGCCTCCTCGCCTCCGTCCATGGCCGCTGACGCGGAGCCGCGACTGCGCCTCTGCTTCGTCATCCAGCGCTTCGGCGTCGAGGTGGCGGGCGGCTCCGAGCTGCACTGCCGCTGGCTGGCCGGCCGCCTGGCCCGGCGGCACGACGTGAGCGTGGTGACGACGTGCGCGCTCGACTACCTCGAATGGCGCAACCATTACCCGCCGGGCGCGGGCCGCGTCGACGACCTCGCGGTCACGCGGCATCTGGTCAAGCGGCCGCGAGACGAGCATCGGTTCGCGCTCATCTCGGACCTCGTGTTCCACGACGAGCATTCGCTCGACGACGAGCGGCAGTGGGTCGTCGAGAACGGCCCGGAGTGCCCCGAGCTCGTCCGGTCGCTGCGCGGCCTCGCCGGCGTCGACCTGTTCGTCTTCTACTCGTACCGCTACTACCAGAGCTTCTTCGGCCTGCCCACCGTGCGCGATCGCGCGGTGCTGGTCCCGACCGCGGAAGAGGACGCGGCCATCGAGCTGCCCGTCTTCGGCGACCTGTTCCGGAGCCCGCGCGGGATCGTCTACCTCACCCCCGAGGAGCGCAGCCTCGTGCAGGGCGTGAGCGGCAATTCCGCCGTGCCTTCGGTGGTGGTGGGCAGCGGGATCAACATCCCCGGCCGGCACGGCGAGGTCGACCTGCGCGCCCGCTTCGGGCTCGCGGGCCGGTACGTGCTCTACGTCGGCCGCATCGATCGCAACAAGGGTGCGGACCGGCTCTTCACCCACTGGCAGCGGCTGGCCGAGGAATGGCCGGACCTGCCGCCGCTGGTGCTCGTCGGCCGTCCCGCCCTCGCCATTCCGGACCATCCGAAGATCCGCCACCTCGGCTTCGTCTCGGAGGAGGAGAAGTTCGCCCTCCTCGCCGCCTGCGACCTCCTCGTCCTGCCCAGTCCCTACGAGAGCCTGTCCGTGATCGTGCTGGAGGCCTGGGCCATGGGCCGCCCCGTCCTGGTCAACTCCGTGTGCAAGGTCCTCGAAGGGCAGTGCGTGCGCAGCGGGGGCGGCCTCTTCTACCGCGGGTACTCCGAGTTCGCGGAAGCGCTGCGACGGCTGCTGGCCAGCGCCGAGCTGCGGCAGAAGCTGGGCGAGGCGGGCCGGCGCTACGTGGCCGTGGTGGAGCGGCGGACCGAGGACTTCCTGCGGAGCCTGGCCGGCTGAGGCCGCCACGACGTGATGACGCTTCAGGCCGCCGTGGAGACGCGCACCAGGGCCTCCCCGAAGGTGTCGCGCCTCCAGCGGCGCAGGCCCTCGACGGCATCGAGGTCCGCGGGCGCCCGCGGCGCGATTTCCGCCACGCGCTCGAGCAGGCGCTGGGGCAGGACCACGGAGACGTCCAGGGCCAGCTTCTTCGCCTCCGCTGTGCGCCAGGTGCGCAACGCGTCGATGCGGCGTCGGGTCGCCTCCGACACCACCGGGCGCGGCGGCGTGGCCACGCGAGGCAAGGCGTCCTCCGGCAGCGCCCACGCGCGCGTGACGGCGTCCAGGAGCGTCCCCGCCTCCCGCTGGACGCGCGGCGAGAGGCCTTTCAGGGCCCGCAGCTCCTCGAGGGTGGCGGGATGACGCTCGGCCAGGTCCAGCAGCGTCTCGGACGAGACGATCTTGAAGGCGGGCACGTCCGTGCGGTCGGCCATGGCCTCGCGCCACGCGAACACGGCCTGAAGGACGCCCTGCTGCCGACGGGACAATCGACGGGCGCCCTTGATCTTCTGCCAGGCGTCGGCGTCGCGTCCGCGCCGCGCGGGCTCGAGCGCGGCCACCGCGGCGCACTCCTCGCGCACCCATTCCAGCCGTCCGACCTCGCCCAGCGCGGCCACCAGGCGGTCGTGGAGCGGGATGAGATGCGCGACGTCGGCCAGCGCGTACGCCTCCTGGGTCTCCGTGAGCGGGCGCCGGGACCAATCGTCCTTCTGGCTGTCCTTGACGAGGGCGATGCCGAACTCCGTGCGCAGGAGGGCCTGCAGCCCGATCTCCGGCCGGCCGAGGACGCGGGACGCGATCATGGTGTCGAAGACGCTCGCGAAGGTGAACGCGAAGTCGCGCTTGAGGGTGGTGACGTCGTAGTCCGCGCCGTGGAGCACCTTCACCACGCCCGGATCGGCGAGGAGGGGCGCCAGCGGGGACAGGTCGCGGGCGGCCAGGGGGTCGACCAGCCAGCCGCCCTCCTCCACCCCGATCTGCACGAGGCAGACCTTCTCGCGATGGTGGTGGAGGCTGTCCGATTCGGTGTCGAGGGCGATGGCGCGGCGGCCCGCGAGCGACCCGACCAGCTCTGCCAGCTCGCCCGTGGTGCGGATCCATCGGGCCACGGCCGCAGTATAGGTGACGTGGCGCGCACGCGCGCATGAAGGGCCGATGGCGGAGCGCAGCCGGCCTCACCCTGGCCCTGCCGGCCGGGGTCGCCGCGCTGCTGCTGGCCTCCTCGCCGCCGACGTATCCGTTGTGGGTGGCGCACTTCCTTTGCCTGGAGCTGAGCCTGGCCGCGGCGGCGGTGGCCGCGCTCGCGCTCCTCGTCACCGTGGGCGTGACCGGCCGCGTCGCGGCCGTCGCGCGTCTCGTCGCCGTGCCCGCCCTGATCGTGGCCCTGATGCCCGCGCTCGTCGTCGTCTCGCTCTATCGGGAGGAGCGCGCGCCCTTCTCGCTCCGCGCGTACGCGCCGACCTCTCGCGCGGAGCCGCCCTCACGCCGCGACGTGATCCTCGACCCCGCCCGCCCCGACCTGGCCGTGGACCTGGACCTGCCCGCCGGCGCGGGGCCGAATCCGTTCGTCCTCGTGGTCCACGGCGGGGCCTGGCGGAGCGGCGACAAGGGCGCGATGCGGCACGTCTCACGCGCCCTGGCGCGCGCGGGTCACGTGGTGATCGACGTCCGCTATCGGCTCGCCCCCGGCAGCCCGTTCCCGGCCGCGGTCGCGGACGTGAAGTGCGTTCTCGGCCGCGTGCGCCAGCGGGCGGCCGAGCTGGCCATCGACCCCGATCGTGGCGCGCTGCTCGGCCGTTCCGCGGGCGGGCAGATCGCGCTCGTGGCCGCCTACTCGGCCGGAGACGCGCGACTCCCGCCCGCATGTGCGGTGGAGGATGGGGGTGTCTCGTCGGTCATCGGCCTCTACGCGCCGACGGACCTCGCCTGGAGCTACGACAGTCCCGTTCGGCCCGACGTCGTGGAAGGGCCGCATGTGCTGGAGCTGTACCTGGGCGGCGCCCCCTCCCAGGTGCCGGAGGCCTACGGTCTCGCTTCTCCGGTCACGTGGGTGGATCGCGCGGTGCCGCGCACGCTCCTCATCCACGGCACCGGCGACCGGCTGGTCTCCGTCGAGAACGCGCGGCGCCTGGCGCGCGGGCTACGCGGCCGCGGTCGCCCGGTCGAGGTCCTCGAGATCCCGCTGGCCGAGCACGGCTTCGATGCGCACGCGGGCGGCCTCGCCGACCAGCTCGCGCTGCACGCGATCCTGCGCTATCTCGCCGGTGGTGCCGGCGGCGCCTCCGCCCGCTGATAGCGGGCCAGCGCGAAGCGAGTGTCCTCGCCGCCCTCGAAAACGCGCGCGAACGTGACCGTCCATCCCGCGGGCGCGGGCGCCGGGGGCGAGGTGGACTCGCGGCCGATCCACACCGTGTCCGCACCCGCCGCGAAGACCGCGTCCGCGGCCACGGCGTCGCCGTCCGCGAGCGAGACGACGTGGGAGACGTACGGGCTGAGTGGGATGCGCTCCGGGAGCGCGGCCCGGATGCGCACGTTGTCCGCGCCCTGCTGGCGCGCGTAGTAGCGCAGCTTGTTGAGCACGCGCGGCGACTCGACGACCACGAGATCGCCCGCCTCCGCCTGGCGCCGGAGCGCGCGGGCGGCGACGGCGAGGGCGGGAGGATCGGCGGGGACACGGCGCAGGGTCACGGCCAGGCCGGCGGCGAGGATCAGAAGGCCGGCGACGGCGGCGCCCGTGCGCAGCGCGCGCGGAGAAATCCTCGTCGCGGTCACGGCCCAGGCGCAGAGAAGGAAGACCTGGGCGAACAGCATGTACCGCTCGAGAACGATCGGACGTCCGGTGATCACGGAGACGACGAGGCCCAGTACCCACGGCGCCGCCGCCTGCGCCGCGAAGAAGCGGCCGGCGCGGCCCGCGCGGGCGGCCGCGACGAGGGAGCCGATCACGAGGATCGCGGCCAGCGTCGCCCCGCGCCCGGCATCGATCCCGAGCGCCCATCGTGCCACTCCGTCCACGAGAGTCGAAAAGCCGGCGGGCGGAATCCAGTAGGCGGCCTGGACCTGTCGCGCCTGACGCCAGAGCACCGGCGCCCACGGCGCGAACGCGGCCAGGGCGACGAGGCTCGCCCGGAGGAGCTCCTGCAACCGGCGGCGCGTCGGGGCCGCCCGGATCGCCCAGATCGCTTGCGTGGCCACCGTGAAGGCCAGGTAGTAATGCGTGCCCACGGCCGCCGCCGCCGCCAGGCCCCACAGCGTCCACCAGGCCCATGGCCGCGCGCTTGCCCGATGCGCGCGCAGGATCAGCCAGGCGCTGCCCGTGGCCAGCACCGTCCCCAGGGCGTACATGCGCGCATTGCGGCTCTGCAGCACCTGGGTGGCGTGGATCGCGATCATGGAGGCCGCGAGCAGGGCGGCCGCCGGCCCGCGATCGTCTCCGTCGAGGCGCTCCGCCTCCCGGACGAGCGCGAACACGAGCGGCACCACCAGGAGGCCGACGAGCACCGACAGCGCACGCAGCGCGGCCGGTCCATCGCCGACGAGGGCCAGCCATCCCTGGAGGACGAGGTAGTAGAGAGGCGGGTGCACGTCCTGCGCGGCCCGCGCGAGCATCTCGCTCGTCGGGTATCCGGCCAGGCGCCAGGAGAACGCCTCGTCGCTGGTGAGACCGGGGACGGTGAGCCGCCAGGCACGCGGGAGAAGGCCGGCGAGGACGATCCCGGTCAGCACGGTGATCGTCAGCCGGCGCCCCGGCGCCCCCATGGCGCGGAGTGTATCGCGTGGCCGGGCGGCACCCTTGACGCCGGCCGAGCGCGCGGGGAAGCTTGGAAGCTTGACCCTGCCCCGTCGTGCCCTCGTGGCCCTTGCCGGTGGTTTGCTCGCCGCCGCCGCGCCCATGGTCTCTCCGCCCACCGCCCGCATGGTGCTGGCCCCGACCCACTTTCCCGGCTGGCAGACCCACAACGTCACCTTCCCGCTCGTGGTGCGCGATCCCGTCCGCGGCGTCTGGCGGATGTACTACACGGGCTCCGCGACCGATCAGGTCGGCGAGGCCGCGTGGGACGTGTGGAGCACAGGTGTCGTCACCTCGCGCGATCTCGTGCGCTGGAACTATCCCGAGGACTACGAGCCGGTGCTCATCGGCCAGAGGTTCCTCGAAGGCGATCTCGTCGACCTGTCCGGTGGCGAGCGGCCGTTCGACGCCATCCGGGCCGCCGCGACCTCGGTCCTGCGCGACGGAACCGGGTGGCGCGCGTGGTACACGGGGTGGAACGGCGACGAGCGCTCCCTGGGCGGGGGGCGCGTGGAGCAGGTCCACTCTCGCATCGGCCACGCCACCTCGACCGACGGCGTGCGCTGGACGAAGCGCCCGGGCAAAGCCGAGCTCGCAGCCGCCCTGGGGCTCGGCGCGGCGGGGGCGATCGACTCCGTTTCCGCCGCGCATCCGTCCGTATTGAAGGCCGGGACGACCTATCACCTCTGGTACGAGGCGTACGACGGCGGCGTCTGGCGCATTGCCCACGCGCACTCGGCGGACGGCCTCGCCTGGACGAAGGACGGCGCCGCGGTCGAGCCCGGCGCGGAGGGCGCGCTCGACGCGCGGGGCGCGCGCCAGCCCGTCGCGCGCAAGACGGCCGCCGGTTACGAGCTCTGGTACCAGGGCCGCTCGTCGTCCGCCCCTTTCTTCCACGTCTTGCGCGCGCGCAGCACCGACGGCCTGACCTGGACGAAAGATGCCCACGAGATCCCGCTGCATCCCGAGCCCCCGCTCAAGGAGGACGAGCTCATCCACGTCGGCAGCCTGCTGCCGCGTCCGGACGGATCCCTGCTCGTCTTCTTCGCGAAGGAGACGGCGGCCCCGCGCGCCGCCACCTGGGGCACCCTCACCGATCGCACCACCGCCATTTACAGCGAGACCGTCCGGCCTTGAGGGGCCGGTCGAGACGGATGGGGCTGGCGGCGGCGGCACTTGCGGCGGCCGGACTGGCGGCCACGCACGCGGACTCCACGCCGCCACCGGCCTGGGCCTCGAAGAGCCGCTACCGCCTCCTCCTCGACGTCGATCCGCGCGGGGTGCGGCGATCACACTCCGTGGCCGCCGTGGACGTGGACTTCAGGGCGGAGCTGGCGGCCCGAGGCGCCTCGGGCCCGGTCGACGAGAGCACGATCGAGGTGGTCGCGTACGACGCCGCCGGCCGGCCTCGCCCGTACGATCCCGGCCGTCCCCCCGACGAGCGCATCCTCGTCCCCTGGCACCTCGACCGCTTCTACCCGTTGGACCGCGTCACCCTGAGCTTCGTCGTGCCCGACGAGCGGGCGACGCGGTTCGCCGTCTACTTCGACACCGCGGAGCGCGCGCGTCCCCCGCGCTATCCCGGCATCGTGGGCGACGGCGATCTGTTCACGCAGGGCTGGGGGCGCCGGGAGATCGCGGCCAACGCCAGCGACACCTTCGTGGACCTCGACGGTGACGGCGACCTCGACCTCGTGAAAGGCGGGACGGAGCCGTTCCTGTACGTCTACGAGAATCGCGGGCAGGGGCTCTTCGTCGACCGCGGCCGGCTCACGTCGGCGGGCGAGGTCATGACTTTCCCTCACGACGACGCCAACCGGAGCTGGCTGTCGGTCGAGTTCGCGGACTGGGACGGCGACGGCGACCCCGACATGTTCGTGTCGTTCCGGGCCGGCCCCTACGAGAACCGGGTCGTGCGCTACGAGAACGTCACCGTGCGCGGCGGTCCGCTCACGTTCGCGGAGCGCGGGCCGATGACCACCGTCTCCGGGGTGCCCCTCACCGGGCGCGTGAGCTTCGTGGACTGGGACGGCGACGGCCGGCTCGACGTGCTCACGGACGCGGACGACACCGTGACCCTTCATCGCAACGTCGGCACGAGCCGGGCGGTGGCGGACATGGCCCTCGCGGACGGCGTCTGGGTGAAAGCGAACGGAGCGCCCATCCGCCTGGCCAATCCGCGCCTGGACGCTGCCGACATCGACGGGGACGGCGACCTCGACCTCTTCGCGGGCACGGAGGACGGCCGCGTCTACTTCTTCCGGAACGTAGGCACGCGCCGCGCGCCCGTGCTGGAGGGCGGGCGCCTGCTCGCCTTCTACGACTACATGGACGCCAAGACCGGGATCAAGGTGGCCGACTTCGACGGCGACGGCCTCCTCGACTTCGTGGTTGGCCGCTTCTGGGAACGCTCGCATTACGGCGACCAGCCCCGCGTGTTCGGGCGGCTGTACCACAACGTCGGCACGCCGACGGCGCCGCGGTTCGAGGCGCGTGATGCCAGCGCCGGCGCGCCCTACACGGAGCGCTTCCAGCCCGCGGACGCGCTGCGGCAGAACGGCGTGCGCGCGGTGGACTGGGACGAGGACGGCCGCCTCGATCTCGTGGCCGGCGACTCCGACGGCTTCGTCTGGCTCTTCCGGAACACGACCGACGCCCTCGCGCCGGTCTTCGCGCCGGGAGTCCGCCTCCTGGCCGCGGGTCGCCCCTTGCGCGTCTACGGTGGACGTCACCGACTGGAACGAGGACGGCCGCAAGGACCTCGTGGTCGCGGATGCGCGCGGCTGGCTCTGGCTGTTCCTCAACCGCGGGACCAATGCCGCGCCCGTGCTCGGCCCGGGCCGGCGCGTGAGCGCGAACGGCCATCCCATCGACGGCACCTCGCGCGGCAGCGTGCTCGTGCGCGACTGGGACGGCGACGGACGCAAGGACGTCCTCTTCGCGATGGTGGGAGAGGGGCCGAGCGCGACCTATGACTGGCCGCCTCGCAATCCAGATCGCACGCGGGACCGCGGCTTCCTGTATTACCGCAACTTCGGGACCAACGCCGCGCCGGAGCTCGGCGCCCCCAAGTGGATCAAGGCCGGACCGGAGGCGGTCGAGATCGACCTCCTGCGGCCCAACCTGGGCGATTTCGTGGACTGGGACGGGGACGGCAAGAAGGACTTCATCGGGTGCGAGTTCGAGCTGGACTGCCGGCTCTTCCGCAACACCAGCGCCGGTACTCCCGGGAAGCGCCCCCGGTTCGACTCCTCCGCGGAGGGGATCGTGATCCTCAAGCCCTGGACGGGACAGATGATTTCTGGAGCGGACGCGCGCGACTGGAACGGCGACGGCGACGTCGACCTCTTGACCGGCCAGGGCCACGGCGGCAGCGGCCTGCGTTTCTTCGAGCGGGACTATCTCGAGGACCTGATGCGCGGCACGCTGCCGCGGGTGCGCATTGATCGCGCGGCGGACCCCGTCGCCGCGCCGTAGCGCGTCCTAGTCTCCGTTGGAGACAACCGACCCGACCACAACCTCTATCTGTTAACCGAGTCGATCGTCTGTTGTTTCCAGAACGGCACTCTCGACGTGACGTTTCGCAGGCGCTCCGCCCGTTCGCGCGGCACGCGGTAGACGTAGATCGAGTATCCGATGCGCTCATCGGGCGGCTCGACGGTCAGCCAGTCCAGGCAGCCGGCCTCGATGCGCCGCGGCCGATGGACCTCGATGGCCTCGAGCGCGTACACACCGGACTGCGGCCGGCACGGCGGCGCGCTGTAGGCGATGCCCCAATACTCGGGCCGGCCGCTGTACCACGTGTAGTAGATCGACGACAGGCCTTGCTCGGCTTGCCAGTCGGCCAGACGTCGCTGGTCCTGGCCGATGTCATCGCCGATGACGAGGTATTCCGGCCCCCGCGCCGGGCCGCCGATCCAGGAATTGAAGAACATCAGGTAGTGCGGATGGACGCGGAGCGCTCCCGCCGTCCCCGCGACGAGAGCGAGGACGCCGGCCACCAGCCCCCAGCGCCCGCCGAGCGCGCGCAACGAGGGGAACGTGCGCCCTGCCCAGATCATCGCGAACGGGTACGCGGGGAGGATGTAGCGCAGGCCCAGCTGCGTGCGCCCGCTGCTCATGACGATGAGGAGCAGGGCGGGGTAGGCCAGGAGGGCGGCGTCGAGCAGGAGATCCGTCCCGCGCGGCCGCCGGAGCAGCCAGGCGACCACGAGCATCGCGGCCAGGGCCTGGGCGCCCATCGTCGTCTTCAGGGCGAGGGCGACGGGATAGAAGTACCACCAGCCCCCGAGGCCGGTCTCGCCGAAGAGATAGCCGCGATGGCCGCGCGCGCCGTGGCTCACCTGCAGGAGCGCCCCCGTGATCCAGGCCGGGAAAGGTACGGGAACGCCGGCGACGCGTTCCACCGTGAAGCCGTAGAGGCTCCACAACGTAAGCATCCCGGCCGCGCCGGCCAGAAGAGCGCCGCCAAGCGTCGGCCGGACCCACGGCCGCCCGGCCTCGGCGGCGGCGCGGCGCGCACGCCAGGCGCAGGCGAGGACGGCCACGCCCACCGCCCCCAGCGCGGTGATCTTGCACGCGACGGCGAGGCCGGCGAAGACGCCGACCACGAGCGCGCGTGGCCAGCGCGGGCCCTCGAGATACCGGGCCGTGGCCCAGACGAGCCCGATGACCATGCCCGTCACCCAGGCGTCGAGCGTGGCCAGGGATCCGTCCGCGAGCACGGCGGGGGAGAAACACCAGAGGGCATGGGTCACCGCCCCCGGCCCGGGTCCGAAGCGCAGGGCGATCCGCCACAGGAGCAGCCCGGCCAGGACCGTCACCACGATCGTGGTCAGGCGGGCGGCGAACAGGACGCGCTCGATACGCGCGCGACCCTGGTACCAGAGCACGTAGTTCTCGGCGCGCGCCAGCTCGCGCGGGGTGGCGTCCAGCTCCGGCTCCGCCGCGCGCAGCGCGAGCGCGAACGCCCACTTGGGCAGCACGGGCGAGTCCGGGTTCACGCCGAAATCGCGGTGCGCCCACAGGATCGCGGCCGCGGGCAGGTAGATGTCCTCGTCGACGGTGTCCGACTTGTCTCGCGCGGTGGCCACGAGCAGGGCGGCCTGGGCACCGGCCATCAGGATGGCCAGAGCGAGCGGCAGGTGACGTTTCAAGCCTCTTTCTCGCGCTCCTTGGCCTCGTCCCACAGGGCGTCCATCTCGGTCAGGGTCGCGTCGGCGGGCTTGCGGCCGGTCTCGCGCAGGCGGTCCTCGACGTGGCGGAAGCGCCGGCGGAACTTCCGGTTCGCCCCCTTGAGCGCGCTCTCCGGATCGTGGCCGAGCATGCGCGCCACGTTGACGGCGGAGAAGAAGAGGTCGCCCACTTCTTCCCCCACGCGCGCCTCTCCGGCCTCGCCCGAGGCCAGCGCCTCCTTGAGCTCGCGCACCTCTTCCTCGAGCTTGCCGAGCGCGCCGGCGGCGTCCGGCCATTCGAAGCCGACGCGGGAGACCTTGGTCGTCATCTGGTAGGCCTCCATCAGCGCGGGCACCACCCGGGAGACGCTGTCCAGCATCGACGCGTCCGCGCGTCCCGCCTTCGCGTTCTCGGCCTCCTTGATGGCCTCCCAGCTTCGCAGGACCTCGCCCGAGGTGTCGGCCTTCTCGTCCGCGAAGACATGGGGGTGGCGCCGGACCATCTTCTCGGAGACGAGCGTGATCACGTCCGCCACCGTGAAGCGCTTCTCCTCGGCCGCGATCTGGGCATGGAAGACGACCTGGAGGAGCAGGTCGCCGAGCTCGCCCGCGAGCTCGGCGTCGTCGCCCTCGTCGACGGCCTCCAGCACCTCGTAGGCCTCTTCGATGAGCATCGGCTTGAGGCTGGCGTGCGTCTGCTCGCGGTCCCAGGGACAGCCTCCGGGAGCGCGCAGGCGCGCGATGAGCGCGACCAGCGCGTCGAAGGCGGGGCCGGGCGGGGAAGACGGCCGATCGGAATCCATGGCCGCACTCTACCCGAGCGCTTGACGCGCCGTCGCGGGCCCGTTACCTATGGCGCGTGGAGATCCTGATCCGGCCCGCGTCGGGCGGCGCCGACGTCGCCACCGTGCGCATGCTCTTCGACGAGTATGCCCGGGAGCTCGCGACCGACCTCTCGTTCCAGGGTTTCGCGGCGGAGCGCGACGGCCTGCCCGGCGAGTACGTGCCGCCGCGGGGCCGCCTGCTGCTGGCGCAGGTCGACGGAGCGGCCGCGGGCTGCGTGGCGCTGCGCCCTCTCGACGGCTCGACCGCGGAGATGAAGCGGCTCTTCCTGCGTCCGTCCGCGCGTGGCACCGGGCTCGGGCGCCGTCTCACCGAGGCCCTCGTGGCCGAGGCCGAGCGCGCGGGCTACCAGCGCCTGCGCCTGGATACCTTGCCCTCGATGGGCGCCGCCATCGCCATGTACCGCGCCCTCGGCTTTCACGAGATCCCGGCCTACCGTCATAATCCCGTGCCCGGCGCGCTGTTCCTCGAGATGACGCTCCGGCCGCGCCCAGGAGGGCCATGAAGATCCCGGTCGTCCACGTCGACGCCTTCACCAATCAGGCCTTTCGCGGCAATCCGGCCGCCGTCTGTCCGCTCGATTCCTGGCTCGATGACCAGACGCTCCAGTCCATCGCGGCCGAGAACAACCTCTCCGAGACCGCCTTCCTCGTCGGGGGAAACGGCAGCTACGAGATCCGCTGGATGACGCCGGTGACCGAGGTCGACCTGTGCGGCCACGCGACGCTGGCCTCCGCGTTCGTCCTGTTCGGGGAAGCGGAGAAGGGGCGAGACGAAATCGTCTTCCGGTCGAAGAGCGGGGAGCTGAAGGTCCGGCGCCAGGGCGACCTGCTCAGCCTCGATTTTCCGTCGCGTCCGCCTCAACCGATGACGGCCAGCGAGGACCTGCTCGAAGGATTGGGGCACCCCCCGCGCGAGGTCTGGGCGGCGCGCGACTACATGGCGGTGTACGAGACCGAGGAGGAAGTGCGGACGCTGGCCCCCGACTTCGGGCGCCTCGCGCAGGTGGACCGCTTCGCCGTGATCGTGACCGCGCGCGGGGACCGCGTCGATTTCGTGTCGCGGTTCTTCGCGCCGCGCCAGGGCCTCCCGGAGGACCCGGTGACCGGCTCCGCGCACTGCACGCTGGTGCCTTTCTGGTCCAAGCGCCTGGGCAAGAAGACGCTCCATGCGCTGCAGGTCTCGGCACGCGGCGGCGAGCTCTTCTGCGAAGACCAGGGCGAGCGCGTCGCCATCTCCGGCCGCGCCGTCCGCTACCTGCAGGGCACGATCGAGATCTGACCGGCCCCTCAGCAGGCCTCGACCGCGCCGCCCCGGGGCGCGCGCGCGCCCGCGGAGCCGCCCTCGTCGAGGATGCGCAGCGTGCGGACGAAGCTCTTGTTGATGGCCATGTAGTCTTCCACGCGTTCGCCGTCGTTCACGCGCACCTCGGTGAGGCTCAGGAACTGCCGGTCGTCCGCCAGCACGTCCGACACCCGCTGCTTGGTGTCCGGAACGTAGATGCGGCCGACGTAGACGCCGCCGTCGGTCTCCACCCTCACCGTCGCCCACCGCGAGCGGTCCGGCATGTACCCCAGGACATCCGCTCTCCGCCCGACCATCGTCGTTGCCATCGTCGCTCCTCTCAAAGGCTCTTGCGCCAATTCGCCGACACCGCGTCGATCGTCCCGCCGAAGGCCTGCACGAACGCCACCTTGGTGTCGACCTTCGGGCCGCAGGCGCGGAAGAACGCCGTGACCTGCGCCATGCCGTGGGTCCGCACCAGGTAGCCGACGAACGAGCCCGCCACCGCGTAGGCCGTGTTCGCCTCGAAGCGATCGAAGCCCGCCGCCATCGCCGCGACGTCCACCGTGCTCGCCTTGGCCAGGCGGTCCACCGACTTGCCCTGCCACTCGCCCTTGTTTCCCACCGCCACCGCCAGCCCTTCCTGGAAGAACGCGCCCGGGTCGCCGCCGAAGCCGCCCGCGATCAGGTGCACCAGCTCGTGTTCGTGGCAGGGCTCCGTGGAGTGCACGTCGCCCGTGGCCGCGAACGTGACGCCGGCGGCGTAGTAGCCCGTGCCCGCCGCGATCCTTCTCGAACTCGGCCACGCGCTTCTCGACCTTCTGGGTGTCGACCTTCTCGCCCCGGCTGTAGAAGGAGAAGTGCTGCGTCTGGCCGGCGAGCACGAACCCGGGCAGCGGGGCCGCCTGAGCGTTGACGGCGCCGAGGAGGATCAGAAGGGCCAGGCAACTCTTGCGCATGCGGCGTAGTAAAGCAAGATGCGCGCAAGGCCAGAAAAGTCATAAGATACTGATTCTAAATAGATTTATTGTTCGCGGACCCCTATCGATGAGGTATTATTTACCTAAGAATGCTATTCGGCAAAGCTAAGTCTATATTTGTAAGATGTTTAAAAGCTTATAAGCCGATCCGGGACTCAAGCGCAAGTATATGGGCCGTTTTACCGATTGAGGTCCTCCGCTCCTTTGATCATCTCCGCCGCTCACTCCTTTGCCTCCAAGCGCCTTCAAACGCCTACAATTCCCTCTACCGAGGAGGGTTCCCTTGCTCCGCCGTCTCTCTTTCGCCGTGATCCTGTCCACTTCCTGCTTCGCGTCGCCCGTACGAGCCCAGCTCCGCCCCATCTCGCAAGATGAAGGCACGAACGGTCTTGCGCTGGCCCTTCGCCACTTGGCGACTTCCGGGTCCGTCCTCTATGTGACGGCCCATCCCGACGACGAGAACAACGGCGTGCTGGTCCAGCTC
>Ga0209647_1000894_pt1 | contig 26751 bp, 24 predicted proteins | sample GraSoi_2013_60cm_FD_185827 | JGI IMG/M metagenome (GOLD analysis project Ga0209647, IMG submission 185827) | Grasslands soil microbial communities from the Angelo Coastal Reserve, California, USA - Sample 9_17_2013_60cm (SPAdes) (version 2) | ecosystem: Environmental > Terrestrial > Soil >... | reverse complement strand
TGCGCGGGTCCCGTAGGCGCGGCTCCTGTAGGCCCAATCGCGTTGTTTGCGGCCGCCGCCATGACCGGCACGAGCGCCTGGAACGTCGCCGCCTCGATCGCCGCAATCGCCGGAGGCTTCGCCGATTCGGAGATGTTCCCCACCGGCGACACGGCAAACATGGTGGCGACGTTGTTCACGGTGACCGATTCGTTCGTGATCCGGTTGGTCAACGTGAACGCACCGGAATACTGCTCACCTGTTACAGGATGGGTCTCCAATCCGAGCGACGCGACAGTGTTGCCGTCCACTGAAGAGACCGACACGGTAACGAACGTGCCGCGAATGCCCATCGTGGCCGTCGGCGTCTCGACCCGCATGTTGCCGGTCTTGGCGACCTGGGCGGCGATGAAGCTCACCGTCCCTTGCACCAGGTTGATCACTGCCGAGTTCGAGGTGCTGTTCGGGTCGTAGACGAACTCGTTGAGCACCATGCGCGCGTTTTCGTTGAGCGTGAACGCGCTGCCGTCTGAAAACGCAATGGCGAGCGTCGAATCGGTACGCGTCTGGACGACGTCGCCCTGGAAGATCAGGTCGCCGACGTTCAACTCCATGGCGACGCCGTTGCGCACGGCGCTCGCCGAGCCGGTGAGGGTTTCGACGCGGCCGATCGGCGGCGGCCCGGCCGGCGCGCCGGCCTGCATGTCCTGCGCGTATTGGCCGGGCGCGCGCGAGCCAGCAAGAATCTCGACCAGGCTCGCGGACAGGAGCGCGCCCTCCGGCGAAGCGAGATCCGGCGCCTTCTCGTGCCGGAAATAGTCGGGGACGAGGACCTTGCGGCCGTCCTCTCCGGTCAGGACGAGGTCGGGTCCTTTGCGCGTGAAATCGGCGGTGAAGAGGAAGTGCGCGTCCGGGATGGTCACGACGGCGCTGTCCGGCTCAACGGCTATCGCCGCTGCGCCGTCGCGCACATCGAACGTCTCACCCCGCGTGTGAAACACGATCTCACCCTTTCAGGTCGTTCACCGAACCCAACCCTGGGCCGTGCTCCCGCAGCCCACCGATTACGCTGCCGCCACCGTGCTAGATGTCGAGGCTCTGCGGCGCCTCGCCGGCGCGTATTACTCTGTTACGCAAACTCTACTGGCCGTCTCTAACTGGCCGTCGGGCTCCCTCCCACCGTAGCGCCGCCGGTCGGCCTGCCGCTCGCTCAACCTGCCCCCGGGAGGTTCGCAAGTCCTTGGGACAGATCTGAATCGTTCTGAATCGAAGCGGAGTGCTTCGCTTATGAACTCCGTGGCTTCACCACAACCATTACTTGAACCCCGTGCGTGCAGGTGACGAGTCATTATGCCAGGCATTACCGCCGACGAGTGTGAGCTGCCTCACACGATTCGTCGAAAATTTCTCGACGTGGGTTCACCTTGGCTTTTCGCTTTCACCGAGTTTTGAGCACCGACGGGGCAAACCGCCGGGGCGCACAAGAGCGTGGCTGTCGAGGCGATCTCCACCATTCTCATGCGTCGACTCAGAGTGTACCGCGGTGGTCGTGCTCGCGCGGTGATTGCCATCACAAAAAAGCGCTTTTCCGATTCACAGCCGGTCTGGGAATTTCGTGCAGAATCAACCGCCTCCATAGCTTTTCGCTATAGCCGGGTTTCGACGGCGGAACTACTATGGGCGGAAAGCGACCGGGGTACAAACTGATTGTTTTGATGGGATCAATAAGGGTCATTTATGGGTCAAGGCCTGCTTCAACCTTTGGTTGTAGGCAGGAGCTTGCCTGTCAGACCCGCGGCCGCACGTTCGGATTGGCAAGGCGCATGGGACGGCCTTGTTCATAGGCGACGATTTGCTCGAACGCCTCGCGGAAATAAAGCTCGAAATTCGTCCATTCCGCCCAGCCGAGATGGGGCGTGCAGAGGACGTTCGGCATCGTCAGGAACAGATGATCCGCGACCGGCTCGTCCTCGTAGACGTCGACCGCGGCGTAGCCGGGCCGGCCCTTGCGCAGCGCGGCGAGCAAAGCGCCGGGGGCGATCAGCTCGGCCCGCGCGGTGTTGACCATCAGCGCCGTCGGCTTCATGCGGTCGAGATCGTCGGCGGCGACGATGCCGTGCGTGTCGCGCGTGAGCCGCACGTGCAGGGACAACACATCGGATCGCTCGAACAGTGCTTGCTTGCTAGGGGCGCGGGCGTAGCCCGCCGCGGCGGCCTTCGCCAGCGAGGAGTCACGGCCCCAGACCAGAACCTCCATCCCGAGCCCGCGGCCGCCCTCGGCGACCAGCTGCCCGATCGCGCCGAGCCCGAAAATGCCGAGCGTCGATCCGCGCAGCCGATGCGACAGCGTGCAGGGCCATTCGCCGCGCCGCATGCGCTCGGCTTCGAGCGCCACGTTGCGGCGGGAGGCCAGGATCAAGGCAAGCGTGAGCTCGGCCGGCGCAACCGGTGAGTTGCTCTCGCCGGTCGCGATCGCGATGCCGAGCTCGGTGCAGGCGGGAAAATCGATCGTCCTGGAATTACGGCCGACGAGCGCGATCAGCTTGAGCTTCGGCAGGCGTTCGAGCAGCGCGCGGGAAAATTCCACGCGTTCGCGAATCGCGACGATCACGTCGGCATCGGCAAGGCGCTCAACGAGCGCGCTCAAATCGCGCGCGGGCGCGCGATAGCGCACGACATCATGGTGGCGGATCAGCGAGAAACATGCGAGCCGATCGACCATGTCTTGGTAATCGTCGGGAATGACGATTTTCATCGCGGTCCCCTGCTTTGACGCATGCGTAGTCGGGACCCGCGATAGATGAGCTCATGCGAACTCGAGTCAGCGCGAGCGGCGAACTCGGTCTGCTCCCTCCCCCCTTGTGGGGGAGGGTTGGGGAGGGGGGTCGTGCGGGTGAAATGGCGGTGGGGCCACCCGCCAACGAATTGCGGGACCCCCACCCCCGACCCCTCCCCACAAGGGGGAGGGGAGCACACCGAGTGCGTGGCGCCACCATTGTGCATCAACACAAACGAACAGGCCCTACTTCGCCAGGTGGTCGCGCAGCAGCATCCCATAGCCGGCGATGCTGTCGCTGCGTTTGAGCAGGCGCAGCCCCGCCCACAGGCTCACGGCGTTGTTGGCGAGCACGGGCTTGCCGAGTTCGCGCTCCAGCCGTTCGACGACGCTCACGGCGGGCCAATTGCCGCCCGGCATGATGAGGGCATCTGCGTCCGGCCGGTCGGCGCGGCGCCCGATCTCGTAGGCGGCCTCCGGGCCCGCACGGCCGAGCTCGACCCCCGCCACGTATCCGGCGACCTCGCTGTTGACCACCTTGAAGCCGCTCGCCTGCATGAAGGCGACCATCGGCGTGTCCATGGTTTTGCTCCATGGCGCGCCGATGGCGATCTTCTCGACCCCAAGCCGCGTCAGCGCGTCGACGAATGCGGTCGCCGCCGTCGTGGCGGGCCGGCCCGAGGCATCCTGCATGCGTTTGATCAGCTCGCCGTCGTAGCCCTTGCCCTTGGCCAATGTCGGGGCGGTTGCCGCGAACACAATCACATCGACCTCGGCGTCGGCGAGCTTGCGGCTCTCGCTCTCGAGCTCGAGCACGCAGCGCATCTGCTCTTGCGGGGTGATGTCGCGGTAGGCGACGCGGGCGGTGTGCAGCGAGACCGTTCGCGGCAGCAGCGCGGAAAATTCCGGCTCCTGCACCGTGTTCGAGGAGGGCGTCAGCAGGCCGAAGCGATGCTGGACGCCGGACGTCATTGCGAGCCTTCGAGGCCGGCAGCCTTGATGACGGGGTGGAATTTTTCCACTTCCGCTTTGATGTAACGCTCGAACGCTAGCGTGCTGCCGCTGCTGACCGCCTTCGAGCCCTGGCGAAAAATCGCATCCTTGACATCGGGCATGGCGAGCGCCTTCGCCATGCCGTCGTAGATGCGGCCCACAATTTGCGGCGGCACGCCGGCGGGCGCGAACAGTCCACTCCAGCCCACGACGATGACGCTCGGATAGCCGGACTCGACGACGGTCGGCGTCTGCGGAAATTGCTCGTCGCGCGCTTCGCCGAAGGTGGCGATGAGATCGAGTTTTTTCGTCTCCACGAGATCCGCGACCCCGGCCGTGGTCGTGAATGCGAGCGGAATCTGCCCGGCCACCACGTCGGTGATCGCCGGCGTCTGCCCGCGGTAGGGCACGTGCGTCATCTTGATGTCGGCGGCCAGCGACAGCAGCACGCCCATAAGGTGCGTCATGTTGCCGATGCCAAACGAGCCGTAGTTGATGGCGCCGGGGTTCGCCTTGGCGCGCGCGACGAGATCCTTGATCGAGCTGATGCCGGAGGCGGGATTGACCACGGCGCCCAGCGGATTGGCGGTAGTCTGCGTGATCGGGACGAAATCGCGAAACGTGTCGTAGGGGAGCTTCTTATAGATGAAGGCGTTGGTCGTCACCGCGCTTACCGGCGCGTAGATCAGCGTGTAGCCGTCGGGGGCCGCCTTCGCGCCCGCATCCATTCCGATAATGCCGTTCGCGCCGGGGCGATTGTCCACGACACCCTGCTGGCCCCACAGCTCGCCCATCTTCTGCGCGAGAACGCGCGCCTGCAGGTCGACGCCGGAGCCGGCCGCTTGCGGCACGATGATGCGGATGGGGCGGTTGGGGAAATCGTCCAACGTTTGTGCCGCGCCGGGCGCAGCCATCGCGAGCAGCGCCAGGCTCGTCAGCACGGCAAGCCGCGTGCGTGTGGTCATGCGCGCTCCTCCCCGATGATTTTTTCGCGCGGTCATAGGCCGCGAATTGAGCTCACCCTACGAAGGGTTGCGTCAGCGTACCAGAGCGGATTTCGACGCAATGGACGCGCCGTGAGCCGGTCCGCCCGGGCGCGACCGCTGCCGGCCTCACCAGCTGCGCTTGAAGCCGGCCTTGAGGCTCTTCGACAGGTCGCCGGTTGCGGTCTCGCTCACCGAGCCGGTGAGGCTGAAGGGGCCGCCGAACAGCTTCTGCTCGGCGCTGAGCGTGCGCAGCCACTTGTCGTCGGTGCTGGAAATGTCGGCCCCGAGCGACACGCTCGTGTCGGTGGGCAGGATGTTGAACCGCAGCGCCTGGCTGGTTGCCCAACCGTGGACTTGGCTGCTCGCGTTCGGCAGCGGCCGGGTAATCGACACGCCGTTCTGCAGCGTCAGCGACACGCTGTCGTCAATCGGCACGGAACGGCTCAACGTCGTGCCGAGCTTGCTCTGCTCCTGCGCGGGGTCGACGCGCGTCTCGATCGAGGTCTTGTCCCAGCCCAGCGGGGCTTCGAAACCGGGCGCGGTGATGGTGGCCCAGGCAACGCCGGTCGATTGATCCGGCACGGCGCCGGCGAGCAATTGCTCGGGCTGGAACGTCACCGCCGGAATGGCCGGCTTGCTGTAATCGATGCCGACCTTGCCGGCCCAATCGGATGCCGGCGGCTTCTCCGCAAACGGAGCGGTGGGTGTGAGCTTGCCGGGTTCGAACTCGGGAGTCGAAAGATCGAGCGACGCGTCGGCCGGCAGTTCGAGTGCCGCCTCGTCGTTGGCAGGGTCCTCTGCCTGCGCGAGTGCCGGGCCCGCCAGCAGCGTCAGCACCAGCGGCAGCGCGCACAGCGGGAATGGTCGATGCATCGTTCGGTTCCGCAATCGTCGATACCTTCCATCGAACACGAGGGCCTTGGCATTTTGTGGGCCGAATTGTCGAGCGCGAACGCCGACAGCGTGGCGGCACCAAAGCAACATCGCGGCTGGCGCGATGGTTAACGGCGATGGCGCCGCCAATCCATTGAAAATGCTGGGATCATGACCGCGCTGGCATCGCTCAGGGCGTCCTCCTATGATCCGGCCGCGCTTTAGCGGTACGATCGCTGCGCGTGTGACACAGGGAGGTTTTGCATGTTGACGCTGTACTACGCGCCGGGCGCGTGTTCGATGGCTGCGCACATCGTGTTGGAAGAGACTGGCGAGAAGTATCAGCCGCAGAAGGTCGATCTCGCCGGCGGCGAGCAGCGCACCGAGGGGTACCTCAAGATCAACCCGCAGGGCCGCGTGCCCGCGCTCAAGCTCGATGACGGGGAGCCGCTGGCGGAGAACACCGCCATTCTGCCCTATCTGGGCAAGCGTTTCGGGTTGTGGCCGTCCGATCCGGTCGCGGAAGCCAAAGCGCTGTCGCTGATCGGCTTCTTCGCGGGGAGCGTGCATCCCGCGCATGCCCATGTCGGCCGGCCCGAGCGCTACGCAGCCGACCCGTCCGCCTTCCCTACCCTGAAGGAAACCGGGCTGAAAACGTTCCACGGTTATTTGAAACAGATCGACGGCAAACTGGCGGGGCGCGAATGGTTCGGCGACAAATACTCCGTGGTCGATCCCTATGGCTTCGTGTTCTACACCTGGGGCGTTCGGCGCGAGCTGCCGATGGGCGAGCTCAAGAACTACACGGCGTTTAAGGATCGCATGCTCAAGCGTCCCGCCGTCAAGCGCGTCGTCGAAGACGAGAAGGTCATGGTCTGAGCGGCGGCAGTGCCGCCGCTCGCGCGGCCGCGGTCGCTGCAGATCCTCCTTCCAATGTGAGCTGCTTCACGCTCGGCCGGGCAGCTCGCGCGTATGGTGGCGAGGTCACCGAGCGATCGGTGATGGTGGTAGTGGTTCTACCACCGCCCTCTTGGGCGTTTCCTCCCTCGACTAGGCCTCGCCGGGCGCCGCTGGCGGGGCCTTTTTCCGTTGTGAGCGGTTGGATCGTGCAGCAAGCGGCGCTGTCCTCGGTTCGTCATGCGCGGGCAGAAGCGCGTCGAAGACGCGCGTGAACGCGCTTATGACCCGCGCATCCATCTAACGGAAACGTTTCACCAAGGGGATGGATTTCATCGCAACTCGGGCCTGCCCGAGTTGCGCATTTTTAAGAGCCGCAAGTCGGGTAAACCCGACTTGCGGTGTCAAGCCCGGCAATGACGGCGGGTGGGTGAGTGTCGACGGCCGCCGTTAAAAAAATTGCGCGCCGGTGTGGCCGACGCGCGTGTGGCAAGTGGTGGGAGTGAGCTTAATCGCGAAGGCTCGGTGCGTCGGGCACCTTTTTCCAATGCGTCAGGCTTTCGGCGATGATCTTGGTCGACTGTAGGGCCGCCTGGCTCAAGGTCGCATATTCGACGATCTCGCGTTGCACGCGCGCGGCCTCGCTTTGCAGCGTGTCGCGCAGCGTCTGCAGCTCGCTGATCAGCTTGTCGATCTCCTGAACCGAAGTCCCGGCCACGCGCTGCAGCAGCTGGTTGATATTGTTGGCGACGAGGTCGCTGTCGCTCTCCGGCTGGCGGCGGATGCCGACAACGTCACGGCGGACGAATTCGCGGATCTCCCCTTCCACTTCCGTCTCCGCCGACGTGTCGATTTCGGCGGCCTCACGCGTCTTGAGAAAGGTCATGATTGGTACCCCCGTTCAGCGCCCCTGCGGGCAGAACTCCACCGGTCAATTTCCGCACGAGAATGTGACGACTTCGCGGTCGAATGGAGTCCGCGCCGTGGCTTTTGCCCGATCCCGCCCGATCCGTAAACGCCTCTGCTGGCGGCATTTTCTGGGGCGCAAGGCGGTATTTTCTCGAGCGCAAGATGCGTCGACCCGGGCTAACATGGCGATGACGATCGCCGCAGGAGACCGTGCCCGGATCTGACGAGATGTCCGCTGATGCCGCCTCGCCGCTGACCTTCGCGGTCGGCGATATTCATGGCTGCCTCGACAAGCTCAACCGCCTGATGGCGGCTTGCGAGGCCCATGCCGGCGCGCGGCCAGCACGCTACGTCTTTCTCGGCGACTATATCGATCGCGGGCTACAGAGCCGGGGTGTGATCGAGTTGCTCATGCAGCGTCAGGCGGCGCAGCCGGGCGGCATCGTCTGTCTGCGCGGCAACCACGAGCAGATGGCGATCGACGCGCATGCCAGCGACCACGCGGTGCCGCTGTGGCTGGCCAACAATGGAGCGAGCACGCTGCGCAATTACGGCGGCGGCCGCATCTCGGATGAGCATCTCACCTGGCTGGCCGCGCTGCCGTTGTGCCACGACGACGGGCTGCGCTTCTTCGTGCATGCCGGGGTCGATGTGACCGTACCGCTCGCCGAGCAAGAGCCCGAGGTGATGCTGTGGATGCGCGAGCCGTTCCTCACCCATTGCGACGAGGTCGATTGCGGCCGCTTCATCGTGCACGGCCACACGCCGCTGCCGACCGGCACCCCCGATCTGCGCCGCCGCCGCCTCAACCTCGACACCGCCGCGGCCATGGGCGGCCCGCTCAGCGCCGCGGTGTTCGACGACACGCAAGCGCAGCCGCTGGGGTTTTTAAGCAACCGGGACGCGGGGGGCGTGCCGTTGACGGAGATGATGGGGCGGCGCGGCGCGCCTTAAACGAGGACGCCGCGATCGCGACCCAGCTTAAACAAGACTCAAACTGCGTTTACGATGCCACGGAATCACGTACTACGTTGCTTCGCATGCCCGCTTCGACATTGCCGCGAGCTGCACGTCATGGATGTCATTAAACACGATTTGCTTACGGTCTTCGGGAACCGCCGCTTCGGCACCATCCTCGCCGACCCGCCGTGGCGGTTCACAAACAAGACCGGAAAAATTGCGCCCGAGCACCGGCGACTCACCCGCTACGGCACCATGCGGCTCGACGCGATCATGGCGCTGCCGGTCGAGCAACTCGCGGGGTCGACGGCGCACCTCTATCTCTGGTGCCCGAATGCGCTCTTACCTGAGGGTCTCGCGGTCATGAGGGCGTGGGGCTTTGGCTACAAGTCCAACATCGTCTGGCACAAAGTCCGCAAAGATGGTGGCTCCGATGGCCGTGGCGTCGGTTTCTATTTCCGCAACGTAACGGAGCTGATTTTATTCGGCGTGCGTGGCAAGAACGCGCGCACGCTCGCACCAGGACGGCGTCAGGTGAATCTGCTGGCGACGCGCAAACGCGAACATTCGCGCAAGCCTGACCAGCAATACGAAATCATCGAAGCGTGCTCGCCTGGACCATACCTCGAACTATTCGCCCGCGGCATGCGCAAAGGTTGGGCCACGTGGGGTAATCAGGCCGATGAGGCGTATGCACCGACTTGGAAGACATATGCGCATCACTCTGCGGCAGGCAGAATGATTGCCGCGGAGTAGCGCGGGCCTTGTGCGCGGCCGCCACCGCCCGCGCAAACTGGCACCGCGCCCGCGGCCCGAGCGCGGGGCACCTGCGCCCTTGGGCCGTCGTTCGGCTACCCTTTCTTGGCAAAGGGGTTCTGGGCGGGTTGGCCCTGGCCTTGCCCGATGGCGAACGGCGACGGGGGAGGACCGCCTTTCTTCTTCTTGTTCCAGTCCGCCTTCGGCTTCTTCTTCTCCTTGTTGCTGCGCATCTGACCCTTGGCCATGGCGTTCCTCCTGCTGCTCGATATCTGAGGTAGTCTATAAATCCGTAATCGGATTTCAACGTCTGTGGACCACGCGATGGTCGCTGAGCTTCTTCACCGCGCCCGACGCGAGCGCGGTCTCCACGGCGGTCGCCACGGTACACGCCTGGCCGCAGTTGTGACAGGTCACGCTGGTCTCCGGCGCGAGCATCGCCGGACCCGAAAAACGATGATCGGCGCAGGCCGGGCACTGGCCGACTGCACCGAAAATGAAGTAGGTGGCCATGACGCCTCCCTCGCGAGCCCTCGATTTAAGCTCGATCAATCACTATATAAAGGCCAAGCTTTAACAGCGATCGTTCAAATTCTGGCTTCGGTTTATTGGAGAAGAGTGCCATGACCAAATTCGATTACCGCGCGCCGGCGGAGCTGTTTCCCTCGCGCAACCGCAAAGCGAAGCAGCTGGTCAAATACCGGCGGTTCGATACGGCGGCAGACGCAATCCAATTTGCAATGGAGGAGCTCCCGGCGCCGGCGCTGCTCGGCGCCGTCATCGAGATCGACGAGGGGCGGTTCGGTCACGCGGATATTCGCGAGCTTTACGAGAGTCCGGACTATCCGCTCAAGAGACAGGCAATGAACGGGGCCAGCGCCCCCGCACCCGCGACCGACGCTTAAACTCGTGGTCCCAATCTATGTCTTCTTCTGCGCCCGGCGCGTCTTCGGCGGCGGCTTGTACACCATGCCTTCGAGCTTCATCCCGTCGGGATCGGTGAAATAGACCGCGTAATAGGAGCGGTCGTAGTATTCGCCGGGCGGGTCGACCACATTCATGCCGTGCTGCTCGAGGAAGGCGCCGAGCGCGTCCACGTCCTTGCGGCTTGAAAGCTCGAAGGCGTAGTGGTGGAAGCCGATGTCGCCCTTGCGATACTTGCGCCTTTTGCCCTGCGCGTCGGCGGCGGCGATCCAGAACAGCGTCTTGCCGTTGCTCCAGCCGGCCATATCGGCGTAGTCGTGTTTGAGCTTGAAGCCGAGAAAGCCGAGCAGCTTGCGGTAGAAATCCTTCGAACGGGCGAAATCGCCGACGCTGAGCACCAAGTGATCGATGCCGACGACACGGGGCATGTCACCGCCCGCGCGGTCGCCACCCGCCGCGCATGCCGGCGCGGCCGGAGGTCGAGCGCGGGCCGGGCCGGTAGGGCTTGGATTCTTTGGCCGGACCCGGGCCCATTTCGTCGAGGTTGGGTTTGCGCGGGCCGTCACCTTCTCCCCGCACCTGGTGAGAGGGTGAACCGCTGCGCGAGATTGCGATCGCCTTGGCGGTGGGATCGTCGAGCACCGCGAGCTCGGTGGCGCGCAGGCGCTTGATCTCGTCGCGCAGCCGCGCGGCTTCCTCGAAGTCGAGATCGGCCGCGGCGGCCCGCATGCGCGTCTCCAGGTCGGCGATCACCGCCTCGAAATTGTGACCGATGGTGGCGGCATCTTCCTCGCCGATGCCGGCGAGCCCGCCGCCGGTCGAAATCAGTACGTGGTCGCGCTCGTAGACCGACTTCAGAATGTCGGCAATGTCGCGGCGCACGCTTTCCGGCGTAATGCCATTGGCCGCATTGAACGCCTCCTGCTTCTCGCGGCGCCGATTGGTCTCGGCGATCGCGCGCTCCATCGAGCCGGTCACGGTATCGGCATAGAGGATGACGCGCCCGTCGATGTTGCGCGCGGCGCGGCCGATGGTCTGAACGAGCGAGGTCTCGCTGCGCAGGAAACCTTCCTTGTCGGCGTCCAAAATCGCGACCAGCGCGCATTCCGGAATGTCGAGCCCCTCGCGCAATAGATTGATGCCCACGAGCGCGTCGAACGCGCCCAACCGGAGATCACGGATGATCTCGATGCGCTCGAGCGTGTCGATGTCGGAGTGCATGTAGCGCACGCGAATTCCCTGCTCGTGCAGATATTCGGTGAGGTCCTCGGCCATGCGCTTGGTGAGCACAGTGACCAGCGCGCGGTAGCCCGCCGCCGCGACCTGGCGCACCTCGCCGACGAGATCGTCGACCTGGGTGCGCGCGGGCCGCACCTCGACCGGTGGGTCGATCAGCCCGGTCGGGCGGATTACCTGCTCGGCGAAGATGCCGTGCGCCTGCTCGATCTCCCACGGGCCGGGCGTAGCGGAGACGGCGACGGTCTGCGGCCGCATGGCGTCCCACTCCTCGAACCGCAGCGGGCGGTTGTCCATGCAGGAGGGCAGGCGGAAGCCGTATTCTGCCAGCGTTGCCTTGCGGCGGAAGTCGCCGCGGTACATGCCGCCGAGCTGGGGAATGGTGACGTGGCCCTCGTCGACGAAAACCAGCGCGTTGTCGGGCACGTATTCGAACAGCGTCGGCGGCGGCTCACCCATTTTTCGGCCGGTGAGATAGCGGGAATAGTTCTCGATGCCGGCGCAGCTTCCGGTCGCCTCCATCATTTCGAGATCGTAAAGCGTACGCTGCTCGAGCCGTTGCGCCTCGAGCAGGCGGCCGGCGGCATTGAGCTCGGCGAGCCGCGCGCGCAGCTCCTGCTTGATGCCGGCGATGGCCTGCAGCAAGGTCGGGCGCGGCGTCACGTAGTGCGAGTTGGCGTAGATTTTCACGAATTCCAATTCGTCTGTCTTCGCTCCGGTGAGCGGGTCGAATTCGTGGATCGATTCGATTTCGTCCCCGAACAGGCACACCCGCCACGCGCGGTCCTCGTAGTGGGCGGGGAAAATCTCGATCACGTCGCCGCGCACGCGGAACGAGCCACGGAAAAAATCGCCGGCCGAGCGCTTGTACTGCAAGGCGACGAGATCGGCGATGAGCTGACGCTGGTCGATGCGCTCGCGCTGCTTGAGCGTGAACGTCATGGCCGAGTAGGTCTCGACCGAGCCGATGCCGTAGATGCACGACACCGACGCCACGATAATGACGTCGTCGCGCTCGAGCAGCGCGCGCGTCGCGCTGTGGCGCATGCGATCGATCTGCTCGTTGATCGAGGATTCCTTCTCGATGTAGGTGTCGGTGCGCGGGACGTAAGCCTCCGGCTGGTAGTAGTCGTAATAGCTGACGAAATACTCCACCGCGTTGTCCGGGAAGAACGACTTGAACTCGCCGTAGAGCTGGGCCGCGAGCGTCTTGTTGGGCGCGAGCACCAGCGCCGGCCTCTGCGTCGCTTCGATCACCTTGGCCATGGTGAAGGTCTTGCCCGAGCCGGTGACGCCGAGCAGGACCTGGGTGCGATCGTGCCGGCTCACCCCTTCCACGAGATCGGCGATGGCCTGCGGCTGGTCGCCCTTGGGCGTGAAATCCGATTTGACCACCAGCGGCTGCCCGCCTTCCGATTTCTCCGGGCGCGCCGGGCGATGCGGGGTCCACGGCCGCGCGCTGAATTCGGGTCGCCCTTCGCGCAACAGCGTTTCGAGCGCGCGCACGGTCGCCACCGCGCCGGTCGTGCCGCGGAGCGCGGCGGTGCCTCTCGGGGCAGGCTCGCCTGCGTCCCTTCCCGTTTGCGCGAGCGTGCCATCCTCGTCGTCGAGGCCGAGCGCCTTCGCCAGGTCGGGATCGAGGTCCCCCAGCGGCGTAGCGCCCCGATAAGGCGCCTGCGGCGCTTCGCCCAGTCCCTGCGTTGTCGATTTGCGCGCGCGGTGTGCGGCGGAGAAATCGGCGCGCCGGTCGAATGAATTGTCGGGCGGCGGCTTCAGTCCCGTCTGCGACCCCGGGCCCGCGGTTCCCTGGCCAATGCCGGGATTGAGGAGGTCGGCGAGCGCCGGCTCGATCGGCGGCTGCTCGGGCCGCGCCGCCTTGGCGCGGGTGGGTCTCGCGGGATCCTTCTGCGAATGCTTGGCCGGATCGCGCGCCTTCGGCCTTGCCGGCGCGTTCGGATCGTGGGGATGTTTCGCCATCGTCGGAATATGGCGCCGCAGCTAAGATGGGAAAAGAGCGGACAGCCGACTGTGGGTTCAAATTATCGCAAAGAGTGGAGGGAACTGTGCGCCAGCGAGTTCCGCTGACGCGGCGAGAGCTACTGGCCTCGGCGGCCGCGCTGGCGCTCGCCGCCGCGACTGCGCCCGCGTCGGCGCAGGGCCCTTATCCGGCGCGACCGGTCAAAGTGGTGATCCCCTATCCGCCGGCGGGCGGTGCCGACACTGTGGGGCGCCTCTTGTTCCAGAAGCTCGGCGAGATGTGGGGCGCGCAATTCGTGATCGATAACCGCGGCGGCGCCGGTGGCACGATCGCAGCCGCCGCCGTGGCCAAGGCGGAGCGCGACGGCTACACCATCATGTACGACGCCACCGCGCATTCGGTGAACCCGTCGCTTTACGCCAACCTGCCGTATGACACGGTCAAGGATTTCCAGCCGGTTTTCCTGGGCGCGATCATCACCAATCTCTTGCTCGCCAACAAATCGGTGGAGGCGCAGAGCGTCGCCGACGTCATCGCGCTCGCCAAGGCGACTCCCGGCGGGCTCGACTGGGCGTCTTCCGGCAACGGCACAGTGCAACACCTCGCGCTCGAAATGTTCAGACATCGCGCCGGCATCAAGCTCAATCATATTCCCTATCGCGGCGGCGGCCCGGCGCTCAACGATCTCATCGGCGGGCAGGTGAAGTTTTTTTTCTCCAACGCCGCCGCCTCGATCGGGCACGTGCAGGCGGGCACCATCAAATGCCTCGCGCATACCGGCCGCGGCAGGCTCGCGGCGCTTCCCGACGTGCCGGCGCTTGCGGAAACGCTTACCGGATTCGAAGCCTACGAGTGGCAGGGATTGTTTGTGCCCGCCAGCACGCCCGCCGAGATCGTGCAAAAGCTCAATGCCGGGCTGAACGCGGTGCTGCGACAGCCCGACATCGTCGAGCGTCTCAAGCAGCTCAACGTCGAATTCCGCGAGAATACGCCCGAGGAGTTTCGCGCCTTCGTAGCGGCGGAAATCGAGAAATGGGGGCGAGTGGTGCGCGAAGCCAATATCAGGCTGGGATAGTTGCCTCCCAACGGCCGGCCCGTCCGGCTGTGGCTGAAACGTCAGTGAGGAGCGCCGCGGAGAGAAGCAGGCGAAAGGTCACCGATGCCTGGCGGACAACGGAGCCATGCGCGGCACAGATTTTGATCGCGCGCTGAATGGGTGGCTTCCGCATCCGGGCTTATGATAGAGCACTCTGCGTGTGATTTCAGTGCAAGGGACGACGCCCATGATCGATGTCTATTATTGGACCACGCCCAACGGCCACAAGGTCACGATCTTTCTCGAGGAGACCGGCCTACCCTACAACATCATGCCGGTGAATATCGGTAAGGGCGAGCAGTTCAAGTCGCAGTTCCTGGCCATCTCTCCCAACAACCGAATTCCCGCCATCATCGATCACGCACCGGCCGGCGGAGGCGAGCCGATTGCAGTTTTCGAGTCCGGGGCGATCCTGCTCTATCTTGCCGAGAAGACCGGTCGTTTCCTGGCAAAGGATCTGCGCGCGCGCACCGACGCGATCCAGTGGCTGTTCTGGCAGATGGGCAATCTCGGCCCGATGGCCGGCCAGAACAATCACTTCAGCAATTACGCGGTGGATAAAATTCCCTACGCCATCGACCGCTACCGCAACGAGGTCAACCGGCTCTACGGCGTCCTCAACAAGCAGCTGGCGGATCGCAATTTCGTCGCCGGCGAGTACTCGATCGCCGACATGGCGATTTATCCTTGGATCGTGCCCTACGAACGGCAGGGGCAGAACATCGCCGACTTCCCGCACCTCAAGCGCTGGTTCGAAACGATCCGCGCCCGGCCCGCGGTCGAGCGCGCCTACGAAAAGGCGAAGGCGGTGAACCCCAACGTGGGCGGCATCCGCACCCCGGAGGAGCGCGCGATCCTGTTCGGGCAGACCGCGGCCTCGGTCGAGCGCGCCGCCGCACAAGCGAGATAATAATTCCGGACGCGAAATTCTAACTCGTCATTCCGGGGCGCGGGAGAAGCCCGCGAACCCGAAATCCATAACCAGGGCCTGTGGTTATGGATTGCGGCTCCTCGCCGCTATCGCGGCTCGGCCGGAACGACGAACTGGCCAGGTTTTCCATCACGCCAGATGCGGAATCTTCGGCCGCTCGCCGCGCGCCTTGCCGGTGATCGGCGGTCGCGGCAGTTTCGGCTGGCCACGTTCCATGACGAAGGTGTGCTCGAGCGAATACCACGGCCCTTTGACGTCGGCGGCGGGCGCCTTCTCGTTCTCGTGGCGCACATAGTTGCCGATGAGATGGCGCGTAACGCCGAATTGCACGTCGGTATCGATGAACTTGTCGTCCTGGACGTAGAGCTGCGAGATCAAAGTCTTGAACCCCTCCTTGCAGGCAAGGAAATGAAGATGTGCGGGGCGCATATTGTGCCGGCCTTGCGCGCGCAAGAGATCGCCGGTCGGCCCGTCGATGGGGATCGGATAGCCCGCGGGCTTGACGCTGCGAAAGCTGATGCGGCCGTCCGCGTCGGTGAAAAATTTGCCGCGCAGGTTCATGTCGGCCTGGCCAGGGTCCTGGTTCTCATAGAAGCCGTCGGGCGATGAGTGCCAGACATCAACCTCCACGCCCACGATCGGGTTGCCCTTCGCGTCGCGGAAAGCGGCATTGACGAACAGCGCCGGCCCCGGCGTGGGCGAGCGCACGATCGAGCCGCCGTTCGGCGTCACCGGCGAATGCATGCGCCAGAACGGCCCAAGCATGTTGTGGTCGGTTTCCGTCGTCCCCTGGTTGCCATGATTGAGCAGGCAGATCAGCGCCGACAGTCCGAGTGAGCCCGCCATCAGCACCGCTTCGTTGTGGGAGTCGTTGCTGTGCTTGCCGATTGTAATGACGTAGGCCATGGCAGCGTGGAACTCCTCCTCGGTCAGCCTCGTCTCGCGCACGAAGTCGTGCAGGTGACGCACGAAGGCGGCCATGATCTCTTTGAATCTTGCATCGTGAGCCCGCTGCAGTTCCGACAGGACCGCGATGGTGACGTCTTTTTGGTTTTCGATGATCATGGGTCGCCTCTTGTCTGCGTGCGCGAGCCTCGTGCGCGCTGCCGCCCGGATGCGCCGGAAAGATAATCCAGGATGGACGCGCGAGACAGCGGCCCGTGAGCCGTCGCTCGCCATTGTCGTCCCGGCTAAGGGAGGGCGAGCCGGGATCCATGACCCCTGTCGGTGATCATGGGTCCCCGCTTTCGCGGTGACGACCGGCTTTCAATATTAGAGATTACCCCGTCTTATGAGGTCTAGTGATTTGGCTCGCCGCCGAGGAAGCCCGCAATCTTCCAGCTACCCCCGTCCTTGAGGTAGCACAATTGCTCGCCGCCGATGGGCAGGATGGTGTCGATCGGCACATAGCCGGCGGTGCCGGCGGCGGTGAGCACTTTGGCAAAGGTGGCGAGCACCGCGTTGGCAGGCGAGTCATCGGGAAGGACGCGAACCAGGTAAAGACCGAGCCTGTCGACCACCGCGGCATCCTGTTTTGCCGCCGCGCGCACTTCGATGCCGTCGCGGATCGGAAACGCCCAGTCGGCGGCGTCGGTATGGGTTGCGTTGGCCAGCTCGTCGGCGGCCCGCTCGTCGAAGGTGGGCTCGGCCGGCGCGCAGAACACGCCTTGGTGCTGTGGATCGGCCATGGCGGTCGTCTCCGCGGCATAGGCCGCAAGCGATTCCCAGCCGAACCCGTCCGCCCCGTCGAGGCTGAGCGCTTTGCTCAGGTTGTCGATGGGCGACTTTTGCTTGTCGGCGATGTCCTTGTCTTCCGGTATCCAGAAGAAGTTGGCTGCCACTATCCGCGCGAGCGCGGCGCGATCCTTGTTCTTGGCAATCTCGGCGAGCTGGTCGCGAAACGTCCCGAAGGTCGGGTCGTTGACCGCGGGCGGCAGCGTGATAGGCACGGGCTTGTATGGTCCGAGCACCGGCGCAGGCGCCTGCGCCGGTGGTTGTGCCGGCGGCTGCGCTTGGGCCATGACGGGCATGGGCGCGAGCGCGCCCGCGATCGTGAGTGCAGCCGCGACGATGTGCGTGGACGAGAGGCGTGGACGCCGCATCGCGATTTCTCCCAGGTTCCAAGCGCTACATTAGCGTTGGATTTAGCCCGCTCTACGGCAAGAAAAAAGGGGTTTCGGACTGAGGCCGCGAGCGCGAAGGGTGGGACGGCGCAAGTGCGGGCGATGCTGCGCAACCGCGGCGCGGCCGGGTGCCGCAACGCATCGGTCTGAAAGCGCAGGAGAAAAGGCGGCTCCGACCGCGGGGCGAATGCGGCCGGAGCCGCCGGCCATAACCAACGCGCACGCTACAATTTACGACAAAGATATGCGGAGGGCATGTCCTTGAACGCAGCCGCATATATCGGGCGCGTGTTACAGCAGCATGACGCGTTGGCCGGCTGTGGGAAACGATCGCGATGCCCGACCTCGCTCTGATTGCAACGGTGGCAATCTTCATCGCGACATATGCAGTCGTCGCGGTCGGCAAGGTTCCCGTTTATCGCATATCGCATCGATCGCGCAGGCGCGGCGTTGCTTGGCGGCAGCCTCATGCTCGTCATCGGCGTCTTGACGCCGCAGGAGGCTTATCGCGCCATCGATTTCGACACCATCACGCTCTTGCTCGGCATGATGATCGTGGTGGCCAACCTGCGCGTTTCCGGCTTCTTCCGCCTGGTTACAGAGTGGATCGCAACGCATGTCCGCCGTCCGTTCGCGTTGCTGGTGGCGATCGTGCTGGCATCCGGCACTCTCTCCGCCTTCTTGGTGAATGACACCTTCAGTGTCGGCGCACCACTGAGGGTGATGACGATCCTGATCGGGCTGCTGCTGTTGTGAATCTGCCCTTCCAATTTGTCATCTCACGGCCACGATTACGAAAGGCAGACTGCCGCAGCCTTGACTTTGCCGCCGCGGACGGTGTTGCTGCCACGCAGCGGCCTCGCAGCCCGTCGAGAGGACGGCATGGCCCTTGATCCGAAAGCGCAAGCTGCGCTCGCATTGCACCGGTTTGGCCTCGGTCCACGCGCCGGATCGATCGCGAGCATGGCGTCGGACCCGCGCGGGGCACTGCTGGCCGAATTGGATCGCGCAGGCGCCGGCCGGATCAACAATCCGGATTTGTTGACGAGCGGCGCCGCCGCGCGCGCCGCATTCGCCTATCAGCAGGCGCAGCGCGCGGCGCGGCAGGCGGGGGGCGCCGCCCAGCAGGCCAATGCGCCGAGTGGCGCGGGCGCGGCGGAGATGAAGGATCAGTCCGCGCCCCCGGCACCAGCAGCAAGGCCGAATCCGGGGCCCAGCGTGCCGCAGCAGATTTATCTCGGCGAAGCCAAGGCCCGCATCGATGCCGCGCTGGACGCTGAGATCGGTTTTGTCGAGCGGCTCGTCTGGTTCTGGTCGAACCATTTCTGCGTGTCGGCGGACAAGGGTAATGTACGGCAGATTTGCGGCGCCTACGAACGCGAAGTCATCCGCGCCAACGTGCTCGGGCGCTTCGGCGACATGCTGCTTGCCGTCGAATCCCATCCTGCGATGCTCTTTTATCTGGACAATGCGCGCTCGATCGGCCCCGCCTCCATGGCCGGGGTGCGGCAGAAACGCGGGCTCAACGAGAATCTAGCCCGCGAGATCCTCGAGCTGCATACGCTCGGGGTGCGCACGGTTTATACCCAGGACGACGTCACCAGCTTCGCCAACGTGATCACAGGCTGGAGCGTTGTGCCGTTTCGCCAGGACTTCGTGCGCGGCGGCGAGTTCATTTTCAATCCGCGCATGCATCAGCCCGGCCCACAGACGGTGATCGGCACGAACTATCCCGGGGCAGGCGTGGAGCAGGGACGCGCCGTGCTCGCGGTGCTCGCCCGGCATCCGGCGACGGCCAAGCACGTGGCCAGCAAGCTCGCGCGCCATTTCGTCGCTGATGAACCACCGCCCGCGCTCGTCGAGCGGCTGGCCAAGCGCTTTCTCGCCACACAAGGCGATTTGAAAGAAATGGCGAAGGCGCTGGTCGCCGCACCCGAGGCCTGGGAAGCCCCGCGTACCAAGCTCAAGCGTCCCGGCGAATGGGTCATTGCGGCCCTGCGCGCCGTGGGCGCGGCGCCCGTCGAGATCGGCCCGGTGATGCAGGCGCACAACCTGTTGGGCGAGCCGTTGTGGCGGCCGTCAGCGCCCAAGGGCTTCGTCGACGAAAGCGCACCATGGCTCGATGGGCTGGCGCAACGCCTCGACATTGCCAACCAATTTGCCCGCCGCTTCGGCGCAGAGGCCGATCCCCGAGACGCGCTCGAAGAAGCGCTTGCACCGCTCGCCTCGACCGAAACGCGGGAAGCCATCACGCGCGCCGAGAGCCGCCCGCAGGCACTCGCGCTTCTGTTCATGGCGCCCGAGTTCCAGCGCAGATGATGCGCCCGCGATTGAACAGGTGAGCCGATGACAAACCTCCATGCCGCGACCCGCCGTGAACTGCTCATCGCCTCCGGCACGCTGTTTGCCTGGGCCTATCTGCCGAAGCTCGCGCGCGCGGAAGGCCGCGATCCGCGCCTGCTGGTCATCGTGCTGCGCGGCGCGCTCGATGGGCTGGCGGCGGTCGCGCCCGTCGGCGATCCGGACTGGCCCGCGCTGCGCGGCAATAACGCGCTCACCCTCGACGGCAAGCCGGCCGCGCTACCGCTCGACTCTTTCTTTGCGCTCAATCCCGCGATGCCCAACCTGCACCGTCTCTACACGTCCGGCGCGGCGGCGATCGTGCATGCCGCGGCGACGCCTTATCGGGAACGCTCCCATTTCGACGGCCAGGACGTGCTGGAGAGCGGCCTGCCCAAGCCAGGCGCGGCCGACAGCGGCTGGCTCAATCGGGCGCTTGCCTCGTTGCAACCGGCGGGCCGCGCCGGCAGCTCGCGCGATGCCTTCGCGATCGGACCCATCGCACCGCTGGTCGTGCGTGGCCCGGCGCCGGTCCTCTCATGGACGCCGCGGCGACTGCCCCCGGCGAGCGGTGACACGGTGATGCGGCTGATCGAACTCTATCGCCATACGGATCCAGTCCTCGCCCGCGCGCTGGAGGAGCGCATGGGTCTTGCGACCATCGCACGCGCCGGGGGCATGGACGGCGAGCAGCCGCGCCCCCCTGCGGCGGGGCAACTGCGCGCCTATTTCGCGGAATCGGCCGGTACGGCGGCGAAGTTTCTGGCGCGTCCGGACGGGCCCCGCATCGGCGCGCTCGCCTTCGACGGCTGGGACACCCATGCCGCCGAAGGCGCGATGAACGGGCGGCTTGCAACTTTGCTGAGCGCGCTCGATGGCGCGGTTGCCGCAATCGAGACGGAAATGAACGACGCTTGGCGCGAAACGGTCGTCGCGATCATCACCGAGTTCGGCCGCACGGCGCGCATCAACGGCACCGACGGCACCGATCACGGCACCGCGACGGTAGCGTTGCTCGCCGGCGGCGCGCTCAAAGGCGGGCGCGTCATCGCCGACTGGCCAGGGCTGAGGCCGGCCAAGCTCCATGAGGGGCGCGACCTCAAGCCGACCACCGATCTGCGCGCGGTCCTCAAGGGTTTGCTCAAGGACCACCTGCGCGTCGAGCCCGCCGTGCTCGCGACCAAGGTGTTTCCGGACAGCGCCACGGTGAAGCCGATGCCGGGACTGCTGCAGCAGGCATAGCGCAGGTAAAGTCGCGGTTGCGGCAACTTCTCCCGCCTCTGCGCCGGAGAGCGCCCGCACCACGCCTGCAGCAAATCCGCTCTAGCTCTGACCGGCGGTGCGAAAAGCCTTCGCAAAGGCATTGAGATCGGCGGCCGCGAGATCGGAGACCGCCCAATAGGCGAGGCCGTTCTCGGTCCAGGACACAATATTATAGCCCGCGATCTGCTCTGGCGGTATCGGAGCCGCCCGGCCGAGTGGGAGCGCGCTGAGGCTGATTAGGTGCTGGCGATGGCGATAAACGAGCGTCGGCACCGGAGTGCGTCCGACGACGTCGATGCGGCCGCCGACCAGGGGAAAGCCCTCGCTGGAGAGATCGACGACGCGTGGTGCCTCGGGAATGCGGCCGCTGAACCACGGCTTCACCGTGTGCTGGTCGGACGATCCCACATCGACCGGCTGCGGCGCCATGAGAGCGCGCAGGTGGTTGCCCACGATCATATCGGCATCGCCTGGGCCGGGGGAGAGCACAAGCCAAGTGGCGCCGCTACCGAGGAATGCCGCCACCGCGACCGAGGCGGCGAGCGCGCGCCAAGACGGATGCGAAGCGGCACGCGTCCAAGATGGATGCGAAGCGGTACGCGCGGGCCGCAAACCGAGTGCGGCCTCGACGCGGCGCGCGAGGCCCGGCGGCGCGCTCTCGCGCGGCAGCTGCTGCGCAATCGCCCGCCGCAGCGCCTCGATCCGCTCGCGTTCGGCTGCCAGCGACGGATCGGCGGCGAGCTGCCGCTCGACCTCGAGCGCGTGAGCAGGATCGAGCTCGCCATCGACATAGGCGTGAACGAGCAAGCGCGGATCGCCGGAAGGTGTCATCAGCCGCCCTTCGCTTCATCCGTTGCAACGCGCTCCATCAGCCGCCGGCGCGCACGTGCAAGCCGCGACATGACGGTGCCGATGGGTACTTTGGTCACTTCAGCGATCTCCCGATAATCGAGTCCCTGGACGTCACGCAGCACCAGCGTTTCTCGAAATAGCACCGGCAGGTCTGTAATCGCGGCCTCGAGACGTCGCGCGTCGGCCTTGGCGATCAGCGCCGCCTCCGGCGTCTGCGGCCCCTCTCCGGAAGCGCCTCCGCCCTTCGCCTGCTGCTGCTCGATGGATTCGAGATCGTCCACCACAAGCAGCGCCGCCGAGCGGTTCTTTCCCAACCAGGTATAAGCGGCGTGGCGCACGATGGTTAAGACCCAGGCGCGGGCATTGACCCCGGCAAAGCCGGCGATCCCGCGGAACGCGCGCAGGCAGGCCTCCTGCACCACATCCTCGGCGTCGGCCCGATTTCCCGTGAGCCAGCGCGCGAGCGCGTATGCGTCGGCCAGATGCGGCGTCACCACGCGGGCGAAGCGCGCCTGGTCGTCCTCGCTCTTCAGGCTTGCCATGCTCGAAGTGCACCGCCGCAATCATACCAGTCAAGATCGGCCATTCACCGGCTTTATTCCCGAGAATTCAATCGTTTTCACCGGCTCGGCGGCCCGGCCGCCAGCAGGCGCAAACCTCCTTTAGGCGGCTGTCCGTTCGCCCGCTCGGATCTCGGCGTCGAGGAAGCCGCCCGACTGGCGGCGCCACAATGCGGCGTAATGGCCCCCATGGCGCAACAGCTCCTCATGCGAGCCCTGCTCGACGATATGGCCGCGCTCGAGCACGATCAGGCGGTCCATGCGGGCGATGGTGGAGAGCCGGTGCGCGATGGCGATCACGGTCTTGCCCGTCATGAGCGTGCCCAGACTCGATTGAATGGCGGCCTCGACCTCGCTGTCGAGCGCCGAAGTGGCCTCGTCGAGCACAAGAATCGGTGCGTTTTTGAGGATCACGCGAGCGATAGCGACTCGCTGGCGCTGCCCGCCCGACAGCTTCACGCCGCGCTCACCCACCTGCGCCGCGTAGCCGCGCCGCTGCTTCCAGTCCTCGAGCTCGCGGATGAACTCGTCGGCGTGGGCGAGCTTCGCCGCCCTGATGATCTCGGCATCGCTCGCCTGGGGTCGGCCGTAACGGATGTTGTCGCGGATCGAGCGGTGCAGCAACGAGGTATCCTGGGTGACGACGGAGATTTGCGCGCGCAGGCTCTCCTGCGTGACAGCGGCGATGTCCTGGCCGTCGATCAGGATCCGGCCGCTTTCGAGGTCGAAAAAGCGCAGCAGCAGATTGACGAGCGTCGACTTGCCGGCGCCGGAACGGCCGATCAGGCCGATCTTCTCCCCGGGGCGCACGATCAGGGTCAGGCCCTCGATGACGCCGCTCTGGCGGCCATAGCCGAAGCGCACGTCCTCGACTCGGATCTCGCCGCGCGTGACCTTCAGCGCCGCAGCATCAGGCCGGTCGGTGAGCGTGATCGGCCGGGCGATGGTCATCATCCCTTCCTGGATCACCCCGACGTTCTCGAAGATCGACGTCACTTGCAACGCGACCCAGCCGCCGATGTTCACAATCTGCCACGCCAGCGGCAGCGCCATGGCCACCGTTCCAACCTCGACGCTGCCCCGCGTCCATAACACGAGCGCAAGCGCGCCGGTGCTGGTCAGCATGGTCGCGTTGAGCGAGGACAGGCAGAAGCTGAACAGCGTGTTGAGGCGCAGCGAGCGATAGAACAGGCCAGTGTGGTGATCGATCGCATCGCGCACATAGGCGTCCTCCTCGCGCGCGCGGGCAAACAATTTCACCGTGAGGATGTTGGTGTAGCTGTCGACGATGCGCCCGGTCAGCAAGGAGCGTCCCTCCGAGACCTCCTTGGATCGGTCGCGCATGCGCGGAACCAATACGCGCAGCAGCAGCAGATATCCGAGAAACCACAGCGCCATCGGCAGCGCCAGGACCGGCTCGGCGGATGCGAGCAGAATGAGCGCGCTTGTGCCGTAGACCAGGATGTACCAGACGCTGGTGAGCAGCGCGACCAGCGTCTCGCGGATCGCGGGTCCCGTCTGCATCACCCGGTTCGCGATCCGGCCGGCGAAGTCGTTCTGGAAGAACGCCCAGGACTGGCGCATGAGGTACCAGTGGTTCTGCCACCTGATCCGATTCGATACGTTGGCCGAGATCGCCTGGTTGGCGATCAAGTTCTGCGCCGTGAGCGCGAGCGGCCGCGCGATCAGCAGCACCAGCGCCATGCCCAAGAGGTGGGGCCAGAATTTCGCAAACAGCTCGTGCGGCTCGCCTGCGGTGATCAACGTGACGATCCGCCCCATGAACACGGGAACGGTCGAGTCGAGCAGCGCCACCACCAACCCGGCCGCGAACAAAGCCGCGAACAGGCCCTTCGCCTGGCGGGCGAAATGCCAGAAGTACGCGACAAAGCCGGGCGGGGGCACCGCCTGCTCGGGTGGCGCGGTTGGCTTCAACAGCCGCTCGAAGAGCGTGAACATGGCACCCAACTCGAAGGGGCAGCGAGCCCTCGCCGACGCCACTGATGGCGTCTGACCGCCTCGCTGCATTGATCGGATGCGGGCGGGTAGAGAAGCTTCGTGTCGGGACTATGACATGCAGGCCCTGCCACATTGTTGTTGTCGTTTCCGCGAAAGCGGAGACCAATATTCCAGAGTCTGTGGTTATCGGTCACCGCTTTCGCGGGGATGACAACAGCTAGAGCCAAGCGCGGCCGTGGATCGTCACTTAGCAGGGGCGAGGCGGAGAATGCGACCCGAGCTACTGTCGGTGGCGAGCCACAGCGCGCCGTCCGGCCCCTCGCGCACGTCGCGGATACGTTCCCGCAGTTGTTGCAACAGAGGTTCCTCCCTGACAACGGTATCGCCGTCGAGTTCCAGCCGCACCAGCATTTGGCCGGCCAGCGCGCCAAGAAACAGGCTGCCGCGCCACGCCGCGAACAAATCACCGCTGTAGAAGGTCATTCCCGACGGAGCGATTGACGGCACCCAATATTTTAGCGGCTGCTCCATGCCGGCTTTGTGCGTGCTCTCGTGAATCTTGGCGCCGCTATAGTCGATGCCGTAGCCGATCACCGGCCAGCCATAATTCTTTCCCTTCTCGATGATGTTGACCTCATCGCCGCCGCGCGGTCCATGCTCGTGCTCCCACAGCTTGCCGGTCACGGGGTGGAGCGCGAGGCCTTGCGGGTTGCGGTGGCCGTAACTCCAGACCTCCGGCTTGGCCGCCGCGCTGCCGACGAAAGGATTGTCCGCAGGAACCGAGCCATCCGGCCGGATGCGGATGATCTTGCCGAGATCGTTGCCCAGATTCTGCGCCTGGTCACGGGTGGTGAAATGTTCGCCCATTGTGAGAAAGAGATTGTCGTCCGGCGTCTGCACGATGCGGCAGCCGAAATGATTGCCGCTGGAGAGCGGACCTGCCTGGCGGAAGATCAGCTCGACTGCCTCCAGTCGGGGCGTGCCTTCGTCGAGGAGCCGAGCGCGGGCGAGCGCGGTGCGTGCGCCGCCGTCTACCGGCTCGGCATAACAGAAATAGATAGTGTGATTCTGCGCGAAGCTGCGGTCGAGCACGAGGTCGAGGAGACCTCCTTGGCCCGACGCGAAGACTTTCGGTACGCCGGCGAGGGCGGGCGAAAGAGTTCCGTCCTGGGCGATGATGCGCATGCGCCCGGGGCGTTCGGTGGTCAGCATGCGACGGTCAGGCAGGAAAGCGAGTGCCCAAGGATGAGCGAGCCCCTTGGCCGCGGTCTGCACGACGAAATCGCCGGCGGAAGAATGAAAAACTTGGCCGCCAGCGGGGGCGCAGCCGACTGCAACGAGCGCGCCCGCGCACATCAGGGCGGACCATCTCATGCAATGCTCCCTGCGCGCCGCGCCGAGCTGCGGGCGTCAATTCGTGTCGCGCTGATCGGCCAACCATGCGTTCCCGCCGATCTTCCAGCAAGCCTGTGGTGCTTCACATCGGTGTGACAGCATTATTCACTTTCCCGCCCGTCCACCGCGTGTCATCGTTTGCAGAAATCCGTCTGGCGAACAGGCGAGGATAGCGATGAAGATGATCGCGATTGCCACGGCGATTGCCCTCGCAGTCGGCGGCGCTCCCGTCGCCTACGCGCAAAGCTATCCATCGCATCCCATCACCATCATTGTGCCGTTCCCCGCCGGCGGGCCGACGGATACACTCGCGCGTATTTTGAGCGAGCGCATGCGAGTCTCGCTCGGCCAGCCAGTGATCATCGAGACCGTAACCGGCGCCGGTGCGAGCATCGGCGTCGCGCGCGCCGCGCAAGCGGCGCCCGACGGCTATACCCTCAGCATCGGCAATTGGACGAGCCACGTCGGAGCCGGCGCCATGTATCCGGCGGCGCACGATGCGGTGTTGGAGTTGCAGCCGGTGTCGCGCGTCAGCGCCACGCCACTGATGATCATCGGCAAGAACGCGCTGCCGCCGAAGAACGCGCAAGAGCTGATCGCTTGGCTCAAGGCGAATCCGGGCAAGGCATCGGCCGCAACTGTGGGGGCCGGCAGCGGGGCGCATATCTGCTTGCTCTACTTCGAGCAGAAGACCGGCACGAGTTTTCAGCTCGTTCCCTACCGCGGCGGCGCGCCGGTGATGCAGGATCTCGTGGCGGGGCAGATCGACTTTTTTTGCGCCGAGGCTTCGCAAACCCTCTCGTTCCTGCGCAGTGGCGCGATCAGAGCCTTCGCCGTGATGTCGAAAGAGCGCTGGCCCGCCGCGCCCGATGTGCCGACCATGGACGAGGTCGGGGTGTCCGGAATGTACATTTCATTCTGGAACGGCCTGTGGGTGCCCAAAGGCACGCCGCGGGATATCGTCG
>Ga0209647_1000893_pt1 | contig 26759 bp, 20 predicted proteins | sample GraSoi_2013_60cm_FD_185827 | JGI IMG/M metagenome (GOLD analysis project Ga0209647, IMG submission 185827) | Grasslands soil microbial communities from the Angelo Coastal Reserve, California, USA - Sample 9_17_2013_60cm (SPAdes) (version 2) | ecosystem: Environmental > Terrestrial > Soil >... | reverse complement strand
GCGCACCTTGAAGATGCGCCGCGGCTTCTTCTGGCAGCTCATACGGATCGGGCCGGCGCTTGCGGAAGAGGTCGAACAGCGCCGTCGCGTCGAGGAGATCATCGACTTTCTCAAGATCCAGCATGTTCGCAAGATCCAGGTCGGGAAACTACCTTACGGTCTGCAGAAGCGGGTGGAGCTCGGCCGCGCGCTCGCCATGGAGCCGGATCTGCTCCTGCTCGACGAGCCGATGGCCGGGATGAATCTGGAGGAGAAGGAGGACATGTGCCGCTTCATCCTCGACGTGAACGCCCATTACGGCACCACGATCGCGCTGATCGAGCATGACATGGGCGTGGTGATGGATTTATCCGATCGCGTGCTCGTGCTCGATCACGGCATCAAGATCGCCGACGGCAAGCCGGCCGAGGTGCAGGCCGATCGCGCCGTCATCGACGCTTATCTCGGCCTCACGCATTGAGGGCGCGATGCTCGGCCCCGTTCTCGAAACGCTGATCGGCGGCCTCATGACCGGGGTGCTCTACGCGTTGGTCGCGCTCGGCTTCGTGCTGATCTTCAAGGCGTCCGGCGTGTTCAACTTCGCGCAAGGCGCCATGGTGCTGTTCGCCGCGCTGTCGTTTGCGCGGCTGTCCGAGTTCATGCCGCTGGTGCTCGCATTCGCGCTCTCGGTTCTGATCATGATTGCGCTCGCTTACGCGATCGAATTTTTGGTCTTGCGCCGCCTGGTCAACCAGGAAGGCATCATCCTGTTCATGGCGACGCTGGGAATCGCGTACTTTCTCGAGGGCTTCGGGCAGAGCATCTGGGGCAGCGACATCTACAAGATCGGGCTCGGGTTGCCGACTAATCCGATCTTCATTCTGGAGTCTGTCTTTCCCGGCGGGCTGTTGATCGACCCGGTCGAGCTCATTGCCGCGAGCATCTGCGCCGTGATGGTGCTGGTGCTGGCGGTCTTCTTTCAGGTGACGCGGATCGGCCGGGCCTTGCGCGCCGTCGCCGACGATCACCAGGCCGCGCAATCCGTCGGCATCCCGCTCAATCGGATTTGGATCATCGTATGGGCCGCGTCGGGGCTTGTCGCGCTCGTGGCCGGCATGATGTGGGGCGCCAAGCTCGGCGTGCAGTTTTCGCTTTCGCTCATCGCGCTCAAGGCGCTGCCCGTGCTCATCCTCGGCGGCCTCACCTCGATCCCGGGGGCGATCGTCGGCGGCTTGATCATCGGCGCGGGCGAAAAGCTCGCCGAGGTCCTGCTTGCCCCGATCCTCATCCGCACCTTCGATCTCGCCGGCGGCGGTATCGAGAACTGGTTCGCCTACGTGCTCGCGCTCATTTTCCTGCTCGTTCGCCCGCAGGGACTGTTCGGCGAGCGTATCATCGAGCGGGTGTGACGCCGTGCTTTACCGCGAAGTCGGTCAGTACAAGACCTCCTACGAGGCAGATCAGGCGATCTTTCCGATCGCGCAGGATCGCTGGTTCGTGGTTGGCCTCCTCGCGTTCGGCTTTCTCGTGGTGCCGCTGTTCGCGGGGCAATATTTTTACACCGAGGTGCTGATCCCGGTGCTCATCCTCTCGATCGCCGCGATCGGGCTCAACATCCTCACCGGCTATTGCGGCCAGCTCTCGCTCGGCTCCGGCGGCTTCATGGCGGTGGGCGCCTACGCCGCCTACAATCTCGCACTGCGGCTGCCGCAGACCAACATCATCCTGGTCTTCCTGTTTGCCGGCGTCATGGCGATGCTGGTCGGCCTGCTGTTCGGGCTGCCCTCGCTGCGGATCAAGGGCTTTTATCTCGCGGTCGCGACGCTCGCTTCCCAGTTCTTCCTCGAATGGGCCTTCGCGCGCGTCAAATGGTTCACCAACTACGCGCCGTCCGGCTCGGTCGCGGTGAGCCGGATCGAGCTGTTCGGCATTCCCATCGATACGCCGGCCAAGACCTACATCTTCGTGCTGGCGATGACGGTGGTGCTCGCGCTAGCCGCCAAGAATCTGGTGCGTGGCCGACTCGGTCGCATGTGGATGGCCATTCGCGACATGGATATCGCGGCGGAGATCATCGGCATCCGGCCGCTGCAGGCCAAGCTCTCCGCGTTTGCGGTGTCGTCGTTCTATATCGGGGTTGCGGGGGCGCTGTGGGGGTTCCTGCGGCTCGGCTCGTGGGAGCCGTTGGCGTTCGACGTCAACCGCTCGTTCCAGGTGCTGTTCATGATCATCATCGGCGGGCTCGGCACCATCCTGGGCTCTTTCCTGGGCGCCGCGTTCATCGTGCTTATTCCCATTTCTCTCAACCAGCTGCCGGCATGGCTCGGGATTTCGATGTCGACCGCAGCGATTTCGCATATCGAATTCATGTTGTTCGGGGCAATTATCGTGTTTTTCCTGATTGCCGAGCCACACGGCCTGGCCCGGCTATGGGCGATCGCCAAGGAGAAGCTTCGGCTGTGGCCGTTCCCGTATTGAGGCCGCGACAATTCGCGGGCACACTCGCCCCCAGAGGCGGGGTAGAACCCCGCGATGGCCGGCCGGCAGCGGCCCGGCGCGTCAATGGAGGAATGCCTATGATCGGCAAGACACTGACCGCAAGACATGCCGGGATTGCGCTCGCGGCGCTCTTGGGCGGCCTGGCGATGGCTGCGCCGGCGCTGGCGCAGAACGAGCAGTTCATCCCCATGCTGGTGTATCGGACCGGCGCCTACGCGCCGAACGGCGTCCCGTTCGCCAACGGCCTCGCCGACTACTACAACCTCGTCAACGAACGTGACGGCGGCATCAATGGTGTCAAGATCGTATTCGAGGAATGCGACACCGGCTACGCCACCGATCGCGGCGTGGAATGCTACGAGCGCCTCAAGGGCAAAGGCCCCACCGGCGCCGCCTACGTCATCCCGCTCTCGACCGGCATCACCTTCGCGCTCACGGAGAAGGCGCCGATCGACAAGATCCCCATCATCTCCATGGGCTACGGCCGCTCGGAATCGCGCGACGGTTCCGTATTCCAGTGGAATTTCCCGCTGCTCGGCACCTATTGGACTGCCGCCGACATCATTCTCCAGTTTATCGCCGATCAGGAGCGCGGCTGGGACAAGATGAAGGGCAAGCGGATTGCTCTCGTGTACCACGACTCGCCCTATGGCAAGGAGCCGATCGCGCTCCTGCAGAAGCGCGCGCAGATGCATGGCTTCGAGACCATGTTTCTGCCCGTCACCCATCCCGGCGTGGAGCAGAAGGCGACGTGGCTGCAGATTCGGCAGAACCGTCCCGACTACGTGCTGCTGTGGGGCTGGGGCGTGATGAATTCGACCGCCATCAAGGAGGCGGTCGCCGTCGGCTATCCGCGCGAGAAGATGTACGGCGTGTGGTGGTCCGGCGCCGAGCAGGACGTTCGCCCGGCCGAAGAGGGCGCCAAGGGTTATAACTCCGCCGCCCTTCAGCACACGGCGGGTCAATTTCAGTTGCACCAGGACCTGAAGAAGTACCTCTACGACAAGGGCAAGGGTTATGCCGCGAAATGGGATGAGACCGGGGAGATCCTGTACATCCGCGGCCTGATCAATGCCATGCTCGGCGTGGAAGCGATCCGCACCGCGCAGGAGAAGTTCGGCAAGAAGCCGATGACCGGCGAGCAGGTTCGGTGGGGCCTGGAAAACCTCAACGTGACCGCCGACCGGCTGAAGCAGCTCGGTTTCGAGAACGAGCTGAAACCGATCAAGGTTTCGTGCGAGGACCATGAGGGCACGCGGATGGGCCGCATTCAGACCTGGGACGGCAAGAAATGGAATGTCGCGTCGGATTGGATCACGTCCGACGATTCCGTCATCGCGCCGATGGTCAAGGAGGCGGCGGCCAAATACGCGGCGGAAAAGAACATCACGCCCGGGTGTCTCGTGACCAACTGATGCCGGTTGGCTCCGATCGCAACGTGGAGGGGGCGGCCCAACCGCCTCCTCTCGGTGCAGGTGCGGCGGCGGATCGCATCGCGGCGACGGGCGCCGCGGCGCCGATCCTTTCCGTCAACAATATCGAGGTGGTCTACGACCACGTCATCCTCGTGCTCAAGGGCGTCTCGCTGACGGTTCCCAAGGGCAAGATCGTCGCGCTGCTCGGCGCGAACGGCGCCGGCAAGTCGACCACGCTCAAGGCGATCTCCAACCTTCTCTCCGCCGAGCGCGGCGAAGTGACCAAAGGCTCCATCATCTTCGACGGTGAAGAGGTGCACGCACGCTCGCCCAACGAGCTGGTGCGGCGCGGCTGCATCCAGGTCATGGAGGGGCGCCATTGCTTCGCGCACCTCTCCGTCGAGGAGAACCTCTTGACCGGTGCGTTCACGCGCGGCGGCGCTGGCGCCGCCATCCGGCGCGACCTCGACCTCGTCTACTCCTATTTCCCGCGGCTCAAGGAGCGCCGCAGTGCGACCGCCGGCTACATCTCCGGCGGTGAGCAACAGATGTGCGCGATCGGACGCGCGCTGATGTCGCGCCCGAAGATGATTCTCCTCGACGAACCCTCGATGGGGCTCGCGCCGCAGCTCGTGGAGGAGATTTTCAAGATCGTCGGCGACCTCAACGCGAAGGAGGGGGTTTCCTTTCTTCTTGCGGAGCAGAACACCCGCATGGCGTTGAAATACGCGCGCTACGGCTATGTGCTGGAAAGCGGCCGCGTGGTGCTCGACGGCGATGCCAAGGCCTTGGGCGAGAACGAGGACGTGAAGGAATTCTACCTCGGCATGGCGGAAGGGCGGCGCAAGTCGTTCCGCGAGGGCAAGCACTACCGGCGGCGCAAGCGCTGGCTGGCGTAGTTCTTTTCGCCATGTCGCTGGGCCTGCAAGCGTTCGATCTCTCCGCCATTGGACCCAGCGGCGATGCCTTTGCGAATCCGTCATGGCCGGACTTGTTCCGGCCATCCACGACTTTCGGTGCCGCGAGGGCAAGACATGGATGCCCGGGACAAGCCCGGGCATGACGCCGGAGATGCCATGCGTTACGAGCACTACGACTCGCTCGAGCTCCGCGATCCCGACGCGCGCGAGCGTGACTTTTTCACCCGGCTGCCCGATCTCCTTGCGGTCGCCATGCGTGCGCCGGGATGGGCGAGGCAGCTTGCCGGCATCGATCCCCAAGCCGTGACCTCGCGCGCAGCGCTCGCCAAGCTGCCGCTGCTGCGCAAATCCGATCTCGCCACGCGCCAGAAGGAGGCGCCGCCGTTCGGCGGGCTCAATGTCACGGCGCCCGGGCGCCTGCGGCGGCTGCTGATGTCGCCGGGGCCGATCTCCGAGCCGGAGGGCAAAGGCAGGGATTTCTGGGGCGCGGCGCGCGCGTTTTTCGCCGCGGCCTTCCGCTCGGGCGACATCGTGCACAATTGCTTTTCTTACCATCTCACGCCGGGCGCTTTCATCATGGAGTCGGGTGCGCATGCGCTCGGTTGCGCCGTCATCGCCGCCGGCACCGGCAACACCGAGCAGCAGCTCGAGGCCATCGCGCATTTCCAGCCGAGCGGCTATGTCGGCACGCCGGACTTCCTGAAGATTTTGCTCGATGCCGCGGCGAAAGCGGGCAAAGACGCCTCCTCCCTCAGGCGGGCCCTCGTATCGGGCGCGGCCTTGCCGAGCTCCCTGCGCCAGGAATTGGCAACGCGCGGCCTCGCAGTGTGCCAGTGCTACGCGACCGCCGATCTCGGCGTCATCGCCTACGAGAGCGAGGCGCGCGAAGGCATGATCGTCAACGAGACGCTGCTGGTCGAGATCGTGCGGCCCGGCACCGGCGATCCGGCGGCATTGGGCGAGGTGGGCGAAGTGGTCGTCACCGCGTTCAACCCGGACTATCCGATGATTAGGCTCGCGACCGGCGACCTCTCGATGGTGATGGCGGGCCGCTCGCCGTGCGGACGCACCAATATGCGCCTTGCCGGCTGGATGGGCCGCGCCGACCAGACCACCAAGGTCAAAGGCATGTTCGTGCATCCCGGGCAGGTCGCGCAGGTCGGCGCGCGCCATCCCGAGCTCGGCCGCCTGCGCCTCGTGGTTGCGCGCGCGGGCGAGCAGGATGTCATGACCTTGATCGCCGAATGCCCCGCGCCGAGCGCCTCTCTGCAGGAGGCGGTCACCGCGACGTTGCGCGCGGTGACGAAGCTGTCCGGCGACGTCAAGCTCGTGGCCCCGGGCAGCTTGCCCAACGACGGCAAGGTGATCGCGGACGAGCGGCCGGTGGGATGAGTTGGCGGACCGACTCGCTCTCGCCAGGGCGTGTCATGACGCCGAAAAACTCCCACTTGCATATGCTATTGTTTTTCCTCGCGGGGATTGTGTAGCTGGATCGACCAACTTGATGCAGGACGCATACCAGCGGCGGTTGGTACTCCATCCGCCGTCATTGCCGGGCTTGACCCGGCAATCCATCTCGTTGAATGAAGCGCTTCTTTTTCGATGGATGCGCGGGTCAAGCCCGCGCATGACGAGTCGAGGATAACAGCCGTTGGTATCACTTTTTATCTTTACGACAGCAGCGGATCGGGCCCGTCGCTGAAATTCGGTGGGATGGACGCGATGAACGAAGCGAGCGCCCCGGCCGCCACCGTCGATCGGCCGGCAGTCGCCGGCAAGATCGGCGTGCTGCTGGTCAATCTCGGCACGCCCGAGGCCGCCGATGCCGCCTCCGTGCGGCGCTATCTCAAGGAATTTCTCAGCGATCCGCGGGTGATCGAGGATCAGGGGCCGCTCTGGCAGCTCGTGCTCAACGGCGTGATCCTGCCGATCCGGCCACGGAAAAAGGCGCGCGACTACGCCAGGATCTGGAACTACGAACGCAACGAATCTCCGCTCAAGACCATCACTCGCTCGCAGGCCGTCAAGCTCGCGCGCGCGCTCGAGCCGCTCGGCAAGCACCTCGTGATCGAGTGGGCCATGCGTTACGGCAATCCGTCTATTGCGTCCAAGCTCGGCGAGCTCGTCGCACAAGGCTGCGAGCGCATCCTCGTCATCCCGCTCTATCCGCAATACTGCGCGGCGACGACGGCGACCGCGTGCGACGAAGTGTTTCGCGCCCTCGCGCGCATGCGCCATCAGCCCTCGGTGCGCATCGCGCCGCCTTATTACGATGATCCCGTTTATGTCGAGGCGCTGGGGTCCTCGGCCGGGGCGGAGCTCTCTCAGCTTCCGTTCAAGCCGGACGTGATCCTCGCCTCGTTCCACGGCGTGCCGAAAGCCTATGTGGATAATGGAGATCCCTATTATGCGCAGTGCGTGGAGACCACGCGGCTTCTGCGCGAGCGGCTCAATCTCGACGAGTCGAAATTGATGATGACGTTTCAGTCGCGGTTCGGCCGTGGCAAATGGCTCGAGCCGGCGACGAATCGCACGGTCCGAAAACTTGCCAAGGACGGCGTGAAAAATCTCGCGGTGATCACGCCGGGCTTCTCCGCCGATTGCCTGGAAACGCTCGAGGAGATCGCGATCGAGAGCGCGCGGCTGTTCAAGAAATACGGCGGCGAGAACTTCGCGGCGCTGCCCTGCCTCAACGACAGCGCGCCCGGCATGCTGGTGATCTGGCAGATGGCGCTGCGCGAGCTCAAGGGCTGGGTGTGAGCTCGGCGGGTGGACCTCGGGCATGTGGCGCGGCTCCAAGCCCACCGCTCGCTCTATCCGTGCTATTGCTGCGCACGCCGAGCCAAATGTCGCTGAGACGGAATGGCGATGCCTCGACCCTGGTCGGAACAGCGAAAGAAGCGCCTGTCGTCGATGCAGGCCGCGGGCCGGCGTCCTGACGAGATCGCCGCGGCGCTCGGCTTGCGCCGCGAGCAGGTGGTCGCGCGGCTCAAGCTCATCGCCAGTTGGGAGCGCAACCGGGTAGTTTTCGCCAAGGCATTGCGGAAACGGGCGCAGGCGCGCCTCGCGCGCGGTCGAAAGGCGATCGCGGATATGAAGAAGGCGATCGCAACCGGGATGGCTCGCAATCGGGCCATAGCGCAAGCCTATGACGCCGGAGCCACCTGGCGGGAGATCGGCGCGCATTTTCGCCTCACCCCGGAGGCTGCCAGTGCCGCGGGGCGGAGATATCGCAGCGGCCGGCGGTCGGTGAAGACGCGGAAGGGAAGGCGTCCCGCGCGCGCTCGGGGACGCAAGCGCTGACGCGCGCAGCTTCCTCGCGCTCGCAGCTCATTGCGGCTTGTGCGGCGGTGATGGAAGGGCAGGCTGCATCCACGCAATTTGTGACTGGACGAGACCTTTGCGAATCTTTCAGCCTGCGCGCGAGGCCGAGACGCGCTCACGATTTTGATGAGGCTCGCAGCGTCGTTGTCGTCGTCTCCGGCTAAATCCTTGAATCGGGTGGATTCTTTAGGTGCATTTTGAAGCATTTTCTGCGTACGTTTCGCGCTTGACTGCAAAAAAGAGCCGTAGTATGGATACGCATCCTCGCTCCTGAGGGGTGTCTTCTAGAGCACCTTCCTGAAGGCGGAGCGAGGAGTGGCGTCCCGCGGCGGCCGGCTGGTAACCGCTCGCCCCGGGAGGTTCGGCACCCCGCCTTCCGGGCACTACGACCCGGGTGCGAGGAGCTCGCTAGAACCGATCCGGACGCAATTCCGGTGAGGGAGAAGCGCGGCGCCCGGCCCAAAATCGCCACGGTGGAGCGCCGAGAGGCGAGCGTCCCGCGTTATGGGACGCAAGGCGCCTCACAAACGCCTGGCGTGCCGCGTCAAGGCACGCCCAACGGGTGCTTAGCACCAGCACCCGTACGTCTCTCGGTGCTCCGCCCGCCCCTCATTCCGGGTGAGCGAAGCAAAAGGCAAAACCCGGGCGCAAAAACGCGCCGCGGGAACGAGAAAGGCTGTGTGAAATGGGGAGATGCGTGAAATGAGGAGATATGACCGCGCGTGCCGTTCTCGTTATTGTGCCCTCGCCCCGCTTGCGGGGAGAGGGCGGCTCGGTACTCGGCACGTAAAGGACTGGGTGAGGGGGGCGTGCCGAAAAGCTGCCCCTCACGCTTCAATCTGCCCCTCACCCCACCCTTTCCCCGTTCGCTTCGCTCACGGGGCGAGGGAGCCGACCGAGCGCGTGGCCGGGCAAGGCACAACAGACGCACGGGAACAACGCGCGGGCCGCCCTCTGCCCGCAAGCGGGGCGAGGGCACGTGCCGCGCCGTCTCAAATTTCAACGCGCATACGCGCGTCCCGGGAGACGAGGAGATACGCCGCGTGATTCCGGTTGCCTGCTTACGCCACCCCCGCGCGCAGCAGGTCGTGGAAGTGCACGACGCCGACGGGGCGCCCGCCATCGACCACGATCAGCTGCGTCTTCTTCGTCGAATTGAGCACTTCGAGCGCCTCGCTGACCAGTTGATCGGGCCGCACGGTCTGCGGCTGCGACGTCATCACCTGCTCGACCTTGAGCTCGAGCAGGTTGGCGCTCATGTGCCGGCGCAAATCTCCATCCGTGATGATGCCCACGAGCAAGCCGCGGCGGTCGGTAATGCCGACGCAGCCGAAAGTCTTGGCCGTCATCTCGGCGATCGCCTCCGACATGCGGGTGCCGACCGTGGCGAGCGGGATCTCGCTGCCGGTATGCATGATGTCGCGCACGAATTTGAGCATCGCGCCGAGGCGGCCGCCAGGGTGCAGTCTGCTGAAGTCGACGGCGGTGAACCCTCGGCTCTCCAGCAGCGCGATGGCGAGCGCGTCGCCGAGCGCGGCCTGCATCAGCGTCGAGGTCGTGGGAGCGAGATTGTGCGGGCAGGCCTCCCGCGCCTGCGGCACCGCCAATACCACGTCGGCCGCTCGGCCGAGCGTGCTGTCGCTGACCGCGGTGACGGCAATGAGCCCGATGCGGAAGCGGCGCGAGTAGTCGATCAGATCCTTGAGCTCGACCGTCTCCCCCGACCAGGAGAGTGCCATGATGACGTCATCGGGCGTGATCATGCCGAGATCGCCATGGCTCGCTTCGCTGGGGTGGACGAAGAAGGCGGGTGTGCCGGTGGACGCGAAGGTCGCCGCGACTTTTCGGGCAACGTGGCCGGACTTGCCCATTCCGGTCACGATCAACCGGCCATGCGCGCCGGAGATCAAATCCACGGCGGCCATGAAGGCGCGGCCGAGCCCATCGTGGATGGCGGCTGCGAGCGTGGTGAGCCCGGTCGCTTCGACATCGAGCGTTCGCACCGCCGAAGCGATCAGCTCGCCGCTGCGGGCACTCATACGTCGTTCAGTGCTCAGCGCCTTGGGCATCGAGATCCGACAGTATGCAAAAGCGGGCGATCTACGCCCCAGCCGAGATACTATATCCGCTTTGGCTTGGTTAACCAAAGCATAACGAGGCTAGCTATCGCCCAGCAAGCGCTTGAGCTCGGCGCGCATGGCCGGCGCAATGTCGTCGCGTTCGAGCGCGTAAGCGATGTTGGCCGCGAGAAAACCCACTTTCGAGCCGCAATCGAAGGCTCTGCCTTCGAATTCCAGCCCGTAGAACGGCTGCATTCGTGCGAGTTCGATCATCGCATCGGTGAGCTGGATTTCGCCGCCCGCGCCGCGCCGCTCTGCGGCAAGAACACCGAAGATCTCCGGCTGCAGAATGTAGCGGCCGGTGATGATGAGGTTCGAGGGTGCCTTTTCGCGCGCAGGTTTCTCGACCATTCGGGTGACCGAGAACAGGCCGCCTTCGCGCTCGCCGACGCCGACGACGCCATACATGTGCAGGCGATCGGCCGGCATCTTCTCCACCGCAATGATATTGGCGCTGTCGGGGAGGTCGCGCCCCGCGTCGATCATCTGGGCGAGGCAGCCGCGGTTGTGCTGCACCAGCACATCGGGGAGCAGCAGTGCGAACGGTTCATGCCCCACGAGCTCGCGCGCGCACCAGACGGCATGGCCGAGCCCCAAGGGGACTTGTTGACGCGTGAAGCTCGCGGTTCCCGGGCCTGGCAAATCGCGCGCCAGCGCCTCGAGGTCCTCTCGCCGCTGGCGTTCCGTGAGCGCGTGCTCGAGCTCGAATTGGCGGTCGAAATGGTCCTCGATGACGGCCTTGTTGCGGCCGGTGACGAAGATGAAATGCTCGATTCCCGCTTCGCGCGCCTCATCGACCACGTGCTGGATCAACGGCCGGTCGACCACCGGCAGCATCTCCTTCGGCATGGCCTTGGTGGCCGGCAGGAATCGGGTGCCGAGTCCTGCGACCGGGAAAACGGCTTTGCGGATCGGTCTCATGATGTCGCTTCAATTGTAACGGGAAGCCGCCCCACCTGTCTCGGTATTGCCGAAGTTTGGGCGTGCAATGGCAGTGCCAGTGGCAGGCAATAAGTCCCATCCGTGCTGTGGCGGCAAGAGGCCCGCAGCTATAATCCTAAGTCCCGGCGGAACAAACCACCGTCAAGGAAGCCGCAACTTTGAACGAATTCTCTGTGAGCCCGATGCGCAACATTACGAGCCAAGTTGGACGGCCATGGCAAGAGTTGCGCCGCCAGTAGTCTTCAGCCTGGCCGTTTTGGCAGCTGCCGTTTGCGCAACCCCGGCGTTTGCCCAGGGCTTTGACATTCGCACTTTGTTCAACTCGTCCGCACCGAGCACCAGCGCAGCTCCTGCACCCGCGGCTCCCGCGGGTGCGCAGGAATGGAGCGGCGAATCGGGGGCGTCCAATCACCCGCTCATGAGTGCGCAAGCGATACGGGCCGCTGCCGCCAATTTCCGCAACTGTCTTGCCGGACTGTGGCCGCAGGCCGAACGCCGCGGCGTTTCGCGCGCGGTCTTCGAAGCGAACGTTTCGGGACTTACGCCCGATCTGCGCATCATGGATCTGCTCGATGCCCAGCCGGAGTTCACAAAATCGATCTGGGATTACCTCGATATCCTGGTGAACGAGAACCGCATCCAGAACGGCAAGGCGATTCTCGCGAAGCACCGCGCAACATTCGACGCCGCTGAGAAGGCGTATGGCGTCGATCGCCACGTCATCGCCGCCATCTGGGGCGTGGAATCCAATTACGGAACACAGATCGGCGAGCGTTCGGTCATCCGTTCGACGGCGACGCTTGCCTGTATCGGCCGCCGGCAGGACTATTTCCGCGAGGAATTTCTCTCGGCGTTGGAAATTCTCTCGCGCGGCGATGTGATCCCCGAGCATCTCACGGGCTCGTGGGCGGGCGCGTTCGGCCCGACCCAGTTCATGCCGACGTCGTTCAAGCGCTACGCCGTCGACTTCGACGGCGACGGTCGTCGTGACGTCGTCGACTCCGTGCCCGATGTAGTCGCCTCGACCGCGAACAATCTCAAGAAGGATGGCTGGGTCACCGGCCAAACCTGGGGCTACGAGGTCGTGGTGCCGAAAGGCTTCAATTTCCTGCTCGCCGATCGCTCGCGCGTGATGGCGGTCAACGAATGGGAGCGACTGGGCATCCGGCGCGCCGGCGGCAAGCCATTCCCGCGCGCGCAGGACCGCGCCTATTTGCTCGTGCCGGCGGGTGCGCAGGGTCCGGGTTTCCTGATGCTGCAGAATTTCCGCGTGATCATGAAATACAACCCGGCCGAGGCTTACGCGCTCGCCATCGGCCATCTCGCGGACCGGTTGCGCGGCGGGGAGCCTTTCGTGCAGCCTTGGCCGCGGCACGAACGCGTGCTTACGCGGGAGGAACGTTACGAGCTGCAGCAGCGCCTGGCCGCGCGCGGCTACGACGTGGGCGAGCCCGACGGCCGGCTCGGGGGTAAAACTCGCAGCGCGCTGCGCCACTTCCAATCCTCGGTCGGAGAGGTGCCCGACGGGTTCGCTTCGGGGACGGTCCTGGAGCAGCTGCGCAGCCGATAGGGCATCTTCAAGTTGACGTTTTTTGGCTATATTGCGGGCCAGTTGGCGCGACGCGCCGGCATCGCGAGCTTCGCCACCGGCAGGTGATCATGGGCTTACGCAAGATTTGCCGAATTTGTGTGGTTGCCGCGGCAGCGGGCATTACGCTCGCGCTGCTGTCGCCCGTGCAGGCGCAATTCTGGGATTCTTGGGGCAATCGTCCGCAGCGCCAGCAGCAGCAGCAATGGAACAACAACTGGGGCGGCTGGGGGGGTGGGGGCGGCGGCTGGTTTGACCGCCGCAATGATGAGCGGCGCTATTACGATCCGTACCGACAGGAACGCGAGGCGCCCGTCGATTATTCGCGCGCGCCGCCGTCATCACAGAAGAAGCCGGAGGCGACGACTCCCATCGTCGTCATGGGCGATGCCAATGCGGATTGGCTGGCCTATGGGCTTGAGGATGCCTTCTCGGAAAACCCGGAGATCGCCGTCGTGCGCAAGCACCGCACCGATTCCGGTCTGATCCGCTATGACCAGCGCCGCGACCTCGAATGGCCGCAAGTGGCGCGCGAGATCATCGCCGCCGAGAAACCGAAATTCATCGTCGTGATGGTCGGAAACAACGATCGTCAAACGATCCGCGAAAAGGCCCCGCCTGCGCCTCGCCCGGGCACGCCCAAGCCGAATGCACAGGCGAGCCAGCCCGCGCCCGCGGCGACGCCGCCGATTCCGGCACCCCCGCCCGACCCGGAGCAACAACCGCTCGCGCCAGCTGAAGCCGCCGAACACGCGAACATGACGCCCGAGCAGGCGCGTCAAGCATCCTACGGGCCCTGGGAGTTCCACACGGAGAAATGGGAGCTTGCCTACGTCAGGCGCATCGACGCGATGATCGCAGCCCTCAAGAGCGCCGGCGTTCCGGTGCTCTGGGTCGGTTTGTCATCGCAACGCAATACGAAGCCCAGCGCGGATTCCTCGTACCTGAACGAGCTCTACCGCAGCCGGGCCGAGAAGGCGGGAATCATCTACGTCGACATCTGGGACGGTTTCGTCGACGAGGGCGGCCGCTACTCGGCGCAGGGCCCGGATTACGAAGGGCAGATCCGTCGGTTGCGCTCCGGCGACGGCGTCTATTTCACCAAGTTCGGTGCCCGCAAGCTCGCGCACTATGTGGAGCGCGAAATCCAGCGCAGCATCACGAACCGAGGTGTGCCGGTGGCGTTGCCGGTGCCGACGGACTCGGGTGCGCAGGCACCCAATGCGAAGACGGGCGCCCCCGCCCAGCGGCCCGCGGCCGGACCGGTGATGCCGCTGACTGCCATGCAAGTGGCGCCGGAGGAGCTGATTGGCGGCGGCCGCGCGAACCCGTCGGCCGTTGACGCAAGCGCCTCGCGCGTGCTGACCAAAGGTGATCCGATCGCGGCCCCAACCGGACGCGCCGATGACTTCAGTTGGCCGCGCGGCAGTGCGCTCAACACCCGGCCTGCAGCTCCCGATACGACCGCGGCGCCGGCCGCCCCGGCGATGGCGCCGGATGACGCGAGCGCGCCGGCGAAAGGCGCATCCGGGAAAGGCGCAGCGACGGCCGATTCGGGCCAAGTCAGCGCGACGACGGAGCAGAAGCCGGCCGCGCAGCGGCGCCCGCGCCGGCCCAATGCGCAGCGGCCGTTCTTCTTTCCAAACTTCTTTCGCTAGCGCGTGAGTCCGGCGCGGCGCGGCGAGCCGGCGCTGGCCAACCCTCAGCGCGGTAAGGTTGTCGATCCCATCAAGAACTTGTCGACGGCATGCGCTGCTTGGCGGCCCTCGCGAATAGCCCACACCACGAGCGACTGGCCGCGCCGCATGTCGCCGGCTGCGAACACTTTCGGATTGGAGCTCTGGTAGGCAACGGTATCGGCCTTGACATTGCCGCGCTGGTCGAGCTCGAGCCCGAGCTCTTCGATCATGCCTTTGTGCACGGGATGCGTGAAGCCCATGGCGAGCAGAACGAGATCCGCGTCAATTTCGAACTCGGTGCCTGCAACGGGCTTGATCTTCTCGTCGACGCGCACGCAATGCAGCTTCTTCACTTCACCATTCTCGCCGGAGAACTTGGTGGTCAGCACGGCAAAATCGCGCTGGGCCCCTTCTTCGTGACTCGCTGACGTGCGCAGCTTCAGCGGCCAATCGGGCCAGGTCAGCATTTTGTTCTCGCGCAAAGGCGGCTGCGGCAGAATCTCGAAGTTCGTGACTGAGCGCGCGCCTTGGCGGAACGCGGTGCCGATGCAGTCGGAGCCGGTGTCGCCGCCACCGATCACGACCACATGCTTGTCTGCGGCGAGGATCGGCTCGCCTTCCTGCGGTTCGCCGCTCACGCGCCGGTTCTGCTGCGGCAGGAAGTCCATGGCGAAATGGATGCCCTTGAGCTCGCGGCCGGGAATCGGTAGATCGCGCGCCTCTTCCGCCCCGCCGGTGAGCACGAGGGCGTCATAGTCGCGGAGCAAAGCCTCGGCGGGCACGTTCATGCCGACGTGGGCGTTGTAGTGGAAGGTGACTCCTTCCGCCTCCATCTGCGCAGCGCGCCGCGCGACGATGTGCTTCTCCATCTTGAAATCGGGGATACCGTAGGTCAGCAGGCCGCCAGCCTTGGCGAGCTTCTCGAACACGTGCACGTCGTGGCCGACCCGGGCGAGCTGCTGGGCACACGCCATCCCCGCCGGCCCCGAGCCGACGATCGCAACCTTTTTCCCGGTCCTGAGCGAGGGCGGTTCCGGCTTGACCCATCCCTGCTCGAAGGCACGATCGGCGATCGCGCATTCGATGGTTTTGATGGTGACCGGGTTGTCGTCGATGTTCAGCGTGCAGGCGGCCTCGCACGGTGCGGGGCAGACGCGGCCGGTCACTTCGGGAAAATTATTGGTGGAATGGAGGTTGCGCGCCGCCTCCTCCCACTCGCCGCGATAGACGAGATCGTTCCAGTCCGGGATCTGATTGTTGACCGGGCAACCGGTGTGGCAATAGGGAATGCCACAGTCCATGCAGCGTGCCGCTTGCTTCTTGTTCTCCGCCTCCGGCAGGGGATGGATGAACTCGCGCCAATGCTTGATGCGCTCTTCGACCGGCTCGTAGTGGCGGTCCTCGCGCTCGTATTCCAGAAAACCGGTAATCTTGCCCATTCGCGCTCAGGCGGCGGACGCCGCTATTCCGCCGCTTCCACGATCCGCTCCCGTTGCAGCTCGGCGAGTGCGCGCCGGTACTCGACCGGCATCACTTTGCGGAACATCGGGCAATATTTCTTCCACTCGGCCAGAATCCGCTCCGCGACCGCCGAGCCGGTGAAGCGCGCGTGCCTCGAGATCAGGAGGTTAAGGCGCTCCAGATCGTGTTGGGTCATATCGTCCATGACGTCGACCCGGCCATGCGATCCAAGATCATGAGCTTGATGATAGATGAGCTCGCTGGCCTCTTCTTCCTCCGGCAGCGGTTCGAGCTCGACCATGGCGAGATTGCAGCGCGAAGCGAAGCTGCCGTCCTCGTCCAGCACATAGGCGATGCCGCCGGACATACCGGCAGCAAAATTGCGGCCGGTGCGGCCGAGTACGACGACGATGCCGCCGGTCATGTATTCGCAGCAATGGTCGCCAGCGCCCTCGATCACGGCGACGGCGCCGGAATTGCGCACCGCAAACCGCTCCCCGGCGATGCCCCGGAAATAGCATTCGCCTTCGATTGCGCCATAAAGCACGGTATTGCCGACGATGATCGATTCCTCCGGCACGATGCCGGCATCGGCGGTCGGGCGCGCGATGATGCGGCCACCCGAGAGTCCCTTGCCGACGTAATCGTTGGCGTCTCCTTCGAGTTCGAAAGTCACCCCGCGCGCGAGCCAAGCACCGAAGCTCTGCCCGGCGGTACCGGTGAACTTCACGCTGATCGTATCGTCGGGCAGCCCCTCGTGCCCATATCGCTTGGCGATCTCGCCGGAAAGCATGGCGCCGACCGCGCGATCGGTGTTCTTGATGGCGCTTTCGATCCGCACCGGCGCACCTCGATCGAGCGCGCTCTGCGCCTGCGCGATCAGCCTGCGGTCGAGGATGTCATGGATCTTGTGATCCTGCGGCTCGCAGTTACAGATCGCCACGCCTCGCGGCGCCTCCGGCTTCAGGAACAGCCTGGAGAAGTCGAGCCCCTTGGCCTTCCAGTGCGCGACAACCTGGCGCCTGTCGAGCATCTGCATCTGCCCGATCATTTCGTTGAAGGTGCGATAGCCCAGTACGGCCATCAGCTCGCGCACCTCCTCGGCGACGAAGAAGAAATAGTTGATCACGTGCTCGGGCGCGCCGTTGAAGCGCTTGCGCAGCACGGGATCTTGAGTGGCCACGCCAACCGGGCAGGTATTGAGGTGACATACCCGCATCATGATGCAGCCAGCTGCGATCAAGGGCGCCGTCGAGAAGCCGAATTCATCGGCGCCGAGCAGCGCGCCGACCACGACATCGCGGCCCGTGCGCATGCCTCCGTCGACCTGTACGGAGATGCGCCCGCGCAGTCGGTTGGCCACCAGCGTCTGGTGTGTCTCGGCCAGGCCGATCTCCCAGGGCGAGCCGGCGTGTTTGATCGACGTCAGCGGCGAGGCGCCGGTGCCGCCTTCGAAGCCGGCGATGGTTACGTGATCGGCGCGCGCCTTGGAAACCCCCGCCGCGACGGTGCCGACGCCGACCTCGGAGACGAGCTTCACGGATACGAGCCCCTCCGGATTGACGTTTTTGAGATCGAAGATCAGCTGCGCCAGGTCCTCGATCGAATAGATGTCGTGGTGCGGTGGTGGCGAGATCAGCCCGACGCCGGGAGTCGAGTGCCGCACCTTGGCGATGATCTTGTCGACCTTGTACCCGGGAAGTTGGCCCCCTTCGCCGGGCTTGGCGCCTTGGGCCATCTTGATCTGCATCATGTCCGAGTTGACGAGATATTCCGTCGTCACGCCGAAGCGGCCGGAGGCGACCTGCTTGATGGCCGAGCGCATGGAATCGCCGTTCGGCAACGGCTTGAAGCGATCCGCCTCCTCGCCGCCTTCGCCGGTATTGGACTTCCCGCCGATGCGGTTCATGGCGATGGCGAGCGTGGTATGCGCTTCGCGCGAGATCGAGCCGAACGACATGGCGCCCGTAGAGAAGCGGCGCACGATGCGCTCGGCCGGCTCGACCTCCTCGATCGGCACCGGCTTGCGGCCGTCCTCTTGCGCAGATTTGAGCTGGAAAAGGCCGCGGATCGTGAGCAGCCGCTCTGATTGTTCGTTGCAGACCTCGGCGTAGGCGCGATACTCGTCGGGAAGGTTGCCGCGGACCGCGTGCTGAAGCGCCGAGACGGTGGCTGCGCTCCACGCGTGATCCTCGCCCCGCACGCGAAACTGGTACTCGCCGCCGACGTCGAGAGCATCTCGGTAAATCGGCGCATCGCTGAAGGCTTCGCGGTGCCGCCGCACCGATTCCTCGGCGATCTCGGCAAGCGCCACCCCTTCGATCCGAGTCGCGGTGCCGGTGAAGTACTCGGCGACAAACTCCGACTTGAGGCCGACTGCATCGAAAATCTGCGCGCCGCAATATGACTGGTACGTGGAGATGCCCATCTTGGACATCACCTTGAGAATGCCCTTGTCGATCGATTTGATGTAGCGCTTGACGATCTCTTTCTCGTCGAGCTTTTGCGGCAGATTCTCTTTCATCGCGCGCAACGTCTCGAAAGCGAGATACGGATTGATCGCCTCCGCGCCGTACCCGGCGAGACAGCAGAAGTGATGGACTTCGCGAGGTTCACCCGACTCGACCACGAGGCCGACCGAGGTGCGCAGGCCCTGCCGGATCAGGTGATGATGGACGGCCGCGCAGGCGAGCAGCGAAGGTATGGGAACATTGTCCGGTCCCGCGCGGCGATCGGAGAGAATGATAATGTTGATGCCTTCGCGCACGGCCGACTCCGCGCGGACGCACAGCGTGTCGAGTGCATCCTTCAGACCGGCGGCGCCGTACTCGGCCGGCCAGGTCGTGTCGAGGGTGCGCGATTTGAAGTGGCCGTCACCAACCTCCGAGATGGCGCGGATCTTCTCGAGATCCGCATCCGTGAGAATTGGCTGGCGCACCTCGAGGCGCTTGAGACGCGAGGTGCCCTCGAGATCGAACAGGTTCGGCCGCGGGCCGATGATCGAGACGAGGCTCATGACCAGTTCCTCACGGATCGGGTCGATCGGGGGATTGGTCACCTGCGCAAAGTTCTGCTTGAAATAGGTGAACAGCAGCTTCGGCTTGTCCGACAGCGCCGAGATCGGCGTGTCGTTGCCCATCGAGCCGACCGCCTCCTCGCCCTGGATCGCCATCGGCGACATCAGGATGCGCAAATCTTCCTGGGTGTAGCCAAAGGCCTGCTGGCGATCGAGCAGCGTAAGGTTCGATAATGCCGCCTGGCCGGGCGCAGGAGGCAGATCCTCGAGCACGATCTGGGTGCGCTCGAGCCACTCCTTGTAGGGATGGCTCTTGGCCAGCGTCGCCTTGAGCTCCTCGTCCGGGATGAGCCGGCCCTCGTCGAGATCTACGAGCAGCATCTTGCCGGGCTGCAGCCGCCACTTGGTGACGATATCCTGTTCCGGGATCGGCAGCACGCCCATCTCGGAGGCCATGATGATGCGCTCGTCGCGCGTGACGAAGTAGCGCGCAGGGCGCAAGCCGTTGCGGTCGAGGGTTGCGCCGATTTGCCGCCCATTGGTGAAAGCGATCGCGGCGGGGCCGTCCCAGGGCTCCATCAGCGCGGCGTTGTACTCGTAAAAGGCGCGTCGCTCCTCGTCCATGAGCGGATTTCCGGCCCAGGCCTCCGGAATCATCATCATGACCGCGTGCGCGAGCGGATAGCCGCCTTGGACGAGAAATTCGAGCGCGTTGTCGAAGCAAGCGGTATCGGACTGACCCTCGTACGAGATCGGCCACAGCTTGTTGATGTCCTCGCCGAACAGGTCGGAGGACACCGATGCTTGGCGCGCCGCCATCCAGTTGACGTTGCCGCGCAACGTGTTGATCTCCCCGTTGTGCGCGATCATCCGGTAGGGATGCGCGAGCGACCACGTCGGGAATGTGTTCGTGGAGAAGCGCTGGTGCACGAGCGCGAACGCGCTCTCGAAATCCTTATCGTGCAGATCGGGATAATAGGTGCAGAGTTGATCGGCGAGGAACATGCCCTTGTAGATGACGGTGCGGCACGAGATGGATACCGGGTAATAACCGGAAAGCCTGCGCTCCTTGCGCGTATAGATCGCGTGCGACATTGATTTGCGCAGGATGTAGAGGCGCCGCTCGAACTCGGTCTCGGTCTTGATCTTCTTGCCGCGGCCGATGAAGACCTGCAAATGCACGGGCTCGGTCGGCTTCACCGATTCACCCAGCGTCGAATTGTCAGTGGGCACCTGACGCCAGCCCAAGAGAGTCATGCCCTCGCGCTTGATCATCTGCGAGTAGATGTCGCAGATCACCTGCCGCCAGTCCTGATCGCGCGGCATGAACAGCGCGCCGACCGCATATTCCCCGGCCTTCGGCAAGCGAAAGCCCAGGCGGTCCGCCTTCTTGGCAAAGAACTTGTGCGGGGTTTGCACCAGAATGCCCGCGCCGTCGCCCGCGCGCGGGTCGGCGCCAACCGCTCCGCGATGCTCAAGATTGCAGAGGATGGCGAGCGCATCCTCGATCAGCTTGTGCGATTTTCTGCCCTTGATGTCGGCGATAAAACCGACCCCGCACGAATCCTTCTCGAGGGCGGGATCGTAAAGCCCATGCGCGGGCGGTAGCCCCGCGGTGTTCCCGAAGCCGATCGCAGGGTTGCGCTGGGCAGTCCCCTGACCGGCTCCCGTTGTGCGCCTGCCTGCCGCGCCCATGTCGTCCTCGCGTCTCACCCTGGCACAACCCCGAACCGGTGTGCATCTTGGCGCATCGTTCGCTACCGCAGCGCCGATCGGCGTCACGGCCTCAAGGGCACCGCTGGTCATTGGCGGCCTTTTCGCTATCGCGCTTGGCTGAGGCGCACGGCCGCTCGTGTTAGGCAGCCCCGCGAACGCGCGATGGCCCGCTTCTCACCGTCCGATGTGGGCCATATGACAAACCGGCCAAAAACAGTCGGACGGTCGCCAACTGGGACAGCAATACTGACCTAGTTTACCTTGCCAAATTCTAATCATGAAGGCAAGGGTTCGCCTATCGAGAAAATCGTTTTTTGCGCGAAAGTTTCGCCGCCGAGCGCAAAAACTCCGCGACATGTTTACGGTCGACATTCTCGGGCGACTTGCGCTCCGGTGGCGCTCGACTGTGACTTTGCGCTTGGCTTGTCGCCCCAGCATGATGGGCCCCGTACGACTGAAAGCGGCGCGCACGCCTTCTTGAACGCGGCGTGCACGCCGAGAAACGCATGAACTTCGCAAGCGACAACGCGGCCGGCATCGCGCCCGAAATCCTCGCGGCAATTTCACAGGCCAATGAAGGCGTCGCGCTGGCCTACGGAGGCGATGCCTGGACGAGGCGGGTCGAGGAGCGATTGGCCGATATTTTTGAGCATGAGCTTGCGGTGTTCCTGGTGTCGAGCGGAACCGCGGCCAACGCGCTCGCACTCGCGCAGCTGACTGAGCCCTGGGGCGCTGTGCTCTGCCATCGGGAGGCGCACATCGCCGCGGACGAATGCGGCGCGCCTGAATTCTACGGCGGCGGGATCAAGCTCGTGGGCTTGCCGGGCGAAGCAGGTAAGCTCGCGCCCGCGACGTTGCAGCGCGCGCTCGGCGCGATCTCGTGGGGTGGTCCGCATCACGTCAGTCCGAGCGTGCTGTCGCTGTCGCAGGCGACTGAAGGGGGCACGGTCTACCGGCCGGACGAAATCCGCGAGCTTGCCGAAATCGCGCACGCGCGCGGAATGTCGGTACACGTGGACGGCGCGCGCCTCGGCAACGCGCTCGCGCGCCTCAATGCCTCGCCGGCGCAAGCGACCTGGATGGCGGGCGTCGACGTTCTCTCATTCGGCGCCACGAAGGGCGGCGCGTTGGCCGCGGAAACGGTGATATTTTTCGATCCGGACCGTGCCGCAAACATGCCGGAGCGGCGTAAGCGCGGCGGGCATCTTATCTCCAAACATCGCTTCCTTGCCGCTCAGGTCGAGGCTTATCTCGCCGACGATTTGTGGCTCAAACTTGCGCGGCATGCCAACGCGATGGCCGATCGGCTGGCAGCCGGACTTGCCGCCGCGCAGTTCGTCCCAGTGTGGCCGGTGCAGGCCAACGAGGTGTTCGTCGCGCTGCCCATGCGGTTGGATCAGCGGCTCAGGGCCGCCGGCGCGAGCTATTATCCGTGGACGACGAATTCCCTGCCGAAAGACGTTGCAATGGATGGCGATGCCACCCTCGTGCGCCTCGTCACCTCGTTTGCGACCAGCGTCGAGGAGGTGGATCGATTTGTGGCGCTCGCCGGTACGTCTTGATGCCACGCCCATGCCCAAGCTACGCCCCATTCCTTGCTATCGTAGCGGCAGACAATTCGCTTGCCGGATCGTCGCTCGACGCTGGTAATCGGGGGATCACATCGTGAAACATCGAGTTCTACTTTGCGCGAGTCTTGCCGCATTCGCGCTGCTGGCGTCGCGACCGGGATGGACGCAGGCGCCTCCATACCCCGGCACCATCTACCGCGGCGATGGGGCATTGCCGTCTTATGAGGTCGTGACCATCGTGCGCTCGACCGGACTTGAGCCGCACGGGCGCCCCGTGCGCCAGGGTCCGGTCTATGCCTTGCGGGCCGTCGATCCCGCGGGAGAAGAGGTCCGAGTCGTTGTCGATGCCTATGATGGCCGCATCGTCAAAGTGATCCCGCTCACGGAGCCTCGTTACGCCATGCCGCTGATGCGGCCGCCGTTTGGGCCCGCGCCGCGGCCGATGGCAATGATCCCCGATGAGGGCCTTGACGATTTCACGCCTGCCAGTCCGGGCGGCCGCCCCTTGCCGCCCGGCTCTCCGGGGATCGTCCCGCGCGAGACCGCCGCGCAGGCCAGACCGCCGCTGCCGCGGCCCCGACCGAAGCTGGCGTCTGGTGACTCGCCTGCGCCGGCACCCGCCGGCCAGTATGAGTACGACGAATGATGCCAAAAAACGAAAGCGCCCCGGAAACCGGGGCGCTCCCTTGGATCGAACTGACGGCTTACGCAGCCTTGGCTTCGACCACCTTGGTCTCGCCGTTGCCGATCGGGATCTGGCGCGGCTTCTTCGCCTCGGGGATCTCGCGCACGAGATCGACGTGCAGAAGTCCGTTCTCGAGGGTCGCACCCTTGACCTGGACGTAATCGGCAAGCTGGAAGACGCGCTCGAACGCACGCGCCGCGATGCCCTGATAGAGCACCTCACCGTCGTTCTTCTCGTCCTTCGTCTGTTTCTCGCCTTTGATCGTCAGCGTGTTTTCCTTCGCTTCGATCGAAAGCTCGTTCTCGCCAAAGCCAGCCACAGCCACCGAGATGCGGTAGGCGTTGTCGCCGGTCCGCTCGATGTTGTAGGGCGGATAGCCCGGAGCAGCTTCGAAGCCGTCCAGCATAGAGAACAGCCGGTCGAAACCGACGGTCGAACGATAGAGGGGAGCAAGATCGAAAGTTCGCATGGCATAACCTCGTTGTTGAGCGAAATGCAGATGGTCCGCCCAGTGGGCCGGACCGCTTGTGCTTGTTGCGCAGCCCCATAAGGCCTGCGCAGGACGCATATGGGGAGGGTTGCGCGCAACCGCAAGGGGGCTAAAGGCTTGACGCAGCAAGGATTTTCCTGAAGTTCCCGCAACGCCACGAGCCTCGGGCTGCTCCCTGCCTGGGGCAGATTGAGACCACCCCGTGCCCTGCTATAAGGCGACCGCGCGAGCCTCCCGTCCATGACTCTCGTTTCGATCCCCGCCAACCCGGTGCCGGACGACGTCGTCACCGGAACCCTCAAGACGCCGGACGGAATCGCGCTGCGTTTTGCGCGATGGGCGCCCCCACGGGGGCGCAAAGGGACCGTCTGCTTGTTTCAGGGACGGTCGGAATTTATCGAGAAATATTTCGAGACCGTGCGCGACTTGCGCGCGCGAGGTTTCGCAGTAGCTACGCTCGATTGGCGCGGACAAGGGCTGTCGGACCGGACGCTGCGCAACGCACGCAAAGGCTATGTGCGGAACTTTGCTCAATACCAGATCGATCTCGAGACTTTCATCAACGAGATCGTGCTACCGGACTGTCCGCCGCCGTTGTTTGCGCTTGGTCAATCAATGGGCGCGACGATCCTGTTGCGCGCCGCCCATGCCGGCCATCGCTGGTTCGACCGCATGGTTCTGCTGGCGCCAATGATCGCCTTGCCGGGAATGCGCCGGTCCGGCGCGAACCGCATCATCGTCAAGGCCCTGCGCTCGATCGGCCTCGGCTCGCTCTACGTCCCGGGCGGCAGTGCGGCGGCCATCATCCAGCGTCCATTCAAAGGCAACCTGCTCAGCTCCGACCCGGTGCGCTACGCCCGCAATGTCGCCGTCGTCGAGGCGGAGCCGGCGCTCGCGATCGGTTCGCCGACGGTCGCCTGGTGCGATGCCGCCTTTCGCGTCATGGCCGATCTGTCCGAACCCGGCTATCCGGGGCGGATCCGGCAGCCGATCCTCATCATTGCCGCAGGAATGGACGGAATCGTCTCGACCCCGGCTATCGCCGAGTTTGCGGTCCGGCTGCGCGGCGGCTCGCATCTGATTGTGCCGGGCGCGCGCCATGAGCTGTTGATGGAGCAGGATCGGTTTCGCAAGCAAGCATTGGCGGCGTTCGATGCATTCGTGCCCGGCTCGCCGCTGTTCAAGTGATCCAGGAATGAATGATCAGCAGTCGAAGCCCATGGACTGGTTCGCACGCGATGTTGGCCACTCCTTCCCCAGTACCTCCATCGCCGCGGCGTGCACGCGCTTGTCGCCCGCCGCGATGATGCGTCCGCCCGCGTGGGGGGCGCTGCCTTCCCAGGTGGTGACGACGCCTCCAGCGCCGGCGATGATCGGCACAAGTGGAAGCACGTCGTACGACTTAAGCTCCGTCTCGATCACCAGATCGACATGGCCCGCCGCCAGCATGCAATAGGCGTAGCAATCCCCTCCATAGCGCGACAGGCGCACGGCTTTCTCAACCTGGGCGAAAATCTCGCGATCGTGCGCATTCATCAGCAGCGGGCTCGTGGTGAACAAAACCGCGCTGGCGAGATCGGGGCATGTGCGCACCCGCAGGTCCCGCTTCCCGTTGGGGCCGCGATAATGCGCGCGTCCGCCGTCGCCGCTGAACCGCTCGCGAGTGAACGGTTGATTCATCATACCGAACACCGGCTCGCCCGATCGCAGCAACGCGATCAGCGTGCCCCAGGCCGGCATGCCGGAGATGAAAGACTTCGTCCCATCGATGGGATCGAGCACCCAGACGTATTCCGCGTCGGGTCGTTCCTCGCCGAATTCCTCTCCAATAATGCCGTGGTCCGGGAAGGTGCGGCGAATGAGTGCGCGCATCGCCGTTTCGGCCGCGTGGTCAGCGGTGGTGACGGGATCGAATCCGCCGGGGCGACCCTTGTCCTCGATGCTCAGCGCCGTGCGGAAGAATGGCAGGATGGTCTCGCCCGACACCGATGCGAGCTCGTCGACGAAAGCGGAAAAGTCGATCGCGGTCATGTTGCGCCCCTCAGAGCAACGCTACGCCAGCGTCCGCGCTCCCGGATTGGAACCGCCATTGGCCCGCAGGCACTGCCTTTAATGGCTGGGCGAGCTTGGGTTTTTCGATTTTCAGCGGCCCCTGCACCCGCCCCAAAGGCCGCGCCTCTGCATTGCGGGAAGGCCACCTATGCCCAGAAAACGGTCACCGCCACCTTGCTTTCCCCTTGCCATTTGTGCGCTGCACTGTATGTTGTTGCGGTGCGGTAGCGCCTCGCGTTACCGCCGCCCTCCTTGGGCGTTTCCTCCCTAGACTTGGGCCGCTTGCAGTCGCAAGCGGCCCTTTTTTATTGGCATCGTGAACCAACGGTTATTCGGCTGCCGCGCGGTACGGCCGTAGCTCTTGGATCGGGAGCGCCGCGAGCGCATCAGCGAGCATCTCGAGGTCTGTGGCCAGCCGGCCGAAGGAGGCCGAGTGCTCGAACCGCCGCTCGTCCATGTAAAGCGCGCGGTTGAGCTCGAGCTGGATGGCATGCAGGCCGGCAGCCGGATTGCCGTAATGCTCGGTGATGAAGCCACCCGCATAAGGCTTGTTGCGGCTTACCGAATAGCCTTGCGCGCGCAGCGTCGATTCGACGGTCTCGGCGACCGCAGCGACGCAACTCGTGCCGTAACGATCACCTAGCACGACATCGGCGCGCGGGCGCTCGTCTTTGCTGCCAGCGCTCGACGGCATGGAATGACAGTCGATCAGGATCGCGGCTCCGAAATCCCTGTGCACGCGCGTGAACAGGCGACGCAGAGCGCGGTGATAAGGCTTGTACAGTCCCTCGATGCGCCTGATCGCCTCGTCGACCGGAATGCGCTGGTGATAGATTTCTTGGGCGTCGCCAACGACCCTCGCAACCGTGCCCAATCCTCCCGCGACGCGCATCGAACGGGTATTGGCGAATGACGGCAGCCGGCCTTCGAACATGCGTGGATCGAGTTCATAAGGTTCGCGGTTGACGTCGACGTAGCAGCGAGGAAAGTGCGCCCGCATCAACGGATAGCCCCGCCGCACGACGCCCAGGTTGAGTTCGTCGACAAAGCTGTCCTCTGAGCGCCGCAGCGTCGCGAGCTCGAGGCGTGAGGCGGTCAGGAACGCGCGCGGATACACGCTTCCGCTGTGCGGTGAATTTAACACGACCGGTCCTCGCCACTCGGCCGGTTCGAGGATCTCAAAGGGAGGGTCGAGCTCGTCTTTCACGTCGGACATGACAAATGGGCGAGTTTAACCTGGGAGCAACGACCACCGCACGCTTTTGGCACCACTATGGCGGGAAACAGGCTATTGTCCATGGG
>Ga0209647_1000892_pt1 | contig 26765 bp, 29 predicted proteins | sample GraSoi_2013_60cm_FD_185827 | JGI IMG/M metagenome (GOLD analysis project Ga0209647, IMG submission 185827) | Grasslands soil microbial communities from the Angelo Coastal Reserve, California, USA - Sample 9_17_2013_60cm (SPAdes) (version 2) | ecosystem: Environmental > Terrestrial > Soil >... | reverse complement strand
GCTGCGCAAAGGCTTGGACGAGGTCTCCGCATTAAGATCTAACAGGTCGACTGAAGAGGCCGGCAAGTGGGCTGAGAAAATTAAATCGGTGAATCAGGAGGTAGCGAAGGCGAATGCGATCGTCGCTTCCGGTCGGTGCTCAGTTCAACAATTGGTCGAGCATTTGAGACTTTGCGCACAAATCGGCGCACAAACGTACTTTATTTTCCGTTTCGTGTGGTCTCCCCTAAAACGGCCCGACACCCCGTCGGAAATCAAAGCGGGAGCGGAGATCATCCCTGTGCGTCCCCTGCCCGACCATCTCCAAAGGCAACCCCGCAGCGTATATCAGCTGCCAGGTCGACGCGGAATTGCTCAGCGGGCTGTAATTGGGATCCTTAAACAAGGAACTGCTTGAGCTTCTCGTGTCGCTCGCGGCTGATCTCTTCGACTTCGAAGTCGTCCCGTGGTCGACCAGTCTTTTCGGCCGCGTTGGCAATAATGGCCGGTATCGATTCGCCGCTCGTGATTGGTTCTTTCGCTGGATCGCCTTTGATATAGGCGCAATAGAAACGGTCGAAATCCGGCAGTGGATGCAAAGAAGCATAAGTGTTCATAGGAACACTATTTGACTTGGACGCATCGATTGTCAAAACCGGATGACTGGCATCTAATTCGAGCTTCTTTCATACAATTGCCATCTCGGCACCGCGGTTCTCTTCTCGCCATTGAGACCGCGCTTTCTCCCGTCGTCTCTTAATCCGCAGCTCGCGGCTTCGCTCAGCGCGCCTTTGTGCAGCGGTTGTGAGCTTCTCTGCAACGCGAGCTGCATGCCTCACCACTTCTTCGATCCGTTCCACAACCGTCGCGATCCTGCGCATTTCGAGATCGCGCGCGGTTAGATCCTTGATCAACGATCGGTTTGCCACTCGCCGCAACACATTGACATCCTGCACGTACATCCGAGCGCTGGCGCGATGCCGGGTAAAGGCGACGTGCAAATCTTCCCGATTCGCCATCGCCAGGAGCGAGCGGTCGTCTTCAACCCGGATCATCGCCGTCTTGCTGGCGCCTTGCGCTTTGTAAGTTGTTACGGCGTCACCCTGGCGTACGCGACCATCATCGAGCCGCAGTTCAAGGCCCGACTCGAAGCGCACTTTCTCTCCGTCGATTGTCGCGATCGTTTGCCGAGAACCGTTCTCGTACACTTTCCCACCCGCCTTGATTTTCTGCGTCAAGAGCAGCACCTCGCCGGGTCCCCGTTCCAGGGTTGTGCGCTCGTACACAGTTGCCACCTTCTCGAAGTCGACAAGCGCATGCGCCCCCTTGAGCTGGCCTTTCACCAGGACTCCTTGCGCGGTTACGTCGAGAACCTCCGCCATGCGAACGGGTTTCTGACCGGCCGGCTCATGCTCGATCATTTCGCCAGGCTTGTAGCTTGCCGTCGAAAGTAATTCGGCGGGCTGCAGCTCTTTTGGCTTGAACGCCGCAATCTGAGCCGTGGTCACTTCCCTGGCTTTCTTGTACGCCTCGTGGAGTTTCTCGGAAACCTTCTCAGCTAAACGGTGAGTCGATGATAACACGATCGTTTCCAATGGCTTTGCCGCGTTTCTGTCGGCCAGAATCGCTTGCACCGCATCGTCGATTCCGCCATGACGGATTGCTCCCCGCTCAATGAGTTTTTCGATCGCAGCGCCAAACCGCGCAGGGTCGCCACTGGATAACTCCTGGGATAGCTGTTTGTCCTCGAGTGAAAGCTGGCGCCGGGTCACGTTAATACGTCCGACATGCGTACCGAACCCGAGTTCTCTTTCCAGCATCGCCAACGGTTGGCCACGGCCCACAGCATGGAGCTGCTGTGTGTCTCCCTGGAAAATGACTCTCGCGTCACTCTCTCTTGCCAGATCTATCAGGCCAACCATGCTTTCGTTATCGAGAAGCGATGCTTCATCCACGTAGATGTCGGCGCCTCGCAGGGATTCCCTGAATTGCGGACTGAAGCGCGCTTTGTTCAAAAGCCACGCGACGGTATTCGCATCCCGGAATGCTTGCGCCACTTCCGGTCTGGTCGCTTTCTCCGCTTCAGATCTCAGCGTCACCCGGCTCTGTTCACCATAAGGCGCAACCAGCGCAACCGGCCGGCCGGCGTCGAGCGAGGCCCGTACCAGCCGCTCCATGAAATAGGTTTTTCCGACACCGGCGCCGCCGCGGATGTTTAGGAACTGATCTGTGCTGGTCATGACGTACCGGTTGACCGATTCGTGTTGCTGGAGCCAGAGGGCAGCAAGCTCCTCCGTCATTTCCTCGCCCTTCCTTCGCGCGTCATCACACACCCTAGCCAAACTATCGTATGTTACCCTTAGCTCATCCGACGTGCGGTAATCCGTTTCACTTACGAGCGGGGCCTTTTTGCCAATTCCGGCCTTCACCCCGTCGATAATTGCTTCTTCCTCGGCAATGATTGCACGCGCGGTGATCATCTCATGATCACCGACCTTTTTGCGCGCGAACTCATCTCGGTTCCTCAGTGCCGCCTCAATCTCTGCGTTGCTCGCCTGGCCAGGCGCGAGGCGCACGATCTCACCCACAAGCAGATCGGTACGCACAATTGATTCCCGTTCGAACACCGCTCGCACTCCCTGATCGATTACCTTATCAAGGCTAAGTGTCGCCGCTGGTTCGCTCCGCGCCTCGGGCGCAACAAACATGTTAAACCCGTTCTCGCGGAATGAGTCTCTAGCCTTGGCCCGCAACTCTGCAGTGCTGGTAATCTCTTTCGGGCGACGCGTTATGAACCAGGCTTGGTAATCAATCTGGTGATCCTCGCTTTCTGGGGGTAGGCCCGGGCGAATATCCAGCAAGAGATCACGAATACTACCCGACGCCCAAAGCCGGCTCTTTTCATCTAGCGTCTGACCCGCCACAACTGAGAGCAGCTGTTCGGAAGTGTATCCCTCTTTCAGCAACTCTTTCGCTGTCTGGATCTCGCGACTTCGAATACTGTGGATCTCTTCAACCGCGGCTGGGATTTCTCGTAATCGAAACCCATGTTCCGCCACTTCCACGGTGTAGCCCAAAGTATTCAGGCGGCGCGCCAGGTTGTTGTGGATCCGGTGGTCGAGCGTCCGGCGCATCTCGAGCATCTCGCCGTAACTCATCGCCAATGCCTCGTTGCGTTCAGGATCGATCGTGACGTTCGCTATCAGCACATGGATATGGAGATCTGGATCTTTCGCTCTGGACGTTTCGTGGACGAACGCTGCCGCTAGCATCTTTCCAGTCCTGCGCGCCGCTTCAGATTGATACAGTTCACCCCGCCGGTCCCGGCAGCAGGCGAAGCACTCGAACCATCTCAGCTCCTCCGTCACGGCCAGCCGCATCTCTTCGATGATCCGGCTGTCCAAAACAGCGGCAACGCTGACCGATTTTGGAGCGGAATATACGAACTCCATCGCTTGCCGCTCGGACTTCCGCGGCCGCCTCAGATTGTCGCCGCTCAATCTTGCTATCTCCAACTCCGCAAACCAGCGGAACCTGGGATCACCCTTAACAATCGTCTTTTCATTCAGACCCCACTGGTCCGCCAACACTCCAAGGAATTCCCCTTGAACCTTGCCTTCCTCTAAATGGTAGTCGCCATTTGATAGGTGTCGCTCCTCATACTCGACCATGGCCTTGGCCGAGGTACACACCCGTTTTTGCACCATTGCCTCAGTTAACCATGGGCCTGCCGATTCCGTCCACTTGTTAGTCGCTCGTTTGATAACTTCTCGTGACTAACTATCCAGAACTACCCACAGTCATGCAATTTAACGGGTGAACCCGTTTCACCAAGAAAGAGGCCTCCGGCAGTAGAAACGACGACTCGCTTCGCTCGATAAAAAAGTTTGCACATGCCCCTAACTCCGTTAGGCTGGTATCAGTATCTTTACGATACGTCTTCGTCGAAAAGCGTTGACGACCGTTGACAAGACATTCGCTTCGTCGACGCCCTTCAACGCGTTTCAACACCATTAGTATTAAATTTATTGAGGAGCGTTGATTTCTCACGGTCGAGAAGCGTTGAATTTTAGCCTTGCGACCATTCTTTGGGTCTAGTATCTGTACGATACGCTTATGGCAGAACCTGCGCGACCCTTTCGCAGCATCCTAATAGGCTATCTTGATGAGATCCGTAGGCTGCGGCGCGCGAGACACACCTGGAGGGCGATCGCCGAACATCTAACTAGTAACCGCGGTGTCAAGATCACCGCTTCCGGCGTACATATATTCTTCAAGCGCGCGACGCGCCGTAAATCACAGTCATTAGGGTTTGACGATCCAGTAACGGCGCTACCCGCAGATCATCCTGGGTCCAAACCTGCGCACACTCCTAGTGAGGACCAGCATCGAACCCTCGGGAACCAAGCAATTTCTGTAATGCCAATTAACCAGCAGAAAAAACAGCCCTGGTTCGGCTCCTGGGAGCCAGAACAATGCATCAGTTACACACCAAAGGAGTAAGCAATGATACGACGATCAAACATAATATTCACTCAAGGCGGCAAGGGCGGTGTCGGAAAAACCACCGTTGTCACGGCTCTGACGGCCTGGATAAGAACAAAAGGATTCGATCTCATATTACTCGATTTCGACAGCGAGAACCGCGATAAATCCAGCTTCCAAAGCTTCTATCCCGAGGCACAAAAGATTGATATTCATGCTCCCGATTCTCTGGATAGAGTTTTCCATTTCCTTGAGAAACCCGACACGATCTTGATTGCAGACCAAGGAGCTGGCTCGGGCGGCGAAACGTTTTCCTGGTTCGATCGTACCGCGGAAATCGTGCGTGAATTCGCGGATGTAATCTCGATTGGTATCGTCACTAAAGATCCCGGCTCGGTTGAATCCGTGCTTACCTGGGCATATCACCTCGGCGACCGTGTGCGGTATCTGATCGTGCTCAACGAGCTCGTCCGAGGCACCGGTTTCGACGCCTGGTGCACGGCGCCCCAAGTAAATGAATTTATTGCTGCCGCTCAGCCTTCAGTCATTGCGTTCCAAAACAGGAATCCTGATTTTGAAGATATGTTGCGAGCAAATCACCTGACACTGGAAAAAGTGATCAGTAGGGAACACTTGATCAGCTGGTTCCACTCGCTGACTCGAATCGTACAGGCACGGCGCTATCAGCAAGAGGCTTACAGTGCCTTCGAGTCGGCTTCACACATTCTCTTGCCTTCTGACAAGACGGAAATGGCCGCAGTGTAATCATGGGTATCTACGACGAGCTGGAACAACTCGTGCCGCAGGAACGTAAAGAAGCTTTCCTGCGCCTATCCAGACAACTGAAAGAGTTCGGTGATCATAACCCAGAGCTTTTGCGCCTAGTCGAGGCAATGGGATTCCTAAGTTTGTATACCGAGCAACTTCCCCAACGACTCACCGCAAGTATTGCTGCCGCTCGAGCTCAATTAACAGCCGAGCTAAAAGCCTTGTACGCAGCGCAGCTCAACAGCTTGGCTGGCGCAAGTGATCAGTTGCAGAAGCATGTTGCAGCGCTCCATGACGCTGGCCAGAGCGCACAGTCTCTGGCCACGCAACTTAGCTTTCCCGATGCCGACAAGATCCGAGCCACAGTAGAAAGGAACGCCCAAACAGCGCAAACAATCGCCAACTCGGCTAGCGCTATCAGCCGACGCCTCGCGGTGAACCGGATTTGGCACCTTATTGTTATCGCTGGAGTAGGTATACTGTATTTCGTCGGCGGAGCGTGGCTTGTCTGGGATGATCATCGCAGCATCCAGAAGACGATCTACGAACACGTGGCTGCCCGGACCAAGGATGCCATAGAGCGTCTTCAGCCCGACTACATCAAACAGCACCTCGACAATCTGAAAGCACTCCTCGACACAGGCGTGAGCATCTCTGTAGAGCGCGACCAACTTTCCGGCGACACCGTGCTGTTTTTTCAAGGCACCAATGGCGTGTCCCTCTATTACCCTCGTTACGTTGATGGCAGGTACGCGCTCAACGTCTCGCAATGATGCGGATAGTCTCTCTCGCAGCACTGGCTATTGCCGCTACCGGCGCTCTCCAGTACACATCCACTCGTGGGCTGCCTTACTACTACGACGCCATGATCTTTATCTTGGCTCTCACCGGCGCAGTCCTGCTTGTTGATACGTCTTCCTATTCTCGCTCCAAAAGACCGAGGCGGATCGTCAAAGATGGCAGTGGCACGCATGCCAAAATGATCTACGACTCTCACCAAATTGTTTGTCAGATCGGCCCGTGGAAATGGGACATCGAAGAGTTTTGTACTCACTGGTTCATCACGGGCGATACCGGCGCCGGAAAGACGAGTTCGGGCCTCAATAAGCTCTTGATCTCGCTCACTGAACATTATCCCGACTGGGGAGCACTCATACTCGATCCGAAGGGCGTCTATTGGCGCACAGTTCAAACCATGCTGGCGGCTGCCGGCAGACGCGAAGATCTCGCCGTGTTGCGGGTCCGATCACCCCAGGAAACCACACAAGATGATCATCCGCTGCGGTTCAATCTCATCGGTGACAAAAGCGTTCCGTGCAGAACCTACGCGCAAATGATCGTCGACGCTCACGCTGCTCACCGCGCCGGAAGCGCAGCCGGCACTTCCGATTTTTTTAACCAGCGCGCTATGGAACACATCTCAAAGTGCTTTGAACTGATGCGCGCACTTGATCTGCCGTTTAATCTGCGCACTGCATACAATCTCTTGGTCAACAAAGACCATCTGAAAAACACACTAGATACCGTACCGGATCACCCTCGCGCTAGGGAGCTACTGCCTCTGGTACAGCATTTTGAAACTTTCTACTTAAATCTCAAAAGCGAGGGCCAGAGCGAAGGCGAGCTCGGCACCATCGGCAATTTCCTGGCTCCCTACCAACAGCCTGCCGTCGCCGAAGTCTTCTGTTCAGATCAACCCGACACCATTACCATCGATCAAGTCGATCAGGGCAAGAAGATCTGTCTATCAATCAGCGAGGAGTACGCGCACGAACGCAAATACCTATTTTCGGTTCTTAAATTACTATTCTATCAGCATGGCCTTCGGCGCCTCGATCTGAAAGCTCGTGATCCACACGCGTTCTGGAGCAAAAATCTCCTTGTCATGGTCGGTGAAGAGTTTCAGGACGTTGTGACCTCATCTGTGGGCGGGATGAGCGATTATGCAGTTTCCGGGAAAATTCGTGAGGCGAATGTCGCGTTGATTGTTCTGACTCAGAGCTATCTTTCTCTGTTACCACCTCACGCTAACAAGGATCAGGCCAACGTCCTGGTTCTGAACTTGCGCAATCGAATGATCTTCCGGGCGGCTGATGCCGAGTGCGCCAAACAAAGCGCCGAGTTCATCGGTAAGAAAATTGTTAATAGACGCAGTCGCTCGGTTGGCAGCCGGGGAGTCAGTTACTCCTATCAGCAAGCCGAGGACTACAAGTGCCACCCATTCCGGTTGCGCGAGCTACCGCTCTACCGGGCAGTGCTCGTGCATGCCGGCCGACCCGGTCAATTCAAGAAGGTGTCCCTTAAGATGCTCAGAGGAACCGAGATTTGCGGCAAACGAAAAGTTTATGACCGACGAAATCCAGGAAATCGAAAGGTTTATCAAACAGATCGGAGATCTCGGTGAGTCGTTAATCCACCTCACACGAAAGTTGCAGGAACAAAACTTGCAGCGATCTCGGAATTACCAAGATGATTCTGCCAATCTATTCGCTTCAGAGAGAAGCAGAACAAGTGAACCTTCTCAAAGTGACGGCGCCAGTCGTGAAATCCGTCCACAACGTGATTACGGTAGCGATAACGCAAAAGCGCGTCGAGCCGTACTGGACGGAACAATGACTCCTCAGGAAGTCGCGCTTGAACTTTTTTGCGCTGCGGTAGCCGACAAGACAATGACCCCGGACCAAGCCGCATCGGAATTAGCCAAACTGCTGTGGCCTGATTTGCCCGTATCGCGGAGAATCGCAATTCGCGAAGACCTAAAGGCAGCCTTCGAAGTCGGCGATGAAGTCTTGAGTCGGATCCGGCCGTTCCTCAAGAATAGCGTTGAGCAGGCGGAGCAGCGGAGGAAGGTCTACGAACGCAGGTTAGCCTCTGCTGGCATCACCCCGATTTAGCCGCTGCAAGCGGCAGCCAGCTTTACAAGCACTAGCCAAACCGTCCATTATGGTGTCCATAACTAACAGGGTCCTGCTATGAGGTGGTTTCTGATATTCAACCCGTTCGCCTCTCTCAAGCTCTTGCTGCTAGTGACTTGCGCTTTGACGATCGGCTTTCTGCTCGCGATCAACGTCCTCGTTGTCGAGCTGAATGAGGCCAAGGGGACCAGGCACACGATCGCCAGTGATCCCGAACACGTATATTCACGGTCTGACCGACCTCGGTCGGCGGTCTGTCACCAATGAACAGAGGGTCGAATCTTTCGACATCGTCAAGAAACTCCCATACACGGTCTGTGATGCAAAAAGACCAAGTCGCTCTATGGCTGTGGCAGACCAGGTGCACCCAGACCTGTTGTCCTGAGGCAACCACAACTGGGCCTGAGAGGTCTCGTCAGAGGCGAAACCCGTAGTTGCGTTTTCGCGGGGCTACTGCGCGCCAAGTTGTTGTGAAATTATTTCCGTCTTTTGTTAAGAAGCCTTGAGGTGTTCGACCAAGCGCCGCGCGGCAGGAGGCAAATTCTCGAAGCTGCGTACGCAGATTTTCAACTCGCGAATAGCCCAGGCATCTGTGAGATCGAGTTTTCTCACCTCCATAATTCGTTGCAAACGGAGAAATACCGATTCCGGGATGACAGCCAGGCCCACGCGCTTCTCTACCATTCGGCAGACATCTTCAAAGGTCGGCAGTCGAACTCGAATGTTGAGCCTTCGATTAAGATGGTTCGCTTCCTGTGCAAGAAACTGTTGGATGGAACTGCCTTCGGCGAGCCCGACAAATTCGTTTTCAAGCGCTTCCAGAAAGGAAATTAGGCCACGTTTGCCCACGGGATGATCCTTGGGAACCACGAGCACCAGCCGATCCGTTCGAAAGAGGAAAGTTTGCAGGCCGGTCATATTGACGGGCCCCGCTACGATACCGATATCACTGGCTCCATCGGCGACAGCACGGACGATTTCATAACTCATTCTCTCTTCAACGTCGATGTGTATCCCCGGATGCGCGATCAGGAAGGGGCTGAGAGCCTCCGGCAAAAATTCACGCGCATTGGTGTTCGAGAACAGCCGAAGATGCCCACGAAGTCCGCCCGTGTGCTCCCCGAACTCGTCACGCAAACGTTCGATCTGTTGGAACACGCTGCGAGCGTAATAGGCTAAGGTGTGACCAGCCGGAGTCAGGCGTATCCCTCGCTGCTCTCGCAAGAACAGCGGTACGCCAAGCACGAATTCCAGATTGCGGATACGAGTACTGGCCGCCGCCAGAGCTAGGTGCGCACGGCGTGCTCCATGCGTGATCGAACCAGCCTCTACTATCTGGAGAAACAACCGCAAATCGATGAGCTCAAATTGCATCGCCTACTAATTCGACCGGTGCTTTGGCTTCGTCAACGGCGAAGGCAACTTCATGACTCCCGTATTTTCGGTTAGCTCACCGTACTTATGGTGAGAGTAGACGAAAAGAGAATTTATGAACCGGATACAAAAGAATCCACCTCTAGGTATAGACGTGCGACAGCCAGCAACCAGGAGTTGGTTGTTTACTCCCGCGATCAGCCCCGAACGGTTTGGTAAAGCCAAAGATGAGTACTTTATATGCTTGCGGAAATCTTAACTATTATCTTCCCCGTCTTCTTTGTCTTGCTGCTGGGATATGCAGCCGGACGAGCAAATCAGTTTGATAGCCATCAAGTAGCGGGCATTAACGAACTAGTCCTCAAGTTTGCCCTGCCTGCGAGCCTGTTTATCGGAACAGTGGGCGTATCACGCACTCAGTTGCTGCAAGAAACTCCTCTGCTTGTCGCCATGTTAGTCAGTCTCGTTGGCGTGTACATAGTCGTGTTCTTACTCGGAAAGCTTCTTTTTCGGCACACAGTAGGAGTTGCCGCACTCCAAGCCATCGCGGTTTCCTTTACAGCGGGTCCGTTTTTCGGACCAGCCGTTTTAAGCCCGATATTCGGAGCGAGCAGTGCAGTCGCGATTAGCATGATTGCTCTCATCCTGAACATTGTCATTGTGCCGGCGACCCTGGTTCTACTCGGAATCTCTCAGCAACCAGCAGAATCAAGTACAAAATCGCCCGCCGGAGCATTGCTTGGATCGGCTCTAGTCCGTGCCATCAAAGCCCCTTTCGTTTGGGTACCCCTAGTGGCGTTTGCTCTCGTACTGGCGGGGGTGAGTGTGCCTGCCGTCGTCGACTCTGGGCTCGGCCTGATCGGACACGCCACATCTGGTGTCGCTTTATTTGTCGCTGGTATAACCGTGGCTACCAGCAAAATTATACTCAATCTGGAAGTCGGCGTGAACGCAGTACTGAAGATGGTAGTACTGCCATTGTGCTGCTTCGGGTTAGCGGCGCTACTTAGGGTTAAAGCACCTTTCAGCTACGAAGGCTTGCTCCTTACGGCGCTACCGTCCGGACCCATCGGTATTCTGCTAGCAACACGGTACAAAATTTATGAGGCAGAAGCCTCCTCAACAGTAGCGGTAACCATGATCTTGATAGTGCCTACCATCTCCATCGCATTGTTTGTGATGAGAGGCGTGTGAACAGCAACGCATAATAATTCGTAATAAGAGACAAGTTAGTAAAACGAACAATCAGTAACGGGAGATAGAAAAATTATGAACGACAAAACACAAACCCAAGTACAGGCCCTCGCCAAATATGCCGCCCTCGCCAACTTTGACGATCTTTCAGCGGAGTCGCGTGAGCGGTTACCGATTCATATTCTGGACTCGCTCGGTTGTTGCATCGCCGCTCTGGGCTCTGGACCAATCGAGGCGTGCCGCGAACAGGTGACTGAGTTTGGGGGAACTGGTCCGTGTGCGCTGATCGGTGGCGGGCAGGCGAACCCGATCTTCGCCGCGTTCTGGCACACTGCCCTAGTGCGCTACGTTGATTTCATGGACAACTACCTGGCTCCCACCGAGACCTGCCACACCGCTGACAATTTCGGGGTTGCGCTGACCGCTGCTGAATATGTGGGCGGGACTGGACGCGATCTGATGCTCGGGGTGGCAATAGGTTATACGGTGCAGTCGCGCTTGGTCGATCACGGCAATTTTATGATGCGCGGCTTCGACCACACGGCCCAACTCGCCTTCTCCCATAACGCCGCCGCGGGGCGACTGCTGGGTTTGAGCGAATCGCAGATTGCCAACGCTATTGCAATGGCCGCAAGCACCGACGCCTCGTTCGCTGTCCTCCGCGCCAAACCGCTTTCGCAGTGGAAGGGCCTCGCCTCGGCGCAATCGGCACTGGGCGCGATGAACACGCTCTTTCTTGCTCGACGCGGCGTGGAAGGCCCGGTGCAGGTGGTTGAGGGTCCAAACGGCATAGACAACCTGCTGGACATGAAGTTGCGCATCGATTGGGACAACCAGGGCTACGAAGGGGTGGTTGAGAGCACGATCAAGAAATACAATGCGATGATCCACACGCAGTCAGCCGTTCACTGCATGGTTGAGCTTGTCAGGCAGAATAGGGCTGCCTTGAGCGTCGCCGACGGTTTCAATCCCAGCCAGGTAGCGTCAATCGCAGCGGAAGTCCCCCAAATGACCTACGATTTCTCTGGTGGCGGCCTATATGGCGTAGACAAAGAGGTGCGGATCAAAGAGCAGGCGGATCACAACCTCGGGTACCTGCTCGCAGTTGCATTGCTCGACGGGAATGTTATGCCGGCACAGTTCACTCCGGAGCGTATCAACAGATCTGATGTACAGGCGCTCATGAAAAAGGTCTTGGCAAAACCGAACCAGGCATACACCGAGCAATACCCGCGTAGAATGCCTGCAAAGATTACCGTCCGCCTCCAAGATGGGACAATCTTTGAGCACGAGGTACAAGACTACCCAGGCCTCCCTTGCCATCCATTTACCTGGGAAGACTCGGTCGAGAAGTTCGACCAGCTGGTCACCGGGCGCATCGATGATTACCTATCCGAGGATATCAAGGATGCGGTGCGCTCGCTCGAAAACATCCGGGTTAAGGACCTGACAAAGCTGCTTAATCACGTGCAGGCGTCTTAACAGAAAACAAAACAGAAAACGAAAAGGGAAGTTATGGCTACTACTCTAATCGATTCCGCGATTTTCGGGGATATTTTCAGCACGGATTCCATGCGCCGCGTGTGGTCCGACGGGAACCGTACGCAGAAGTACCTAGACATCGAGTCGGCCCTCGCGCGTGTGCAGGCGCGGCTCGGTATCATTCCGAAAGAGGCAGCCGAGGAGATCAATCGGCACTGCCGTATCGAGGAGATCGATCTCACGAAACTTAAGCACGACAGCGAGCGCATCGGCTATCCGGTCCTCGGTGTGGTGTGGCAGCTGAACGCGCTCTGCCGAGATCGCCTCGGCGAGTACTGTCATTGGGGCGCGACGACGCAGGATATCACGGATACGGCGACGGTGCTGCTGATGCGCGAGGCACTCGCGCTGATTGAATCTGATGTAAGGGAGATCGCGGAGGCCCTGACCGCGCTCGCGCGCAAGCACCGCGACACGCCAATGATCGGCCGCTCGAATCTACAGCAGGCGGTGCCAATCACGTTCGGCTATAAGATGGCCGCACTGCTTGCCGCGGTGCAGCGGCATCGCCAGCGCCTCTCCGAGCTGCGTGCGCGTGTGTTGGTTGGTGAATTTGGTGGCGCCTGCGGCACGCTGGCCTCGCTGCAGAAGGGGGCCCTCGAAACGCAGGAGAGCTTAATGAAGGAGCTTGAGCTTGGCGTGCCGGACATCGCGTGGCATACCGTCCGCGATTCGGTCGCCGAAGTTGGCTGCTTTCTCGGTCTGGTGGGCGGAACTCTCGGCAAACTCGCAATGGACGTGAAGCTGATGATGCAGACAGAGATAGCTGAGGTGCAGGAACCCTTCGTTCGTGGACGCGGCTCCAGCAGCACGATGCCCCAGAAACGAAACCCGATCTCCTGTTGTTACATTCATGCCGCGATCTCGGTGGTTCGCCAGCACGCTGCGGCGCTAATGGACGCGATGGTAGCCGATCACGAGCGCTCGACCGGCCCGTGGGAGATCGAATGGATCGTATTGCCGGACGCCTTCTGCTTGATCGCTGGCGCCCTGAAACAGGCGAAGTTTGTGCTGCATGGGCTGGAGGTCGATGCACGGGTGATGCGCCGCAATATCGATCTCACGGGCGGTCTCGTCATGAATGAGGCGCTGATGATGGGGCTGGCGTCTTATATCGGACGCGAGTAGGCACACGATCTCGTGTACGACTTGTGCCGCGAATCGATCAAGAGCGGAGTGCCGCTGATCGACCTTGCCGCAAACCACTCCGAGATTGCGCGCCATGCGGACCGCGCGGCGCTCGAGCGTATGCTGGATCCATCGAATTACCTTGGGCAGGCCGGGCCGATGATCGACCGCGTGCTCGCGACCCATACATCGACCAACTAACCAGACCCAGAAGATAAAACTATCAACCGCGAATGAACACGAATGAACGCGAATAAAACACCGTTAAACCGCAGATGAACGCAGATTTACGCAGATGGAAACGATCCACAGCCAGAATGCTTCGGGATACGCCGAAACAGTTTCCAATGTTCAGCGTCGTGACCCAAGCCCAGCGCCAAATCTGCGTACATCTGCGGTTACGGCTTTCTATTGGTGTCCATTCGCGGCTACAAAGTTATGAACTCACTACAATTCCAAAAATCTATTTTTTCCTTGAAGAGCTTGCTCTTCACGCCCGCGACTAAATCGGACAGATTCGCTCGTGCGGCTGATGTAAATGCTGACGGCCTAATCATTGATCTTGAAGATGCGGTCGCGCCATCCTCAAAGGATGAGGCACGTGAAGCAGCGCTTCGTTATCTTGAAGAGATTCCGGCTGAGCACCTGCCTTGTGCCCTAAGAATCAATTCCCCGGACACCAGATTCGGGCTCGAAGATCTGCAGGCTTTGTTAATTTCATCGGCTAATCCTGATTATCTGATTCTACCGAAGTGTAATTCGTCCGCACTGATTGGCTTGGTAGGAAACCTCCTGCGGCAAGCAAAAAGGACGACGCAAATCATTGCGCTGATCGAGAGCGCCAAGGCTGTACGAGCTCTGGACGAGATAGTCGGCGGCGAGGTGAAGCCGGCCGCCTTGATCTTCGGGGCTGCGGATATGGCAGCGGACCTTGGGGCCGAGACTGCCTGGGAGCCGCTGCTGTGGGTGAGGTCGCGCATTATTGAGGTGGCCGCCTGCGCCGCCATCGCCGCTTTCGATTCTCCTTATTTTGATATCAAGGACCCCGCAGGTCTAAAACAGGAGACGAAAGCGTCGGCCAGCCTGGGATTTCATGGCAAGTGTGCAATCCACCCGGCACAAATTGCAACGATCAACGAGGTCTTAACCCCAAACGAGGAACAGATTGCCGAAGCACGCCAGATCCTGGTGGTGAACCGTCAGGGCGTAGGTTCTGTCGCCGGCCAGATGGTGGACGAAGCGGTTGCGCGTAAGGCAAGGCGCGTCCTCGAGCGTGCCGGAATTACCCCTCAGGATTAAATCCGTTCAGGTAGAACGAGTAAACAACTAACAGAAAGAAAAAAGTGGAAAAACTAATATCAGCCTACCGAGAATTAGGCAAAAAGCGCTATCGCGAAACATCTGGTCTTTACTATGAAGACTTTGAGGTCGGTGACGTATTCGAACACCGCCCTGGGAGGACCATCACAGATGTAGACAACATCTGGATGACATTGCTCACTATGAATGTACAACAGGTCCATTTTGATGCTGCCTATGCGGCAAAAACAGAGTGGAAAAAGATACTGGTGGACAGCACATTCACGCTTGCGTTGCTCACTGGCATGAGCGTCCGAACCGTCAGCGCCAAGGTTGTGGCTAACCTGGGCTGGGACAAGGTCAAGGCGACACATCCGGTCTTCGCCGGTGATACTCTCTATGCGGAATCGACTGTGCTGTCTAAGCGCGAGTCAAAGAGCCGGCCCACCCAGGGGATCGTTACGGTTTCAACTCGAGGAGTCAATCAGGAGGGCAAACAAGTGATGACCTTCGAGCGCACGATGCTGATTTACAAACGCGGCCATTCACCGGAAGAGGAGGCCGGGTACTAGAACGCCGGTAGGGATGAGCTCCAGCTTATCCGTTTGTGAAAAGGGAAGAAACACTATGGACAATTTAGCAATTTATCAGTCCAAACTTACCACGGCCGAGAATGCCGTGAGCCCAATCAGGTCTGGCAGCATTATCTCAATAGGAATGGCGATGTCTGAGCCACCGGCTTTGCTGCGAGCTTTAGCCCTGCGGGTGGAAGCATCCGAACTTGGTGATATTAAGCTTTACTATTTCGAATCCACGAGGACGGCGGGGGACACTATCCTGCGCTATGAGCTTCTCGACCGAGTGAAGCCGTATTGTCTGTTCCTTTCGCGCATCGAACGCGAGATCATTAAACGCTCGGACCAGGAGGGGCGTAAGCTAATCTATTTCGTCCCGGGTGCGTTTAGTCAATCGGTTCGCTATTTAACCGAGAAAATCAATGTGGATACATTCCTGGTTACCGTGTCGCCGATGGATGAACACGGCTATTTCACATTCGGCACTGGGAATGATTATTCGAGTGCCGTAGCGAGAAGCGCAAAGCGTCTCATTGTTGAGGTTAATGAAAACATGCCACGAGTTTTCGGACGTTCGCTGCTCCATGTCTCAGAAGTAGACGCGATCGTGGAGAACCATGTACCACTTTTGGAGTTGCCAACGCCGACTCCGGGTCCGGAAGATCGCAAGATTGCTCTTATCGTAGCCGAGATGGTTTCCGATGGCGCTTGCCTGCAAATGGGCGTCGGTTCGCTGCCTAATCTGGTGTGCGCTGAACTACGTGCGCACAGAGACCTCGGCATTCATACGGAATGCTTCACCCCGGGCATGGTTCAGTTAATAGAGAATGGGGTCGTCAATAATCGCCGGAAACAGATTAATAAGGGCAAATCAGTGTTCACCTTTGCGATGGGCCAGAAAGCGACCTACGAATTTCTGCACAATAACCCGTCAGTGGAGAGCCATCCGGTGGATTACGTGAACGACCCCGCCGTCATCGCAAAGAATGACAATGTCGTTTCTATTAATTCCGCCTTGCAAATTGACCTGACTGGCGCTTGTAACGCGGAGCACCTTTTGGGGCATCAATACAGCGCTTCCGGCGGACAGTTGGATTTTGTTCGCGGCGCTTATGCTTCCCGAGGCGGTAAATCAATTATCGCCCTGGAATCGACAGCGGCCCACGGAAAGGTCTCCAAGATCGTTCCCAAGCTCGACGGGCCGGTAACAACTCCTCGAAATGATGTGCAATTCGTGGTTACCGAATTCGGATCCGCCGATTTGAAAGCCAAATCGTCGGCTGAACGGGTATTGGCGCTCGTTGAACTAGCTCACCCGAAGTTTCGAGAAGACCTTCTGGTGCAAGCCAAGCAGCTGCACTTGATCTGAGAAGTCGCGACGGGTAGCCGCATCTCACTTCAAATCAACTAAAAAATAACAAAGAAAACAAGAGTTACTTTCAATGAATATTGCTGAATTAACAATTGAGTGTCTAGAGACGGCTGGTGTTCGCCGTATTTATGGCGTCGTCGGAGATTCCCTGAATGGCATTACGGAGACACTCCGAAAGAGGAAATCCATTTCCTGGGTACCAGTAAGGCACGAAGAGGTCGCAGCTTTTGCGGCCGGAGCTGAGGCGCATATCACGGGTGAATTGGCCGTGTGTGCCGGAAGCTGTGGCCCGGGTAACCTTCACCTGATCAACGGTCTCTATGACTGTCACCGCAGTCGAGTGCCGGTTTTGGCTATCGCTGCACATATTCCGAGCCCGGAAATTGGGAGTCAATATTTTCAAGAGACTCATCCTGAGCACCTGTTCAAGGAGTGCAGCCATTTCTGTGAAGTCGTGTCGCATCCTAGTCAAATGCCGCGGCTGCTTGAGATCGCCATGCAAACCGCCTTGAATAAACGCGGTGTTTCGGTTCTGGTTTTGCCTGGGGATGTTGCCCTGGCTGAGGCGGAAACGACAATTCCCCGGATAGTCTTACGGAATAATCGGGTTGCGAACCGGCCGGCGGATTCCGATCTGGAGATCTTAGCGGATAAATTGAATCATTCGCGACGGACGACCATTTTGGCCGGAGCAGGCTGTGCCGGGGCGCATGCCGAGCTGATCGCGATAGCGGATAAGTTGAATGCGCCCATTGTTCACGCTCTGCGCGGAAAGGAGTTTGTGGAGTATGAAAATCCGTTCGACGTAGGAATGACCGGCTTGCTGGGCTTTGCGTCGGGTTATCGCGCGATGGAACGGTGTGATTCCTTATTGATGCTTGGGACAGACTTCCCTTATCAACAATTCTATCCAAAAAATGCTTGGATTGCCCAGGTCGACTCGAGACCGGAGCAGCTGGGTCGCCGTGCCAGGTTAGACCTAGGGTTAGTTGGCGACGTTAAGTCTACTCTGGCCGCCTTGGAGCCGCTTATCAGAAAGCGCGAAGATAAAACTCATCTGCGCGATTGCCTGGAACACTACGCAAGCGCTCGCAAGGGTCTGGATGAGCTAGCGGTTGGAGTACCAGCGCGTAAACCGGTTCACCCGCAATATCTCGCCAGAATGATCGATCGGATCGCTGAAGAAAGCGCGATTTTTACTTGTGATGTAGGTACACCCACTATCTGGGCCTGCCGCTACCTCACTATGAACGGAAAACGGCGCTTAATTGGGTCGTTTACACATGGTTCGATGGCCAATGTCTTGCCGCAAGCGATTGGCGCACAACTGGCGAGGCCTGACCGTCAAGTAGTCTCGCTATCAGGAGACGGTGGATTCGCGATGCTCATGGGTGATTTTCTTACTGTACGTCAGCTTAACTTGGCGGTAAAAATCGTGATCTTTAACAACGGTTCACTAGCTTTCGTCGAACTGGAAATGATAGCGGCGGGGCTACTTGATCACGGTTCGAGATTGAACAATCCCAACTTTGCTTTGATTGCAGAGGCGGCCGGCATCAAGGGCACCCGGATAGAAGATCCTGCGGAGATTGAGCCAGGACTCAGGGCGGCCTTTGGGCATAAAGGTCCTGCCATTGTCGATGTAGTTGTTAACCGTCAGGAACTCTCGTTGCCACCGAAGATCACGCTGAATCAGGCCGTCGGCTTTAATTTGTATGCCATGCGTGCCATTCTAAACGGTCGAGGTGACGAAATCATTGATCTGGCAAAGACAAACCTTCTTCGTTAGGGAAAGCGGATTCTGTCCGCTTAAGGTGCCGCGGTCCACGTCGATTTCAGGGGGGCGAAGACCGCGGCGATCACAAGGCGACAGCCGCGAAGCGGCGATGCATGCGGCCTCGAGCGTCAATTCGCGGGAAACCCCTGATTCTGACTCTCTGCGAGAGTTATAGATCTCTTCAAACCCTGAACGTCTTGGATCTCCCCTGACGTGGCTTTCTGACCAAACCAAGCCTTCTCTCGCTCATGGACATTCCCGAGGCGTCTTCGCCGCCGGCGAAGGCGCCCCTCGTGACATACGTATTTTCGACCGGGCGAGGGGGACTATTTTCCAGGTATAGCGATATGGAAGCAGTCTTGAAGCAAAACGATATGATATCCCGGAGTCGCTATCAACTGCATCGGCGGCCGATCGGCCGGCGACTCTTCCCGGTCTCTTGGAGACCGCGAATCGGGCTGGACGTTCTGATCGAAGCGATTTCGAAGCGTTTCGGGACTCAGTTAAGAATTCCTAAAATTGATTACAGCGCCTGGAGTTATTCGTTACGCACCGGCTGCGCTGCTTGTCTGGCGTTATACATTTCATTCGCGTTAAATCTTGATGAATCCCATTGGGCTTTTACCACCTGTTACATCGTCGGTGGCCAACGCTTACAAGGTAAAATACTGGCGAAGAGTTTAGCTCGAATTGTCGGAACGCTGGTAGCCATTGCTAGTTTTGTCTTGGTGAACGCGTTTGCTCAACATGGAGTGCTGTTCATCATCTGGTTTGCGGCTTGGCTATCTCTGTGCGCATTTTTTTCTTATTCTCGACGAGATGATTGGGCGTACGCCTGGGTGTTATCGGGATACACCACAGCAATCGTAGGCGTTCCGGCAGCATTGGTGCCGGTATCTGCATTCGACATCATTTCAAGCAGAGGAGAAAACATTCTCATCGGCATTCTTTGCATGGCAGGCGTCGGGATGATCGCATCGCGGGAATTGGTTGGCGATCGCGTAACCAAGTTAGTCAGGTCGATGGACAAAGATTTGTCTGATTTGCTGTCGAGTTGTTTGTGCCTCACGGCGGCTCCTCACGAATTAACTAAAGCGGTAAAGAAGCTGGCCTCCAGTGCTGCATCAATCGATGACCTTCGCTTTGGTTTGGGACTAGAGGAAACTGGCGACGGTTTAACTCCGGCCAACATCGGGCCTTTTCAGTTTGCATGTTTGGAGTCGGCCAGTTGCGCTCTTAATCTTGAAGCCTATTTCTCGTCAGTCCGACGTTTGCCGGAGCGAACAGAACCACCTTGTCTCATTCGGGCACTAAATAGCTGCCATGAAACGGTAATGGATTTACTGCAAGCTAGTCGCGACTCGATTGACAAGGACCGATATGATCGTCTTCAGCAACAACTGAGAGATCTGGATACGCTTTGCTCGTTCCTCGAGGAACAGCATCGGCTAGGCTTTGCCGCTGCCGTCGAGCTAGCAGGATTGGCTAAAATCAGATGTCTTCTGGCTGCTTCGCAACGCTACCTGGAAGAGCGATCTGCTCTTTTTTCCCGAAAACCGGCTGTTCATTTCCCTTCACAGGCGCACCTGGAGGCTGCGTTCGATACTCACGCTGCGGTCCTCGCTGCTGTTAGAGTGTTCGTGGCGGTAGGGCTCGCAGCGGTCTTCTGGATAGCAACTGCCTGGCCGGCTGGCGACAGTTGTCTCGTTTGGGCCGGTCTCGCCTCCTGCCGATACGCAATTACTCCTGATCCGGCTCGGGCAACGCAGGCGACGTTGAGGGGATTTCTATCCGCCACGGTGCCAACGTACTTGCTCACCTTCTACCTTTTGCCTCAAATGGACGGTTTCACGATGCTGGTCCTAGTTCTGCTACCAGTGATCGTGCGAAGCTGCGGCCGCCATGCTGCTTCTGGGTTCAGGCATGGATCCAAACAACACAATGCAGTATGATGTCATCGCATTTTTTAACGCTGTGCTGGCGAACATTATGGGCGTCGGCGTGGTATGCCTGACTCACGCTATCATTTTTCCCACTGATGCCGCTTGGAGACGGCGCGTCGCTGAGCGCCGCCTGATTCAAAGGATAGCCCGCGCTCTGCAAGACTCCCGGACGGTTCGCGTTCGATACCTCGGATCGGTGGTTAGGAGTCTAAATGATTACTTACTGTTATACGACGACCATACAGAAGGGGACCCGGGCAAAGTAGATCCGTTAATTAGTCTCTGTATGCTTGGCTATGAGGTTATTACACTCGAGCCAGGCGGCGAAGATATCCCGGCCGAACTATTAAACTACAGACGCAGACTGGTCTCGGCTGTTACTGAATTCTTGCAACAACACCCGTCAGCGTTACAACTCTCACGCGCAGAGACGCTGGCCGAAGAGATCTACGATTACTGCGTACGGACCCTCACCAGGAGTGATCTAAATTCTTCAGGCGCACGCCAAATTGCATCTGCTATGGCTAGCTCAGCTGTCATTCGTCAAAGGATCCGTCAGCAAACAGCTTTTTTAACCACTACCACGAAACGTATTGGACATTTAACTAAGGTAGGAAATTATGCGTGAACTATCTATTGGCGGGGTCTTAGTATCCCCATTGTTACCCTGTTTCTTCTTTGCCGTGCCGCTATTCTGGGCGGTTCACAAGGCATTACGGCGCGTCGGCTGCTACAGGTTTGTGTGGCATGCAAATCTCGTTCGCGTCGCTCTGTTTGTAATCGTTTTCGGCACACTATTTGGGTTAGAATATGAATGAGCAAAAGAGAGTTGTCTTTCGAGTTGGATTGACGTTAGCAATTGCGACGATCGCGACCGTGGTCGGAATTCAACTGTGGCGGCATTATGTCTTGAGTCCCTGGACGCGAGACGGTCGAGTAGTCGCGAACCCGGTGACCGTTGCCGCAGAGGTTAGCGGTCGGATTGTGTCTATCCCGGTCTGCGAGAACCAATACGTAAAGAAGGGTGATGTCCTTTTCAAAATCGATCCGGCCAGTTTTAAAGCGGCCCTGGACAATATCAAAGCGACGGTTGCGTCGACCCAAGCGACAATGGAAATGCGATGCTCGAACGCAGCGCGAGGACACAAGCTAACCCGTCTCTCGATTTCTGCGGAAGCACTGGAAGACCTGGATCTCCAAGCGAAGGCGGCTGAAGCTAACTATCAGCAAGCACTGGCAGTTTGCGAGAATGCGCAAATAAACTTTGATCGGACAGTAGTGTATGCACCAGTCAATGGTTACGTGACAAACCTGGTCCTTGATGTTGGTGACTACGCCGACGCCGGCAAGCCAGTGTTGGCCGTGGTCGATCAGGATTCGTTTCGGGTCGAGGCATATTTGGAGGAGACGAAGCTCAATTTTGTAAAGGTCGGTGACTTAGCCGTTGTGACACCGTTAAGTGGGGCGCCGCCAATCAAAGGTGAAGTAGACAGTATTGCCCGGGGAATTGGGGACACCCAAAATCCGACAGGAAATAATTTGCTGCAAAACGTCAACGCCACTTTTGAATGGGTACGCTTGGCACAGAGGATTCCCGTCCGGATTAAGCTAATTAACGTTCCGAAGGACACAGTCCTCTCTTCGGGTATGACGGTCACTGTTTCTATTAATCAGGAGACCGCCTCGAAAAAGGCGCGCATTGCGGAGATCCAGTGAGTCTTGCCCGAAAAATAGGGAGATTTTGTAAAGAAAAGCAACAACAAAGGAAACTTATATGAGAATTCTAAGAAAATTATCGATAGCTGCTCTCTTGATTGGGATGCAGACACCGGTGCTGAGCAGCAACAATTATGAAGATCTGGTTACAGAAGGATACCGCTGGGTAAACATCGACGGTCCGTACGCCTCTAAATTTGAGGATGATGCACAACGGCTAAGTGAGAATCCGACGCGCGACATAAAGCTGCAACTCCTCAGAGCCGGGAGCGTTTACTACCTGATCGAAGGCAGCATTGTTAAAGTGCTTCGAACCGATAGCAGGACGGGAATGGCGGAAATTCAGACGAGGCGTCGCTCCTTATGCTTTGAATCCTGATAATGCTGCACGTCTCTGGGCGATTGCACAAACTCTCATTTCTTAGATATGAATGCTCGCTTAACCCCTAGGCATCCGATCGACGTCGTAAACGGCGGAGAAAATCCGAGCAGCGTGGATTCCGGTCATCGATGAGTGCATTATCGCCAACTCACTCATCGACAAATGAGATCAAGGCAAGTTGCCGAATAGTCGGCTACTCGTACAAGTGGAACTGTCTGTTCAACGCACGAAGTGTTAGCGTACGATTTTTGACGTTTGGTGTAGTGACCCCTGTACTAAAGGACAGTAGAATTCCCCTACGTACACTGGAATCCATCTGCTTCAACGCGCTATGCTCCGGCTCGGGAGTGCATTTGCTACCGGACGTAATGAGCGCCAACGCCAAAGGATCTGAGAAGCCGTTCGTATGCGTGGTCGACGACGACTCCTTGATACGGGACTCGACGGTACGGCTCATTCGCTCGTTTGGATTCAGAGTGGAAGCCTTCGCGTCGGCGGAGGAGTTCGAGAACTCAGACTACCTCGAGGAAACAGCCTGCCTCATTCTTGACGTTCGGATGCCAGGCAGGAACGGCTTGGAACTGCAGCACCGTTTATCTGAGGCTGGTCATCGGATTCCCATTATTTTCATCACCGCGCATGCCGATGACGAGCAAGAACGGCGTGCGATGGAAGCGGGGGCAATCCGATTCCTTTACAAACCGTTCAGCCAGGAATCGCTGCTTCAAGCTGTCCGTTCTGCTTTGGGAGAACCATAACCGGAAACCTAACGTGAAGAACAAAACTCGCTCCTGTAATACAAACTCACAGGATATTAGGAGCTCCTAGACACGCACTCGAGACGCCGAAGGAAGGTCGTGGTCGATCATAGAGGAAAGCTATTGTGAGAATTTGGATTTGCTATTAGGCGACTTCTTCTCTCACAAGCAGAATTAATAGACTTAGCGTATGACATCGATTGCTGTGGAGAAATGCCAATCCGGCCAATTGAAAGCGTGGCCCGGTTCAACCGAAGCTGAAACTCAACCCGCGGCTTTCCCTGTCAGATCCTCGCTTCTTGAGAGAGCAAAGAAAATAAGTGTGTTGATAGCCGATGATCATCCGGTCGTTCGGCTAGGATTGGCTGCAATTCTCAACTCGCAAAACGACATAGAAATCGTAGCTGAAGCCACTGATGGCGAGGAAGCGTGCGAGCTCTATGAGCGGCATTCCCCTGATGTTCTTATGCTCGATCTTCGAATGCCGAAGAAAGACGGACTGCAAATAGTCACCGAATTGATGGCGCGGCGAGTTTCCAAACCGCGAATCGTGGTGATGACTTCGTATGATAGCGAGCAAAATATTCGCCAGGCACTCAGGGCGGGCGCCAAAGCTTTCCTGCTCAAGCGTTCTCATCCTCAGCAGATCCGGGAGGCTGTACGCCGAGTCGCACAAGGAGGGACCTTTCTCCCGCCGGAGATCGGGCTAAAGCTGGCCGAATCGATGTCGCGTTCTGAGCTCTCGAAACGAGAAACTCAGGTGCTGCATTATTTAGCCCTTGGCAGAAGCAACAAAGAGATTGGACGAGCTCTCTACATTAGCGAGGGCACCGTGAAGCATCATGTGAAGTCCATCCTCAGCAAATTAAATGCACTGGGGCGAGGGGAGGCCATTGCTATCGCGGCTAGACTTGGGTTAATACATCTGGAGAGTGTCTGAGGTACGGTAGTTCTGTCGTCCCGGATCGCCAGCTGCTAACACCAGCGGTGTTTGATCGTCAACGAGTTGCTGGATGATTAAAGGCGCGGTCAGGCGCAAAATCGAACCGAAAGCGATTACCACGCGATCGGTACAACCGGGGAGCCAATCCAACAAGTATTCGGCATCTGCTAATTCGGGAAGCAACGAAGGAGGTAACACATTGACGCCATTCGGGATCATGCCGACCCCGAACACCGCTACTCCGAGGCCCGCTAGAACCGCCGCCCGCAGGCTAGCGATGCTTGCGCTCTCGAATCGTATGGACCAGCGAAGCCCGTGCTCTCGAAGAGTGCGCAGGATAATTTCGCGCGAAATGCTTGGAGAAGGAAATAGTCGGGGGAATTATATCATTACCTGCTTCAATTATGCCCGGCCGACCGACCCATACCAGTTTTTTGCGGCACAGAGAGTTTCCTGGGTTGTGACCGGCGGCGCGTTTGGTCAGAACCAGGTCCACGCTGCCAGCTGCCAGACGCTGGAGCAGGTCAGGGCCCAAACCTGTTTCGATGTGGGCCAGGCTCGTGCCAACGCTTTGGACGTCGCCTAAGTTCCTCAGCAAACGCCCGATTCATGACGCGTACTCAGTGATAGAAACGCCTGATAGGTTCGGCTGGGCGTTCACCGATTCCTCAACCCAGTCGATAGCTAAGGACACCGCGAAGAACCAACAATCTCCTACGACTACGGTTTCAGGTGCATTTTCAATAAAAGACAGCAACACCCATTGATGAATATAAAGGCAAGAGATGTTAAATTCTGAGAATTTTGGATATGTTATGAAAGCTACCTTTTTAGGACACGCGACGGTTTATCTTGAGACCAACGAAACGAAAATCTTAATTGATCCTTTCCTCACAGGAAATCCGAAGGCGGCGGCAAAAGCGAGTGATCTCAATCCGGAATTTATTGTGCTCACGCATGGGCATAGTGATCACACCGTCGACGCAGTGCCAATCGCGAAGAGAACTGGGGCGACTATTATCGCGACGATCGAGTTGGCCCGGTGGCTTGCCCGCGACGGCGTCACTACGTCACCACAAGGTCATGGTGGCTGGTGCAAATATCCGTTTGGCGCGGTTAAATTTAAACCTGCATTTCACAGCTCATCGGTGACCGATGATAACGGACGTCCGATCTATCTTGGTGAGCCGGCCGGCGTCATTATCCAGGTATAGGATAAAGTGATTTTTCACGCCGGGGATACGGCACTTTTCTCCGATATGAAGTTGATCGGCGAAGATGTGCCGATCGATCTCGCTTTCTTGCCGATCGGCGAGCATTTCGTAATGGGCCCAAAAGACGCGGCCAAGGCGGTGGAGTTCCTGCATCCTAAGAACGTGGTGCCAATCCATTATGGTACCTTCCCGACCCGAAGGAGCTAAGCGCTATTCCTTTCAATCCGTGGGATTTCCTCACCTACGGTTTGATCGCACTCGGAATCCCGCTACTCATTCGCATTGTCCGGAAACCGGACCCGCGGAAAACGCTGGCCGGAAAATGGACATCGGATGTGAAGAATGAGCGTGGCCGCATTCGTACGGCTCTCCGCCTTAATCAGGATGGAAACGCTGAGATTGATATCAAAGGAAAAGTCGCCGGTTCCGACGAGAGGCTTCGCGCCAGCGCTCGATGGCAGGTTTTGGACGACAGAAGCCTACATCTCCTGGGCACTCAGAGCCTCACCTGGAAAATCGTGAAGTTAAACAGCTGGAGCATGACCACGGCCGCGTTGGCGGAGTCCAGTTTTCCGGTTCACTGGATTAAGCATCCAAAGGTCAATGCCAAAGCCTGGCTCTTGGTTGCGGCCGCGATGGTCCTCCCGGTTGTCTTCGCCCTATCTTTATCGCGCTCCAAGTCCCGCGCTGTCGCTGAAGATCCGCAATGGGTGCCTTCCACTACCTCACGTCACAGACATTGATGAGCGTGTATGAGGCTTACATGCTCGTTCCGCCGCCACCTTCTCGGCTTTGCAGACGAACGATTTGTCGTCCTCCATTGAGCCGTAACCAACCTGCTCGACCTAGCGCATGATCTAAAGAAATAGAGCTATGAACTGGTTAATGGGCAGAATCAGCATGTGTGGACCCCTCTCCCTTCTCGGCACTTGGTTGGCTTTACGATTGAGATGTCATTCGACATCTAAACTGGAGCAGAATTGAATGTCTGATGTCGGCCGCCGGCCTGACGCATCGCGCTTCTATCCTTCAAATGCTCCTCAATGAGCGTACGAATGCCGCTAGGGCTTCACCAATCTTTTCGGGGCTATCCTCCTGAATAAAGTGGATTCCTTCGACAGTCAGCTCGGTTTGATTGCGCCAGGTCCGGCAAAACTCACGTTGCCGACCCGTTAATATCGCACCCGGTTCTGCATTAATAAAAAGCTTCGGGATACGGCTCTCGGCTAGCCACCGACCGCAATCAGTGGCCACTCGGACTACTTCGGCCGGCTCGCCTTCGATTGGAATTTGACGTGGCCACGTCAGCGTTGGACGACGATCTTCCCCTGCATTGGCAAATGGAGCACGATAGGCAGCCATCTCATCGTCGCTCAGCCTGCGCAATATCGCTTTCGGCAG
>Ga0209647_1000891_pt1 | contig 26769 bp, 23 predicted proteins | sample GraSoi_2013_60cm_FD_185827 | JGI IMG/M metagenome (GOLD analysis project Ga0209647, IMG submission 185827) | Grasslands soil microbial communities from the Angelo Coastal Reserve, California, USA - Sample 9_17_2013_60cm (SPAdes) (version 2) | ecosystem: Environmental > Terrestrial > Soil >... | reverse complement strand
TCCGCCGGCACCCGCCTCGGGAGCGTGAGTCTCGCCGATCTCGTCGACGATGCCGAAGACGCCGATCATGTGCCGTTGGAACGCCTGCGAGCCCCAGTCGACGATGCCGCTCATGTGCGGCACGACCTGGGTCTCGATGTAGAGCACCTTTCGCGTCACCTCCCGCGCAAGGCGCAGCGCGCGAACCGGGTTCTCGAGGTGATAGAGGAGCCCCAGCATCAGCGTGATGTCGTGGGTGCCGATCTCTTGCGCACCCGCCTTCTCGATGTCGAGCACGCGAGCCGAGAAGGCCTCGATGCCCATCGCGCGGGCCATCAGGGCGGCATCGGCCACGTGCTCCGGTCGCAGGTCCAGCCCGAGCACCTTCGCGCCTCGCCGCGCCAGATGCAGGGCGAACCAGCCCTCATGGCAGGCGAGGTCCACGGCGGTGAGCCCCGAGAGATCGCCTCCAAAGCGCCGCTCCAACGCGCCCTCGAGCATGGCGAGGCGAGTCGTGTGGACCTTCTCGACGCCGGGCGGCATGTAGCATTCGGTGCGCGTGCCGTCGGGGAGCGCAAACTCGTAGAACCACTTTCGCGCGCGAACCTGGTCGAGCAATGTGGTGTCGGGCGACGATCGAGCCACGGGCTTCATGCTCTCGGCGGCCTAGGCCGCGACCGAGTGCACCGTCATCGCGCCGGCCATGCGCTCGACCGCCTTGCGAATGTTCTCCATCGAGGTCGCGAAGGAAATCCGCAAGTAGCCTTCGGCGCCGAACGCGGACCCAGGCACGGCCGCAACGCCTTGCGGCTGTTCCAGCAAGTAGTCGCAGAGCGCGGCGTCGGTCGCGGCACGCAGCCGCCCCGCGGCGTGGAGCTTGAGAATCGCCTCGCGGCAGTCCGGGAAGGCGTAGAACGCGCCCGCCGGAGCCAGGCACTTCACGCCCGGAATGCGGTTGAGCCCCTCGGCGACGACCTTGCCGCGTTCCTTGAAGGCCGCGGCCATGGGATCGATGCACGACTGGTCGCCGGTGAGCGCCGCCTCGGCGGCGTACTGCGAGATCGAAGTCGGGTTCGACGTGCTGTGCGATTGCACGTTCTCCATCGCCTCGATCAGTTCCTGCGGCCCGCCGCAATAGCCGATGCGCCAGCCGGTCATCGCGTACGCCTTGGAGACACCGTTCATGGTCACCGTGCGTGAATACAGGTCGGGACAGACGTTGAGAATGTTCACGAACTTCGAGCCGTCGAGCAGGATGTGCTCGTACATGTCGTCGGTGGCGATGACGATCCGCGGGTGCTTGCGCAGCACCTCGCCCAAGGCGGCGAGCTCGGCGGCGGTATACACGGCACCGGTCGGGTTCGAGGGGCTGTTGATCCACAGCAGGCGGGAGCGCGGCGTGATGGCCTTCTCGAGCTGCGCGGCCGTAATGCGGAAACCCTGCTCGATGCCGGCATGGACGAACACCGGCTTGGCGTCGGCCATCATCGCCATGTCCGGGTACGAAACCCAGTAGGGGGCCGGAATGATCGCTTCGTCGCCCGAGTCGAGCAACGCCATGCACAGGTTGAACGAGGACTGCTTGCCGCCGCACGACACCAGGATCTGCTTCTCGGTGTAGTCGAGGGCGTTCTCGCGCTTGAACTTGGCGATGATGGCCTTCTTGAGCGACGGCGTGCCGCCGGCGGGCGTGTACTTGGTGAAGCCCTTGCGCATGGCCGCGATCGCCGCCTCCTTGATGAACTCCGGGGTGTCGAAGTCCGGCTCCCCGGCGCCCATGGCGATGACGTCCTTGCCCTCGGCCTTGAGGCGCGCGGCCTTGGCCGAGACGGCGAGCGTGGGCGAGGGCTTGATGGCGGCGAGGCGGGTGGCGACGAGCGACATGGGTTCTCCGGGGTTGAACGGCGTGGCTTTCCTGCATTTTACCTTGCTAAAATGATCCATTTCGCGGCCGAAACCTTGCAGATCGTCACTTTCCCCGGCAGCCCATTCAAGCTGCACCAGTCATTCGAGCCCGCCGGCGACCAGCCGCAGGCGATCGACAAGCTCGTCGAGGGCCTAAGCGACGGCCTCGCCTATCAAACGCTCCTCGGCGTCACCGGCTCGGGCAAGACTTACACGATGGCCAACGTCATCGCCCGGACCGGGCGCCCGGCGCTGGTGATCGCGCCCAACAAGACCCTCGCCGCGCAGCTCTATTCGGAGTTCCGCGAGTTCTTCCCCGAGAACGCGGTCGAGTACTTCGTCTCGTACTACGACTACTACCAGCCCGAGGCGTACGTCCCATCGCGCGACCTCTACATCGAGAAGGACTCGTCGATCAACGAGCACATCGAGCAGATGCGGCTCTCGGCGACCAAGAGCCTGCTCGAGCGCGAAGACGTCGTGATCGTGGCGACCGTCTCGTGCATCTACGGCATCGGCGATCCCAGCGACTACCAGGACATGCGCCTGCTGCTGCGCGAGAAGGACCCCATCCCGCAGCGCGACCTGCTCGCGCGCCTCGCCGGCATGCAGTACAGCCGCAACGACATCGATTTTCGCCGCGGCGTGTTCCGCGTCCGCGGCGACACCATCGACGTCTTCCCCGCGGAGAATAGCGAGCAGGCGCTGCGCATCTCGCTCTACGATGACGTGCTCGAGTCGCTCACGCTCTTCGACCCGCTCACCGGGGAGCTGCTGCACCGCATCCCGCGCTTCACGCTCTACGCGAAGAGCCACTACGTGACGCCGCGCGCCACGGTGGTGCGGGCAATCGAGACCATCAAGGTTGAGCTGCGCCAGCGCCTCGACGAATTCCAGGCGCAGGGCAAGCTCCTCGAGCTGCAGCGCCTGCAGCAGCGCACGCATTTCGACCTCGAGATGCTGAACGAGCTCGGCTTCTGCAAGGGGATCGAGAACTACTCGCGCCACCTCTCGGGGCGCTCGCCGGGAGAGCCGCCGCCGACGCTGATCGACTACCTGCCGTCGAACGCGCTCATCGTGATCGACGAGAGCCACGTCACCGTCCCGCAGATCGGCGGCATGTACAACGGCGACCGCTCGCGCAAGGACGTTCTGGTCGAGTACGGCTTCCGCCTGCCTTCGGCGCTCGACAACCGGCCGCTCAAGTTCGAGGAGTTCGAGCGCCAGATGCGCCAGTCGATCTTCGTCTCCGCGACGCCCGCCGAGTACGAGCGCACCCATGCCGCGCAGGTCGTGGAGCAGGTGGTTCGCCCGACCGGCCTGGTCGATCCGGACACCATCGTGCGCCCGGCCGCTTCCCAGGTCGACGACCTGCTCTCCGAGATCACCAAGCGCGTGGCGGTGAACGAGCGTGTCCTGGTGACGACGCTCACCAAGCGCATGGCCGAAGACCTGACCGAATACCTCGCCGAGCACGGCGTGAGGGTGCGCTACCTGCACTCGGACATCGACACGGTCGAGCGTGTGGAGATCATCCGCGACCTGCGCAAGGGCCTTTTCGACGTGCTGGTGGGCATCAACCTGCTGCGCGAGGGGCTCGACCTGCCCGAAGTGTCGCTGGTCGCGATCCTCGACGCCGACAAGGAGGGCTTCCTGCGCTCGGGACGCTCGCTCATCCAGACGATCGGGCGTGCGGCGCGCCACCTGAACGGCACGGCGATCCTCTATGCCGACGTCATGACCGAGTCCATGAAGGCCGCGCTCGGCGAGACCGACCGGCGGCGCGCGCGGCAAGTCGCCTTCAATCTTGCCCACGGGATCGAGCCGAAGAGCATCTCCAAGCGCATCAAGGACATGATCGAGGGCGTCTACGACCCCGACGAGGCGAAGGAGGCGCAGCGCGTCGAGCAGGAGGAGGCGAAGTACGACTCGCTCTCGGAGAAGCAGCTCGACCAGCGCATCCGCAAGCTCGAGCGCGACATGCTCGAGGCGGCGAAGAACCTCGAGTTCGAGCGCGCCGCGAGCCTGCGCGATGAGCTCAAGACGCTGCGCGACCGCCTCCTCGCCGTGGGAGGCGAGGGTTGAAGGCGACGGTTTCCATCCTGGTGGTGTGCACCGGAAACATCTGCCGCTCGCCGACCGCCGAGGGGGTGTTGCGCGATCTCGCGCGGCGCCGCGGATTGAGCGATCGCGTGCGCGTTGCTTCCCGCGGAACCCACGATTACCACGTGGGCGAGCCGCCCGATCCGCGTACCGTCCGTCACGCCCGCGAGCGCGGCTACGACCTGAGCGCGCAACGCGCCTCACAGATGGCCCGCGCCGACTTCGAAGCGTTCGACTACATCCTCGCGATGGATCGCGGCCACCTGCGCACGCTGCGGGCCCTGGCGCCGAAGGACTGCGCGGCGAAGATCGGCCTCTTCCTCGAGGCAAGCGGCCAGTGGGAAGGCGAGGACGTTCCCGATCCTTACTACGGCGACGTCGACGGCTTCGAGCAGGTGCTCGACATGGTGGAGGAGGCGGCCGGGCGCTGGCTCGACCGCGTCGCGACGGAGCTCGACCCCGCGGCCTTCAAGCTGCAAAGCTCCCGCTAGCCGGAGCCTTTGGATATAGTGACCCTCGTGAGATTTCCTCGCGCGTTCCTGATGGCGGCGGGCGTGGCTTGCGTGAGCGCGATCCATGCCGAGCCGACTACCGTCTGCACGGTGACGGTCAACTCCTCCGACGAGCGCGACGTGTTCCGCCGCAACCTGCCCGAGGAGCAGTTCCGCTTCGTCGAGCTGGTGGAGCGCGGCCGCCCCGATTGGCTCGCTTCGGCTTGCCGGCAGAAGGTCCGCTGCGACGTGCTGGTCGTCTCCGGGCATTTCGCCGGGACCGAGTTCTATTCCTCGCGACCCGACGTGAACGAGACGCTGCCCATCGACGAGATGGAGCGCGCGCAATGCAGTGCGTCATGCCCGGAGCTCTTCTCGCAACTGAAGGAGGTCTACCTCTTCGGCTGCGACACGCTCAAGCCCGAGCCGGTGAGAAGCGCCATGCCCGAGATCGTTCGCGGCCTCGTGCACGCCGGGCAATCGCGGCCGGAAGCCGAGCGCACGGCGCGAGCCTTGAGCGAGCGCTACGCCGAGAGCAGCCGCGACCTCATGCGCCGGCTCTTTCCAGACGTCCCGGCGATCTATGGCTTTTCCGCCCTGGCGCCCTATGGCCGGGTGGCCGGACCGCTCCTGTCGCGCTATTTCGAATCGGGCGGAGCGACGGAGTTCGGCAGCGGGCGGCCGAGCGAGCGGCTGCTGAAGCTCTTCGGGCCCGCCAGCATGACGCTCGCCAGCGGCGCGCGCGTGGCCAACCCCGAGGCGGACCCTCGCGGCGAGGCGTGCGGCTATTTCGACGAGCGCTTGTCGAGCGCGCAGAAGGCCGCCTCCATTCTGCGCACGCTCGCAGGTGAGATGGGCGACGTGCGCATGTCCTTCGTCCGTATCGAGAGGTTTTTCGCGGCCCTCTCTGATGGCGAGCGCCGCGAGCCTGCGTTGGCGCGCGCGCTCGAGGAGCTTGCGGGCGACCGGGCCACGCGCTCTCGCTACCTCGGCCTCACGCGCGAGACCGAGGATCCGGCGTTGCGCGTTCGCATGATCGACCTCGCGCGATCCATGGGATGGCTCACGCGCGACGAGCAGCTCGCGGAGCAGGTGCGCATGATCGGCGACATGCTGGCGGCGAACGCGGTCGGCTACGGGGAAGTGGACCTGATCTGCACGCTCAACGCCGATCGCGCGCTCGACCGCGAGCTCGACCTCTTCAAGATCGCGACGCTGCCTGCGAACGCCACGGCGCGCGCGGCCGCGCGAGCTTGCCTCGGAAGCAACGCCGGACGCACGAGCGTGATCCGCGCGCTCGCCAGCGCCAACGACGAGGATGTCCAGGTCGCGCAGGCCTACCTTCGCCACCGCCCGCTCACCGAGCCCGCTGAGCTGCGCGCCGTGGCCCTCGGAATCTCGAACATGCTGCCGGCCCCCGCGCAGGTCCGCGCCCTGGAGACGCTCGCGCGCCATCACATCTCCGATCGCGAGGTGCTCGATCGCATGGCGCGCCTCTACGCTTCCGCGCGCTCGGCCAGCGTTCAGCGGGCGGTGGCCGAGGTCTTCCTGCGATCGGATTACCACGCGCTCGGCGGAGCCTCCCTGGTCGAGCTCCTGCGCCAGCATAGGGTGCAGCCAGCGCAAGGCGGCGACCTCGTGGACGTGCTGATCGAGCGCCTGCAGGCTCCCTAGCCCCCTAGGTCGTTCGGACCTCCTCGATGAACCCGTGCCACCCGCGGGTGATCGAACTTCCATCCAGACGTTCGGAGGAGGAAATCATGCAAGCGACACGAAGACAGGGCCCGCTCGCCCGGGCCGCAATCGCCTTGGCCTTGTTAGCCGGGACCGCCCAGGCCGCCGAATTGACGATTTTCCTGCAACCCCAGTTCCAGGGCCGCCAAACCACGCTGCGCGGCCAATCCGACGACCTCGCCAGAATCGGCTTCACAGACCAGGCGTCGAGCGTGGTGGTGCACTCCGGGCAATGGCAGGTCTGCACGCAGCCCAACTTCCAGGGCGAATGCATGACTCTCGGGCCCGGCGAGTACGCCACGCTGGATGCGCGCCTCAACCACCGCATCGAATCCGCCCGCGTGATCGCAGATGCCCGCCCGCAGATCTCGGAAGCCTATGGGTACCGAGCGGAGCGACGCCCGCAGATAACGGAAGCCGATGGGTACCGAGCGGAGCGACGCTACGGGGATCGCTATTCGTCCAACGAGGGTTATGACAACGCGTCGATCGAGCTCTTCGCGGGTCGGGGCTTCCGCGGGCCCTCGATTACGCTCGATCGAAGCGCGGAGTTCATGACCGGGACCGGCTTCGACAATCGCGCCGCGAGCGCGATCGTCAACGAGGGCACCTGGCAGCTCTGCACCGAGCCGCGCTTCCGCGGCGACTGCCGCACCTTCGGTCCGGGCCGCTATGGCGAGCTCTTCGGCATGACCAAGGACGTTTCATCGGTGCGACGCGTCGGCTGATCGTCGGCGCTCTCCTACAAGGCCCGGCCCGCGACCTAACCGTGTCGCGGGTCGAGCGCGTCGCGCAGTCCGTCGCCCAGCAGGTTGAAGGAAAGCACCAGCAGGAAGATCGACAGCCCCGGCCACACGGCCATCCACGGCGCGTTGTCGACGTAGTTCTTGGCGGTGTTGAGCATGCTGCCCCAGCTCGGGGCCGGCGGCTGCTGCCCCAGGCCGAGGAAGGAAAGGCTCGCCTCCGCGATCACCGCCGCCGCGATGGCGAGCGTCGCCTGCACGATCAGGGGAGCGACGATGTTGGGCATGACGTGGCGCAGCGCGATGCGCAAGTGTGAGTTGCCGACCGCGCGCGCAGCTTCGACGTAATCCTCGACCTTCACCGCGAGCACCTGCCCGCGGGTGAGCCGGATGAACACCGGAGTCGCCGCGATGCCGATGGCGATCATGGCGTTGGTGAGGCTCGGGCCGAGGAAGGCCGCAAGCGCGATCGCGAGGATCAGGAACGGGCAGGCGAGCATCGCGTCGGTGATGCGCGAGATGAGCATGTCGGCCCAGCGTCCGAGGTAGCCGGCGGCGAGCCCGATCGGCACGCCGACCGAGAGCGAGATCGCCACTGACACCAGGCCCGCGAGGAGCGAGGCGCGCGCGCCCCAGATGACGCGCGAGAGGACGTCGCGCCCGATCTCGTCGGTGCCGAACCAGTACTGCGCGCTCGGCGGCTTGCGCACCGCGCTCCAGCTCGTGCCCAGCGGGTCGTGCGGCGCGATCCAGGGCGCGAGGAGGGCGATTGCGACGAAGAAGATGACGAGCGCCAGTCCGACCATCGCGCCGCGCCGGCGGACGAGCCGGCGCAGTGCCCGCTGCCAGGGTGTGAGCTCTCGCGGGACCGTTGCCATGACCGGCGAGGCGATCGCCGCCATCGTCATCCCCTCATGCGCGGATTCACCAGGAAGTAGGCGATGTCCGCGAGGAGGTTGAGCGTGATGTAGGCCGTGGCGGTGAAGAGCACCACTCCCTGCACGACGGAGTAGTCGCGGTTGAAGACCGCGTCGACGATCAGCTTTCCGAATCCGGGAATCGAGAACACCTGCTCGGTGAGCACGGCGCCTCCGAGGAGCTCGCCGAACTGCAGCGCCCCCAGCGTCACGATGGGGACCAACGCGTTGCGAAGCGCATGGCGGAGCACGACCACCCTCTCGTCGAGTCCCTTGGCGCGCGCCGTGCGCACGTAATCGGAGGAAAGCACCTGCAGCATGGCGCTGCGCGTATGGCGCATCAGCACGGCGGCGATCGCGTTGCCGAGCACGAAGGCGGGCATGATCATCGCGGCTAGATTCGCCTTCAGGTCCTCGAATGGGCTCACGTAGCCCGAGGCGGGCAGCCAGCCGAGCTTCACGGCGAACAGGAGGATCAGCAGGATTCCCAGCCAGAAGTTCGGCGTGGACAAGCCCCACAGGGCGAAGATGTTCGCGGCGTAATCCCACTTCGTATCCTTGAGCACCGCCGAGACGACGCCCGCCGAAATCCCGATCACGAGCGCAATCGTCATCGCGAGCACCGCGAGCTCGATGGTGACCGGCAGCTTTTCCAGTATCAGCGCGGTGACCGGCTTCTGGATGCGTACCGAGTCGCCCAGGTCGCCGTGGAAGACGCCGTCGAGCCAATACCAGTAACGCACCGGAAACGGATCGTCGAGATGGAACTTGCCGCGCAGGTACGCGACCACGTTCGGATCGTTGTCCTCGCCGGCGAGCGCGACCGCGGGATCGCCCGGGAGCAGCTGCTGCAACCCGAAGATCATCACCGACACGAAGAAGAGCGTCGGGACGATCGCCGCGAGGCGCTTGATGAGGTAGTCGCCCATCTTCCGGCGGCGCTAGTTCATCCTCAGGTTCTGCACGCGCATCAGTCCGTCCGGGATCATGCGCAGGCCCGAGAGCTTGCCTGTGTAGCCCCACAGCCAGTGGCGGTGATAGAGATAGACGATCGGCCGATCCTTCGCCTCCATGGCGGCGATCTGCTCGAAAAGCTTCAGGCGCGCGGCCGCGTCCACAGTGGAGCGCGATTTGTTGATCAGATCGTCCATGTCGGCGCGGCAATTGCCGGAGTAGTTGAGTGGCTGCTTGCAGGCGAGGTGGCTGAACAGGTTGCCGTCGGGATCGGGGCGGCCGCTCCAGGCGAGCACGAACGCCTCGAAATCGCCCTTGTCGGCCATGTTCAACGTGGTCGTGAACTCCGTCGACTGAATCTTCACCTCGAAGCCTGCCTCCCTTGCCATCGCCTGCACGACCTGCGCCACGCGCTGCGCGTCAGGCGTAGTCGGCGTCATCAGCGTGAAGCTCGCGTTGGGAACGCCCGCCTCCTTCAGCAATGCCTTGGCGCGCGCGAGATCGCGCTTGGGAATCGGGACGCTCTTTGCGTACCAGGAATTGGTGGGTGCCACCCACTGGTTTCCGGCGAGCGCTTCGCCGCTCATCGCGACCTGCACGATCGCGTCGCGATCAAGCGAAAGCTCGAAGGCCTCGCGCACGCGCGGGTCCTTCCCCGCGGGATTCTTCTGCGCGCGCTCGCTCTTGCCGATGTTGAAGGTGATGCCCTGGTAGCCGATCTCGACGATCTTCGCGACCCTGAAACGGGTGTCGCCCTTGAGCGCCGGGACGTCCGATGGCGCCATGCGCTCGATGAGATCGAACTGCCCGGTCTTGAGGGCGGCGAGGAGCGCCGTCGAATCGGTGATCGGCTGGTAGATCACCTTGTCGAAGTGGATTGCGCCCTTGTTCCAATAGTTCGCAAAGCGCTCGAACACGATGTGCCCCTGCGCCACGCGCTCGACGAACTGAAAGGGTCCCGAGCACACCGGCTTCAGGCTGAATTTTTCACCCGCCGCCTGCGCCGCCTTGGGCGAGACCATCATCCCCGCGCGATCGGTGAGGATTGCGAGCAAGGGCGCGAAGGGCGCCGAGAGAGTCAGGCGCACGGTCGCGGGATCGAGCACATCCACGCTCGCGACTGGCGCCAGCTCGCCTCGGCGGTTCGATCCCTGCATCGTCTTATGGCGTTCGAGGTTGAACTTGACCGCCGCAGCGTCAAGCTTCTCGCCGTCATGGAACGTCACGTCCGGCCGGATCTTGATCGTGAGCGCCTTGTAGTCGGGCGACCATTCGTAGCCGGTCGCGAGCTGCGGCACGACCTTCAGGTTCTCGTCGAGGTCGAAGAGCTTGTCGCACAGCGCCGCGAACACGATGCGCCCCACGAAAGTTCGCGCGAGGGTGGGGTCGAGCACATCGGGATCCTCCGCGAGCCCGATGCGCAGCGTCTGCGCGAGGCAGGGCAGGGCCGCGCAAAGTACCAGCGCGAGTGCGAGACGGGTGACTTTCATGGCGTGGCTCCTGGGTTGAATGCTGCCTGCAGCCGGGAGAGGCGGACATTCTGAGGCATCGACGAGCTGTCCGGTAGCGAGGCCGAAGGCGGCTCGATCTCGCGCCAGAAATGGCAGGCGACGGCATGTCCGCCCTCGACGACAAGCGGCGGATCTTCGGTGGCGCAGCGATCGCGGGCGTAAGCGCAGCGCGTACGGAAGCGGCAACCCGGCGGCGGATCGATTGGGCTCGGCACGTCGCCTTGCAGGAGGAGGCGCTTGCGCCGCAGCCTGGGCTCGGGAACCGGGATCGCCGAGAGCAGCGCCTGCGTGTAGGGGTGGCGCGGTTGCGAAAACAGGGTGCCCTTGTCGGCCATTTCGACGATCCGGCCGAGATACATGACGGCCACGCGCGTGGCGATGTGCTTCACCACCGCGAGGTCGTGGGCGATGAAGAGGTAGGCGAGGCCGAGGCGCTGCTGCAGGTCCTGGAGCAGGTTCACGACCTGCGCCTGGATCGAGACGTCGAGCGCCGAGACCGGCTCGTCGCAGACGATGAGCCGCGGCTCGACCGCGATCGCGCGCGCGATGCCGATGCGCTGGCGCTGGCCGCCGGAGAACTCGTGCGGGTAGCGCTGGGCGTGCTGCGGCGCAAGGCCGACCACGGCGAGGATCTCGGCAACCCGCTCCTGGCGGCGCCCGTTGGCAATCCCGTGGAGCATCAACGGCTCCTCCAGGATCTGGCCCACGGTCATGCGCGGGTTGAGCGACGCATACGGATCCTGGAAGACGATCTGCATCGAGCGGCGGGCGGCGCGCAACGCGCCGGCATCGAGCGCGAACAAGTCGCGGCCCTCGAAACGCACGCTGCCCGCGGTTGGCTCGATCAGCCGCAGCACGAGGCGCCCGGTGGTCGATTTCCCGCAGCCCGACTCGCCCACCAATGCGAGCGTCTCGCCCGCGTCGAGGTCGAAGGTCACCCCGTCGACCGCGTGAACGGCGCTCTTGCCATCGCGGAAGAATCCGCGCCGCACCGGAAAGTGCTTCACCAGGTCCCGCACTTGCAACAGGACCGTCATGCGGCGCGCGCGGTATCGAAGTCGAGCGGCGCGTGCCAGCAGGCGGCTTCCTGGCCCGCGGACACTTCGCGCAGCACCGGTTCCTCGGCGCGGCATCTCGACGTGGCGAAAGGGCAGCGCGGCGCAAAGCGGCAACCGGGCTCGAGTACCAGCGGGTTGGGCACCTGACCCTCAATTGCCGGAAGGCGGCGGCGCTCGAGATGCAGCTGCGGGATGGAGCCCAGCAGGCCGATCGTGTAGGGGTGCTGGGGCTCGGCGAACACGCGCTCGACGCTTCCCTTTTCCACGATCCGCCCGGCATACATCACCGCGACATCCTGCGCGAGCTCGGCGACCACGCCAAGGTCGTGCGTGATGAGGATGATCGCGGTCCCGGTCTCGTCTCGCAGCGTGCGCATCAGCTCGAGGATCTGCGCCTGGATGGTGACGTCGAGCGCGGTCGTGGGCTCGTCGGCGATCAGCAGACGCGGCTCGAGTGCGAGCGCCATCGCGATCATGGCGCGCTGGCGCATGCCCCCGGAGAGGCGATGCGGATAGTCGTCGTAGCGCTGCGCGGGGGAGGGCATGCGCACGCGTGCGAGCATGTCGACCGCCTGGCGGCGCGCCGAAACGCGATCGATGGCGCGGTGGCGCAGGATCCCCTCGACGATCTGCTCGCCGATGGTGAAAGCCGGATTGAGCGAGGTCATCGGCTCCTGGAAGATCATCGAGATGCGATTGCCCCGCACCGCGCGCATGGCGGCGGGCGGCAGGCGCAGGAGATCCGCGCCTTCGAAGAGGATCTCCCCGGCCACGCGACCCGGGGGACTCGCGACCAGCCCCATGATCGAAAGCGCGGTCACGCTCTTGCCGCATCCCGACTCGCCCACGAGACCCAGCGTGCGCCCGGCTTCGAGCGCGAGGCTCACGCCGTCGACCGCGTTGAAGGTGCCGGCGTCGGTGGCGAAGGAAGTCGTGAGGCCGCGAATCTCGAGAAGGGCGCTCACGCCGTCACCAGCCTCCGGTGCGAATCCAGTCCTCCACCATCGGCATGCGGTCCACGCCCCAGAACGCCTCGCCGTCGACGATGAAGAAGGGCGAGCCGAAGAGGCCGGCGGCGATCGCGCCATCGACCTCGCGCTTGGCGCGTTCCTTCAGCGCCGGATCGTCGAAGGCCTTTGCGAGGGCATCGGCGTCGAGGCCGACGGACTTTGCCACCGCGACCACCTCCGCCGGCGTCGAAATGTCGCGCCCCTCCACGAAGTACGCGTTGTAGAGCGCCTTGGCGAGCGCGCGGCCCTGCGCCGGGTCGCGATCGCCAGCCCAATAGAAGGCGCGCAGCGGCGCGACGGTGAATATGGGGAAATGCGCCGGATAGGCGAACGGCACCTTGTGCAGCCGGGCGGAGCGCGAGAAATCCTTCTTCGAGTACTCGCCCTTCATCGGCACATCGATGAGCGGTGCCTGGCCGGTGAGCTTGAACACCGGCCCGAGGAGCATGGGCCGCCAGCGCAACGGCCGGCCGATGCGCTTCTCGAAATCGTCGGCGAGGCAGCTCGCGATGTAGCCGTAGGGCGAGGAGAACTCGAAGTAGAAGTCGACCGGGCTCGCGCCGGCGCTCATAACGGCGGCGAGTCGGGCGGCGCCGGTTCGGTGGGCCCCTGCGTTTCGACGAGTTGCAGCGGCTCGTTGTCGACGTTACCGCCGCGGCGGCGCCGTGGCTTTGTGCGTTGCGGCAGTTCGTCGTCCAGCGAGGGAGCCGGCGCCGCCGATTGCGTCTCAACCAGTTGCAGGGACGCCTCGCCGCCTTCGGATCCGCTCGCGTGACGGCGCTTGCGCTGCGGGCGATGCGCTTCCACGTCCGGAAGCGTGTCGTGCTCGCTCACGGCGTGGAAAGCCACCGGCGCCGGCATGCCGGCCGCGTGGTGAACGGGCATGGGCGGTGCGCTCGGCGCAGGGGGAACACTCGGCATGGACGGAGCGGTGTACTTGGGCCCGGTCGGCGCCTGCGGTTGGTAATCCGGCTCGGGCTCGCGCGCGGCTTCGATCACGGCCGCACGGGATTCGATCGCCTCGGCGGCGGATGCTTGCTCGACGGGGAAGATCTCGCCTTGGGGACGCTCGCCCTGGCGCTCGCCGCGTTCACCGCCGCGCTCGGCACCTCGCTCGCCGCCGCGCTCGCCTCCACGACCGCGTCCGCCACGACGGCGCCGGCGGCCCGGACCCTCGCCCTCGGGACGCGGGGGCGGAGTGGACTCGAGGACCGGTTGGGCTTCGCGCGGCGTTTCGACTTCGGCGGATTGCTGCGGTTGTGGCCTCGGACCGCGGTTGCCCGGCTGCTGGCGTCCCGCTTCGTCGCGACGACCATCGCCGCGACCTTCGGCCCGGCCTTCGCGATGCTGCTGGTCGGGGCGCCGCTCCTGGCGTTGCTGGCCCTCGCCTTGACGGCCTTCGCCACGCGGCTGCGCCTCGCCCTGGCGGCCTTCGCCGCGCGACTTGTCGCCGCCGCGAGGACGCTGGTCATCGCGCCCGCGCGGCGGGCGAGCGTCGCGATCGCGGCGCTGCCCATCGCGGGGACGCTGCCCATCGCGGGGCGCACGCTCCGGCGGCGCTGCCACGACTTTCGCGACGGGCGCGGGCTCGGCGGGCTTCTTGAACCATCCAAACAGCATGCCCAGCAAGCCTTGCTTCTCTTCGGGGCTCGCGGCGGGCGCACGCGGCATCGGCGCGCGCGGCATGGGTTGCGCAGCGGGTTGCGCCACCACCACCGGCGCCGGCTGATCCGGCGTGATGCCTTTGACCAGCGGCTCGGGACGCGTCGCACGCGCCTCGGGGCTCGTGGTCGGCAGGCCGACCGGCTCCTCGTCGGGAACCGTCACCATCTCGTAGCTCGGTTTCATCTCGTCCAACTGCGGCGCGTCATGGCGCAGGCGCTCGACGTTGTAGTTCGGCGTCTCGAGGTTCGGGTTCGGGATCAGCAGCACGTTCACCTTCAACCGCGCCTCGATGCCGAAGATCTCCGAGCGCTTCTCGTTGAGGAGGTAGGTCGCCACGTCCACCGGAACCTGCGCGTGGATGGCGGCGGTGTTTTCCTTCATCGCCTCTTCCTGCAGGATGCGCAGGACGTGCAACGCGGTGGAGGCGGTATCGCGGATGTAGCCGGTGCCGTGGCAACGCGGACAGGCGCTGTGCGTGGTCTCCTCGAGCGAGGGCTGCAGGCGCTGGCGCGAAAGCTCGAGCAGGCCGAAGCGGGAGATCTTGCCGATCTGCACGCGCGCACGGTCGTGCCGCAGCGCGTCGCGCAGGCGGTTCTCGACCTCGCGCTGGTTCTTGGCGCTCTCCATGTCGATGAAGTCGATCACGATGAGCCCGCCCAGGTCGCGCAGCCGCAGTTGCCGGGCGACCTCGTCGGCGGCCTCGACGTTGGTGTTGAAGGCGGTCTGCTCGATGTCGTGGCCGCGCGTGGCGCGCGCGCTGTTCACGTCGATCGAGACCAGCGCCTCGGTGTGGTCGATCACGATCGCGCCGCCCGAGGGCAGCGTCACGTCGCGCCGATAGGCGCTCTCGATCTGGTGCTCGATCTGGAAGCGCGAGAAGAGCGGGATGTCGTCGCGGTAGAGCTTCACCTTGTCGACGTTGGCCGGCATCACCGTGCTCATGAACGACAGGGCCTGGTCGTAGATCGCCTCGGTGTCGACGAGGATCTCGCCGATGTCGGGCTGGAAGAGGTCGCGGATCGCGCGCACCACCAGGCTCGACTCGAGGTAGATGAGGCACGGGCCCTTTTCCTCCGCGGCCGCTTTCTCGATCGCGGTCCAGAGCTGCAGCAGGTAATTCAGGTCCCACTGCATTTCCTCGGCGGCGCGGCCGATTCCCGCGGTGCGCGCGATGAGGCTCATGCCCTCGGGCACCTGGAGCTCGTCCATCACTTCGCGCAACTCGTTGCGGTCCTCGCCCTCGATGCGGCGCGAGACGCCGCCGCCGCGCGGGTTGTTGGGCATCAGCACCAGGTAGCGTCCGGCGAGGGAGACATAGGTGGTGAGGGCGGCGCCCTTGTTGCCGCGCTCGTCCTTGTCCACCTGGACGATCATGTCGTGGCCCACCTTGAGGTGGGTGGACATCTTCGCGCGGCCGAACTCGCCGCCGTCGTTGACCATCCACTGCTTGGCGATTTCCTTGAACGGCAGGAAACCGTGGCGCTCGGCGCCGTAATCCACGAAGACCGCTTCGAGCGAGGGTTCCACGCGGGTGATGACACCCTTGTAGATGTTGCTCTTGCGTTGTTCCTTGCCGGCGGTTTCGATGTCGAGGTCGACCAGTTTCTGACCATCGACGATCGCGACCCGGAGCTCCTCGGATTGGGTCGCGTTGAACAGCATGCGCTTCATCGTTGCTTTCTCCCGCGCTCTAACACGGAAGAGGACCCCGGTTCGACCCGGTCCCGACGCAGCGGGACCTCGATCGGCCGGATCGACGAGTTACTTCAGAAGTCGGTTCTTGTTTGCGTCACTGGAGGTGAGCGGAGAAGGGACGATTTCTGGTTTTATTCGTCTGGCCTTACGCCCGGCTCGGAGGTCGCCATCTCATCGGGCGCGATTTCCGTGGCTAACAGGGCGGGAAGGCGTGGAATTCGTGGTGCGTCGAGCGCGTCGATTCGTTTACCATCGCTGCTTGGATCTTGCAGGCGAGCGACGTTGACCTGCTTGGGCGACTTTTGTGGCGCCCCGCTTTTGTCCGCTTGGGACACGTCGATTTCTTGGAAATCAACTACATATAAGTATACCCGGCATGCCGAGCGATGGCAAAGAGGGGCCGCGCGCTGCGGCGGCGGCTCCGGCCGTGCGCTACATCGAGGTGACCGCGGACGAGGCGGGGCAGCGCATCGACAACTACCTCATCGCGCGCCTGAAGGGCGTTCCGAAGAGCCGCATCTATCGCATCCTGCGAAGCGGCGAGGTGCGCATCAACATGAAGCGGGTCGACGCGGCGCAGCGCGTCGCCGCCGGCGACCGCATCCGGGTGCCGCCGGTACGCGTGGCCACGCGCGAGGCGCCCGAGCCCGCGCCCCACTTCAGGCTGCCGCTGATCTTCGAGGACGAGGACCTGCTCGTCATCGACAAGCCGGCGGGGCTTGCGGTGCACGGCGGCAGCGGCGTTGCCCACGGCGTGATCGAGTCGCTGCGCGCGATGCGCCCGCAGGCGCGTTTCCTCGAGCTCGCCCACCGCCTCGACCGCGAGACCTCGGGAGTGCTGCTGGTGGCCAAGAAGCGTGCGGCGCTTACGCGCCTGAACGAGATGCTGCGCGAGCGCGCCGTCGACAAGCGCTACCTCGTCGGCGTCTCGGGGCGCTTTCGCAACGCGATGCAACGCGTGCGCCTCTCCCTCGAGCGGCGCGTGACGCGCGAGGGCGAGCGCCGCGTCTCGGTATCCGACGAAGGGCGGGAGGCCGAGACGGTCTTTCGCCTGGTCGAGCGCGGGCCCGAATACAGCCTGCTCGAAGCCGAGCTCCTCACCGGGCGCACGCACCAGATCCGCGTGCACCTCGCCCACCTCGGCCATCCGGTGCTGGGCGACGACAAGTATGGCGACTTCGCGCTCAACAAGGCCCTTCGCAAGAAAGGGCTCAAGCGGATGTTCCTGCATGCCGCGAAGGTGACGCTCGAGCATCCGGTGACGGGCAAGGCGCTCGAGCTGGTGGCGCCGTTGCCGGGCGAGCTCGAGCGATTCCGGGAAAAGATGCGGTGAGCTACGAGCTGGTGGTCTTCGACTGGGACGGCACGCTCATGGACTCCACGCACATGATCGCAACGAGCCTGCAGGCGGCGTGCGGCGACGTGGGCATCGCCATTCCCGAGGAGCGCGACGCGCGCTACGTCATCGGCCTCGGCCTCTCCGACTCGCTCGACCACGTCGCCCCCGGCCTCGACGAGCCGGGACGCCGGCGGCTCGCCGAGCGCTACCGCCACCACTTCCTAGAGCGCGAGCACGAGGCGCCGCTCTACGCCGGCGTGCGCGAGATGCTCGCCGACCTGCATGGGCGCGGCCGCAGGCTCGCGGTCGCGACGGGCAAGGCGCGCCGCGGGCTCGACCGTGCGCTCGAGGCGACCGGGCTCGCGCCCTGGTTCGAGGCGACGCGCTGTGCCGATGAGGGTTTCGCCAAGCCGCACCCCGACATGCTGCTCATGCTGATGGACATGACCGGCGTCCAACCGCGCGAGGCGTTGATGGTGGGCGACACCACGCACGACCTCGAGCTCGCCGCCAATGCGGGCGTCGATGCGATCGCCGTGTCGTATGGCGCGCATGACGAAGGGCTCCTCGCGACCCGCCCGGCGCTGGCGCGCTGCGCGAGCGTCACCGACCTGCACCGATGGCTCGCGAGCCACGGTTGATCTGCGCCTCGCAGGCGCTCTCGGAAGGCGGGACCGGCGTGCGTTTCGCCCTCGCGGGACGGGAGGGCCGCGCGGAACAATGCTTCGCCATTCGCCACGGCGGTGCGGTGCACGCCTTCGTCAACCGTTGCCCCCACCTGGGCACCGAGCTCGACTGGCAGCCGGGTGAGTTCTTCGAGGAGAGTGGGCTATACTTGGTCTGCTCGACGCACGGCGCGATCTTCGAACCGCGCACCGGATTCTGCGTCGCGGGGCCGTGCCGCGGCGCCTCGCTCGAGCCGCTTCAAGTCCGGGAGACGAACGGCCAGGTGGTCCTCGTGAACGACGAGGCGGCGCCGGCCCCGAAGAGAACGCCCGAGTCGCCATGACGGACCCCGTCCTGCCCAGCTGGGAACGCGACGTTCTCGAGAAAGTCGCCCTCAAGGCGCTCGACGAGCAGCGCCGGGCGCGCCAGTGGAGCGCGCTCTTCAAGCTGCTCTGGTTCGCCTTCGCCTTCTTCCTGCTCTCGATCTGGCTAGGCTGGATCGGGCGCCCGGAGAAGGACGGGCTTGCCTCCGCCACCGGCAAGCACACCGCGCTGGTCGACCTCGAGGGCATCATCGCGCCCGACACCAAGGCCTCGGCCGAGAAGATCAACAAGGCGCTCAACCGCGCCTTCAAGGATGGCGGCACGCAGGGCGTGGTGTTGCGCATCAACAGCCCCGGCGGCAGCCCCGTCCAGGCGGGCTACATCAACGACGAGATCCGGCGGCTGCGCGCCAAGTATCCATCGACGCCCCTTTACGCGGTGGTAGAGGACCTGTGCGCTTCGGGCGGCTACTACGTCGCCGTCGCCGCCGACAAGATCTACGTCGACAAGGCGAGCCTGGTGGGCTCGATCGGCGTGATCATGGGCGGCTTCGGGTTCACCGGCGCCCTCGAGAAGCTCGGAGTCGACCGGCGCGTGTACGCCTCCGGCGAGAACAAGGACTTCCTCGACCCGTTCCTGCCCGAGAACGCCGAGCACCGCGAGCACGCAAAGAAGATGATCGGCGAGATCCAGCAGCAGTTCATCAAGGTGGTGCGCCAGGGCAGGGGGGCGCGCCTGAAGGAAACGCCCGAGACCTTCTCGGGCCTCGTCTGGACCGGCGAGCGCAGCGTCGAGCTGGGGCTCGCGGACTCGCTCGGCAGCCTCGAGTACGTCGCGCGCGAAGTCATCAAGGCCGAGCGCGTCGTCGACTTCTCGCCGCGGGAGAACTTCTTCGAGCAGCTCTCCGAGCGCATGGGGACGCGCTTCGCCGGATCGGTGGGGCGCGCGCTCGCCGAGACCGCGGTGCGCCAGTCGACGGAGCTGCGCTAGGGTCCGCCATGAGCAGCGTCGCGCGCGAGACGCGAATCGACTTCGACCTCATCCGGGCGGCCTTCGACGGCACTTCCGTCGGGCTGGTGGTGATCACTCCCGAGGGCATCTTCCGGCAGGTCAACCGCGCGTTCTGCGAAATCACCGGCTACGCGCGCGAGGAGGTGGAGGGCCAGTCCTTCCGCCGCTTCACTCATCCCGACGACGTCGCGCGCGACGAGGAGCAGCTCAAGGCGATCCGAGCCGGCGGCGAGTCGTCCACGATCGACAAGCGCTTCATCCACAAGTCGGGCCGCGAGGTCTGGGTGCGGCGCAGCGCCGCGGTGCTGCGCGACGAAGCCGGCACGCCGCGCATGGTGATCGGCGCCTTCGTCGACCTGACCGAGCAGCGCCAGAAGGACCGCACGCTCCTCAAGACCAACGGATTCCTCAACGCCATCGTCGAGAACACGCCGGTCGCCATCTACTCCACCGACCTCGACGGCATCATCAATCTCTGGAATCCGGCCGCCGAGCGCACCTTCGGATTCACTCGCGAGCAGGCGATCGGGCGGCGCGCGCCGTTCGTGCCGGAGGCGAAACGCGAAGAGGCGGCGGGCCTGCGCGCGCGCGTGCTCGCGGGCGAGGTGCTCACCAACCTCGAGCTCGAGCGGCAGCACGCCGACGGCAGCCCGATCACCATCCACGGCGCCGTTGCGCCGCTGCGCGAGGATGGCGATCGCGTGACCGGGCTCCTCGTCGCCTGCATCGACGTGAGCGAGGCGAAGCGCGCGGCGCGCGACCTCGAAAGCCACCTGCACTTCACGCGCGCCCTGATCGACGCCATTCCCAACCCGGTCTATTTCAAGGACCGTGACGGACGCTACCAACTGCACAACCGCGCCTGGTCCGAGGTCGTGGGCGGTGGCGAGACCTGGGTGGGCAAGACGGTCTACGACATGCTCGAGCCGGGGCTCGCCGGCCAGCACGACGAGCGCGACCGCGCGCTCCTCGAGCGGCCGTCGTCGACGACCTACGAGGCGATCTTTCCGGTGCGCGGCGGCGACGATCGACAGATGCTCTACAACAAGGTGAGCTTCGTCGACCAGAACGGCGAGGTCGCGGGGCTGATCGGCGTGATGACGGACGTCACGCGCTACAAGGAGACCGAGCACGCGCTCGAGGCGAGCGAGGCGCGCTTCCGCATCCTCACCGACAGCTCCATCGACCTGGTCTCGGTGATCGCCGAGAACGGGCGGATCATGTACCAGAGCGCGGCGTTGAAGCCGATGCTCGGCTTCGATCCGACCGAGACCGAAGGCAAGGACGTCTTCGAGATGATCCACCGCGACGACGTCGACCAGGTGCGCGCCGCCTTCCGGCGCATCGTCGAGACGCGGCGCTCGACCGAGCCGGTGGAATTCCGCCTGCGCCACCGCGACGGGCGCTGGCGCACGCTCGAGTCCCTGGGCACCAACTGCCTCGACAATCCGCACATTCGCGGCGTGGTGTGGAATTCCCGCGACATCACCGACCGCAAGGTGATCCTGCAGCGCATCCAGCACCTCGCCTACCACGACAACCTCACGGGGCTTCCCAACCGCTCGCTGCTCCAGGACCGCCTCGCGCGCTCCATCGCCCGCGCCGAGCGCGCGGGGCGCAAGGTCGCGGTGCTCTTCATCGACCTCGACAACTTCAAGAACATCAACGACACGCTCGGCCACGACGTCGGCGACGAGCTGCTTCGCCAGGTGTCGCGGCGCCTGTCCGAATGCGTGCGCCTCGAGGACACGATCGCGCGCCAGGGCGGCGACGAGTTCATCGTGCTGCTCGACAACCTCGACGAGGGGCGCGGCGCCTCGGTGGTGGCACAGAAGATCCTCAACTCGCTGCGCCAGCCGCTCACGCTCGGCGGCACCGAGCAGCACGTGAGCGGCTCGGTGGGCATCGCCGTCTACCCCGAGGACGGGCGCGACGCGCAGACGCTGATGAAGAACGCCGATACCGCCATGTTCCACGGCAAGGGCCTGGGCAAGAACACCTATCAGTACTTCACCGCCCAGATGAACATTGCGGTCAAGCGCCGCATGACGCTGGAGTCGGCGCTACGCCGCGCCGTGGCGCAGAAGAATTTCGTGCTGCACTACCAGCCGCAGATCGACCTCGAGTCGGGCAAGATCAACGCGGTGGAGGCGCTGGTACGCTGGAAGACCGAGGACAGCGGCACCGTCATGCCGGGAGACTTCATCCCGCTCGCCGAGGAGACCGGCCTCATCAACGACATCGGCGAGTGGGTGCTGCGCGAAGGCTGTCGCCAAGCGAAGGAATGGCAGGATCGCGGCCTCCCCGCGCTGCGCATGGCGGTCAACCTCTCGGCGCGGCAATTCAGCGACAAGGCCTTCCTCGACATGGTGACGCGCGTGCTCGCCGACACCGGCCTGGACGCTTCAACCCTCGAGCTCGAGATCACCGAGAGCCAGGTCATGCGCCAGACCGATGGCATGATCATGCTGCTCAACCGCCTCTCGGAAATGGGCGTGCAGATCGCGATCGACGACTTCGGCACCGGCTACTCGAGCCTTTCGTACCTGAAGCGCCTGCCGATCCAGAAGCTCAAGATCGACCAGTCGTTCATCCGCGACATCACCGTCGATCCCAACGACACGGCGATCGTGGTGGCGATCATCAACATGGCGAAGAGCCTCGACTTGGACACCATCGCCGAGGGCGTGGAGACTGCCGGGCAGCTGGCGCTCCTGCGCTCCAAGGGATGCCAGGTGGGGCAGGGATACTTCTTCTCGCCGCCGGTCTCCGCCGAGCAGCTCTACCCGCTGCTGAAATCCAACCGCCTAGCCGCGGCGGCCGGCGCCGCCTAGCAACAGGAAGATTGCCGCGCGCTTGCCGATCGCGGCAGGGCGCGCACGCCACCCCTCGACGCTTTCGGTACGGATCCATTCGCGCGGCGACGTGAGCTCGGCCGCGACGCTGAGCCGCGTCTCGGCGCGGCAGGTGGCGAGGATGTCGGCCAGCAGCGCGTCGTTGCGGTACGGGGTCTCGATGAAGACCTGCGTCTCGGCCTGGCGCGCGGATTCGCGCTCGATGGCGGCGAGCTTTTCGCGCCGCTCGGCGGGGCGCGCCGGAAGGTAGCCATGGAAGCGGAAGCGCTGTCCTTCGAGGCCGCTAGCCGCGAGCGCGAGCACGATCGACGAGGCGCCGACGAGGGGCGTCACCCGTACGCCGTGCGCGTGCGCGGCGGCAACCAGCGAGGCGCCGGGATCGGCCACCGCGGGAATGCCCGCTTCCGATAGCAGTCCCGCATCGCGGCCGGCGAGCACCGGCTCGATGAGCGCGGCCACGGCGGCCGGCGGCGTGTGCTCGTTCAGCTCGCGCAGATCGAGGCTGCGCATCGGCTGAGGGTGGCCGCACGCGGCGAGCCACGCGCGCGCCGACTTGGCATCCTCGACAATGAAGAGATCGAGCGCGCGGATGCGCTGCAGGACCGGAGCGGGAACGACGTCCTCGGGCGGCGCGTCGTCGGCGAGCCACGCGGGAAGCAGGTAGAGGCGTCCGCTCGCCATCGTCAGGGGACGTCGAAGCCCTCGGCGCGCAGCATCGCCGAGAGCGCGATCAGCGGCAGCCCGACCAGGGCCGTCGGGTCTTCACCGCCGAGGCGCGAGAGCAGGCTCACGCCGAGGCCTTCGCTCCTGGCGCTTCCGGCGCAATCGAGCGCGTCCTCGCGCGCGAGATAGCGATCGATCTCGGCCCGGCCCAGGCGGCGGAAGCTCACGTCGGTGGTCACCAGGCGTTCGTGGCGTCGTTCGAGCCGCGCGTTCCACAGGCAGAGCGCGGTGTGGAAGAGGACCTTGTGGCCGCTCAGCTCGCGCAACTGCCGGCGCGCCGCCTCGAGGCTGCCCGGCTTACCGATCGCCTTGCCATCGAGATCGGCGACCTGGTCCGAGCCGATAATCCAGGATTGGGCGAAGCGCTTGCCGCCGGCGTCGGCCTTGGCGCGAGCCAGGCGCACGGCGGTATCGCGCGGCAGCTCGCCCGCAAGCGCGCGCTCGTCGACGTCGGGACTCCAGGCTTCGAACGGCAAGCCGAGGCGCTCGAGGAGGGCCTTGCGGTGCCGGGAGGACGATGCGAGGATGATTGGCGTTGTTTTTGAATGTGTTTTCAAATCATTATCTTATGGATGCTATTTAAACTAAAGTCTAGCATACTTTCCGATGCCTGAAGAGCTATTGATCCATCCTGAGCGTATCTCCGGCAAGGCCATTGTGTTCGAGGGCACCCTTGACCCCGGTGACCTTCCGCGCCTCGCCGAAACCCTCGCCGAGGGCGCGGGCGAGCTGCGCTTCCGCGTCGCGGCGCTCCTCGACAAGCGGCGTCGAAAAGTCGTGTCATGTATAATCGAAGGCTTCGTTTTTCTCACCTGCCAGAGCACGCTGGAAGCCTTCCGGCACCCGATTTCGATCGACGATCGGCTGGTGCTGGTCGATGACGAAAGCGCGCTCCCCCCGATCGAAGAGGAGAGCGACGCCGAGGATTACCTGGTCGCCGTGGAACCCATGCGGGTCCTCGAGCTGGTCGAAGACGCGGTGCTCCTCGCCATTCCGATGGTGCCGCGCAAGCCCGGGCTCGAAGGGTCCCAGGCGGCGGGCAAGGCGGAGAGAGGGCGCGGCGATTCGCCCTTCGCGGCGCTCGCCAGCCTCAAGAAAAAAACTCGATAGCACCATTTCAGGAGAAGAGTCATGGCCGTACAACAGAACAAGAAGTCAGCGTCGAAGCGCGGCATGCACCGGGCGCACGACCATCTTGGCAAGCCGCCCACCGCGGTCGAGCCCACCACGGGCGAGACACACCTGCGCCACCACATCTCGCCGACGGGCTACTACCGCGGCAAGAAAGTGATCCAGAGCAAGGACTAGGCGAGCGCGAGCGCGGGCCTCACCGCTCGCCGCATGAAGACCGTCATCGCCGTGGATGCGATGGGTGGGGACCACGGGCCCTCGGTCACCGTCCCCGCCTGCATCGACTTCCTCGAATCGCATCCCGAAGCGCACCTGCTTCTCGTCGGCCTCGCCGAGCCGCTCGAGAAGGAGATCGCGCGCCATCGCGCCGCGCCGGGCGGCCGCCTCACCGTGGTCGCGGCTTCGCAGGTGGTCGGCATGGACGAGAACGTGCGCTCCGCGATCCGCACCAAGAAGGATTCGTCGATGCGCCGCGCGATCGACCTGGTGAAAGAGGGCCGGGCGCACGCGTGCGTGAGCGCGGGAAACACCGGCGCGCTCATGGGCATGGCGAAGTTCGTGCTGAAGACGCTGCCGGGGATCGACCGGCCGGCCATCTGCGCGGTGCTGCCGACCCGCGTAGGCCAGGTCTACGCGCTCGACCTGGGCGCCAACGCAGATTGCACGCCCGAGCAGTTGCTGCAGTTCGCGATCATGGGCTCGACACTGGTGAAGGCGGTCGAAGGCAAGGAGAATCCTTCCGTGGGCCTGCTCAACATCGGTTCCGAGGAGATCAAGGGCAACGAGGTCGTGAAGAGAGCGGGCGAGCTGCTGCGCCACAGCCCGGTCAACTTCCACGGCAACGTCGAAGGCGACGACATCTACAAGGGAACCACCGACGTGGTCGTCTGCGACGGATTCGTCGGCAACGTGGCGCTCAAGACTTCGGAGGGGCTGGCGAAGATGCTCGGCGACTTCCTCAAGGAAGAGTTCACGCGCACCTGGTCGACGCGCGCGCTGGCGCTCTTCGCCTACCCGGTCATCCGCCGCTTTCGGCGGCGAGTGGACGCGCGGCGCTACAACGGCGCGGCGCTCCTCGGCCTCAAGGGAATCGTCGTGAAGAGCCACGGGTCGGCCGACCGCCTCGCGTTCGCCACCGCGCTCGCCCGCGCGCACTCCGAGGCGAGCCATGGTCTCCTCGAGCGCATCGGCGAGGAAATCGCGCGCCTGAACGCCCAGCCGCCGGCGGCCGCATGAAGTACTCGCGCATCACCGGGACCGGCAGCTACCTTCCGCGCAAGGTGCTCACCAATCGCGACCTCGAGGCGATGGTGGCGACCAGCGACGAGTGGATCGTCTCGCGCACCGGGATCCGCGAGCGGCACATCGCCGCCGAGAACGAATTCACCAGCGACCTGGCGCTGCACGCTTGCCGCGAGGCGCTCGCCGCCGCGGGGCGCGGCGCCGAGGACGTCGACCTCATCATCATCGCGACTTCGACGCCGGACATGGTGTTCCCGTCGAGCGCCTGCCTCACGCAGGCGAAGCTTGGCGTGAAGCGCGGCGCCGCCTTCGACGTGCAAGCCGTGTGCTCGGGCTTCGTCTACGCGCTCGCCACCGCCGATCTCTTCATTCGCTCGGGTGCCCATCGCTGCGCGCTGGTGGTCGGCGCCGAGGTGTTCTCCCGCATCCTCGATTGGAAGGATCGCGGCACGTGCGTCCTTTTCGGCGACGGCGCCGGCGCGGTAGTGCTGGAACCCTCCGATGCGCCCGGCATTCTCTCGAGCCACCTGCGCGCCGACGGCAGCTACGCGGCGATCCTCAACACGCCCGGGCAGGTAAGCGGCGGCGCGATCCAGGGAGATCCGACGCTCAAGATGGACGGCGGCGCGGTCTTCAGGCTCGCGGTGCGCGTGCTCGAGGAGAGCGCCCGCGAAGCGCTCGCCGCCAACGACATGGCGGTCGACGACATCGACGCCTACATCCCGCACCAGGCGAACGTGCGCATCATCTCGCACGTCGCGAGAAAACTCGGGGTGCCGGAATCCAAGTGCATCGTCACGGTCGATCGCCACGCCAATACCTCGGCGGCGTCCGTGCCGCTCGCGCTGGACGCGGCGGTACGCGACGGTCGCGTGCGCCCCGGCCACACGGTGCTCCTCCAGGGCGTCGGTGGCGGCTTCACCTGGGGCTCCGTGCTCCTCAAGTACTGAACATGACCCTAGCCATCGTCTTCCCGGGACAAGGCTCGCAATCGGTTGGCATGATGGCGGGCTTCGCCGGCACGCCCATCGTCGAGAAGACGTTCCTCGAGGCGAACGCGATCCTCGGAGTCGACTTGTGGACGATGGTTCGCGAAGGCCCCGCGGAGGCGCTCAACCAGACCACGAACACCCAGCCCGTCATGCTCGTCGCGGGCGTCGCCTGCTGGCGCGCGTGGAGGGAACGCAACGGCGCGCTGCCGTCCTGGCTCGCGGGCCACAGCCTGGGCGAGTACAGCGCGCTCGTCGCCGCCGAGGCGATGCGCTTCGAGGACGCGCTGCCGCTGGTGCGCTTCCGCGCGCAGGCCATGCAGGAGGCGGTTCCGGAAGGAACGGGGGGCATCGCCGCGATCCTGGGCCTCGACGAAGCGGCATTGCAGCCGGTGTGCGATGAGGCGGCGCAGGGCGAGGTGGTGGAGCCCGCCAACCTCAACTCGCCCGGCCAGGTGGTCATCGCTGGACACCGCGCGGCGGTCGAGCGCGCGATGGCGCTCGCGCGTCAGAAGGGAGCCAAGCGCGCCGTGATGCTGCCGATGAGCGCGCCGTCGCACTGCTCGCTCATGAGGCCCGCGGCCGAGCGCCTGCGCGAGCGGCTCGCCACGGTTGAGGTGCGCAAGCCGGTCGTCCCCGTGGTGCACAACCGCTCGGTCGAGTCCTACGACGACCCCGACCGGATCCGCCAGGCGCTGGTGGAGCAGCTCTACCATCCGGTGCG
>Ga0209647_1000890_pt1 | contig 26782 bp, 27 predicted proteins | sample GraSoi_2013_60cm_FD_185827 | JGI IMG/M metagenome (GOLD analysis project Ga0209647, IMG submission 185827) | Grasslands soil microbial communities from the Angelo Coastal Reserve, California, USA - Sample 9_17_2013_60cm (SPAdes) (version 2) | ecosystem: Environmental > Terrestrial > Soil >... | reverse complement strand
CGGTGGAGACGAGATTGCTGTCGAAAACGTCGTATTTGTTGTCGTCGAGAAGCTGCGCCAGGCGGGCGCGAGCGTCGATGCGGAAGTGTTTGTCGCACTTCGGGCAGACGTTTAGATTGTCTTCGAGGTCCTTCTTCCAGATAATCTGGCGGCATTCGTCACACTTCACCCACAACCCCTCGGTGCGTACTTTCTTTTCGCCCGAAGTGTCCAGCTCACCGGATTGTCGCTTGAACCAAGTCATGGGGAATTTGTAATTTGGTAATTTGCAATTGGTAATTGACAACCTAAATCCCAGACGCAGGCCGAAGGGTTCAAATTACCAATTACAAATCACAAATTACCAATTTCAGTATTCGATTCCTCTCTGCGCCATCACGCCTTTCTCATAGGCATGCTTTACCTGACGCATTTCAGTCACGGTGTCGGCAAGCTCGACGATTGTTGGATGCGCGTTTCGTCCAGTGAGGATCACGTGGACCATTTCCGGTTTCCGCGCTAGAGACTCTGCCACTTTCGCCGGGTCCAGCATACCGTAGCTGATGGCGTAATTAATTTCGTCGAGCACCACCAGGTCCCATTCGCCGGATTGGATCGCTTTCTCGGCCTCGGCCCAGGCCTCCTCCACCATCCGAACGTCTTCAGGGTCTGGCTTCTCGGTGCCGACTTTTACGAAGCCGCGTCCCATCTGCTTCATGATGAACTTGTCACCGAAAGCCTTGACCGCGTCTAGTTCCCCGTAATGCCACGAGCCCTTCAGAAACTGCAGCATCAGGACGCGCATCCCCTGCCCAACAGCCCGCAGCGCCGTCCCCATGGCCGCAGTAGTCTTCCCCTTGCCTGGCCCAGTATTCACGATTATGAGACCACGGCGCAGATCCGACATGAGGAAGATCCGACATAGAGCAGAATCTGTAATTGTACGCGGACGGGAATGACCGTGCCAGATACACAAACAAGAAGGCGGACGGTTTTGGCTTCCGTCCGCCTGTACAACACCTGTACAACAGCCTGTACAACAGGGGAGTAGATCCTACGGCATTTCGACGACCCGTTGCAGCTTCGGGTGACCTTCACCGTTCGCTGCGCCGGGATCCTCGGCGCCCAGCAAGCGCGCTGCGACCCGCAGAGCGTCCATCTCTTTGCGGACCCGCAACAGCTCCTGTTCTTTCATTCGGAGTACATCGTACGGGTTCTTCATTGGGGGAGGGCCTCACTTACAAATTCAGACTTGTTTCGCCTGTTAAGAAATACAGTAAGCCAGTCTCGCGTCCCTGGGAAGCTGCCAGAGGTTCATTGAGGGATGGAATCGAATCTCGCGGGAATGGGGCTGGCTGGCCCCTGCCCCGTTACCACAAAGTTAATGTCCCAAATGATAGGGATGATTCTTGAGAATGGTGAAAGCGCGGTAAAGCTGCTCGACTAGAACCACGCGCGCCAATTCGTGGGGCAGCGTCATCTTTCCGAGGGACAGCGTCAAGCCGGCGTTGCGCCGCGCTTCTTCACTGAAGCCGTCACTTCCCCCAATGGCGAACAGCAGCGGGATCGCGTTCACCTGCTCGCGCTGCAAAAACTCAGACAGCTCTTCGGACGAAAATTGTTTCCCCCGAGAATCGAGGAGAACCAGCTTGTGCCGCTCTTTTTTCTGCTTCTGCTGCTCGCCACCCGCCAGCGATAAAACTGCGGCTTCGTCCTTCAAAGCGACGCCCGCAACCTCCGCATAGCGCGAAATACGTTTCAAATATTCCCCGGTCAGAGCCTCAATCGCCGGCTCTTTCGTCTTCCCGATCCATGCCACTTTGATCTTCACAGGCCATCCGCAACTTAGGCTTTTCCAGACGCCAGAATCACGTCGGCGCCGAACCGGATCTCATCTCCCACGCGAAACCGCTCAATCGCCGCTTTTGCCTCAGCCCGGATTGCCGGCCACTGTTCTGCCGGTACTCGATCGAGCATCGGCCGGAACGGAGCCGCCACGGCGCAGAAGTATTCGAACACTTCTTCCGCGTCTCCGGGCCAAGTCCAGGGCAAATTGCGAGTCGACTCCTCTACCTCGTGAAAGCCCGCGGCGGCGAGCACCGCCGAGAGAGATCCCGCGGACGAGAATCGAAAAGGATCGGATCCTCCCGGTTCAAGCAAGGATCCGCCCGCATGACGGTGCACAATCTTCATCGTGGTTTGCCAATAGGGCTGTTCCATCGGACCCCAGGCGGCAAAGCAGGCACGAGCGCCGGGCTTCAACACGCGGCGCAGTTCCGTCAGGGCGGATTGGCAATCGCTAAAAAACATCACCCCAAAACGACAGGTGCCGAGATCAAAGCTCTGGTCAGCGAACGGCAACTGGTGTGCATCGGCGTGGTGGGTCGTGAAGTTTGAGAGTTTCTTGTTCCGGGCACGCTCTGCAGCAATGGCGAGCAGTTCCGAACTCTGATCCACCGCCGTGACCGACCCTTGTGAGACGCGCTGCGCCAAGGTGATCCCAGGTTCGCCGGTGCCACTGGCAAGATCGAGAACGCGCATGCCGGGTGATAAACGCGCGTATTCGACCAAAGCTTCTGTGACCGCGTTGCCCAGCATGGCCGATTTCGCCTTCCACTTTTCCGCGGCTACCAGGCGGAAAGAGGAACCCCACGGGGCTGGATTCGAAGCGGACACTCAGGCCTTCTTTTTTCGCGTCTTCCTGGGTGCGGCAGCAGCGGCTCTGCCAGTTGCGGATTTTGTGGCGGTGGCTTTAGCAATTGCGGCCCGCCGCGGCTTCGGTTTCGCGATCAATTCCGCTGGCTCCAGCCGCTTGGCCGACTTCCATAGACGTTCCAGGTCATAGAACTGGCGGGCTTTCTCGGAGAAAACATGGACCACAAAATCCACATAGTCGAGCAGCACCCACTCCGCCTGCTTGTAGCCCTCGGCGTGCGTCACGCGCATGCCCAGTGCCTCCAGGCGCTCGTCCACGGCATCGGCGATCGCCTGGACCTGGCGGGGGTTGGTCCCGCTGCACATCACAAAGTAGTCAGTAAACGCACCGGAATCTTTTTCCAGTTCGAGAACCGTGACATTGTCCGCTTGTTTGTCCTGGCAGGCGAGGATGGCTTCATTCACCTGGAGTTTGAGGTCGTCCTTTTTCTTCATACGGGCTGATTGATTGTAACCCGCCGATCCGTAGAGATGCGGCTTGCGGCGTTCTCAGCCGCCGCAATCGACCACAACCCGCGCAGGGAGGAACGCCCTCCTTCGACTTCGCTCAGGACCCGTCCAGCCGAGCAAAGCCCGGCGGAGTCCTGTGCATCCGCAACGTCCGAGCCAGACACCCAGGCTTACTTTTCCAATCGCTTTCCGCGGTACAGTCCGTGCTTGTGTATGTAATCCGCCACCTGCGGATCCAGCCATCGTCGGAGCGGCTTGCCTTGCGCCGCCGCCGCCCGAATCGCGGTTGCGGAGACGCTCTGGTTGACGCCCTCAAGCAAGTGCAGCGTGACCCCGGGAAGAACGAGGTCTCCTTTTGCCGGCTGCTTCTGAAACGGACGCGTCACCGCCGCCGCAGGCCGCAAATCTTCGGGCAACGATTCGGCCACGTCGCGCAGTGAATATCCGGGCCGGCTGGCCACGATGAAATCGCATTCGGCCAGAAGCGCGCGCGCCTCGCGCCATTTCGCGACATCGCGGAACGCGTCAATCCCGATCAGGAAGAAAAGCCGGTCCGATTTCTTAAGAGTCTGTTTCAGGCGTCGTACCGTGTCGATCGAATAATTCACGCCATCTGACTCAGGCTCAGCTCCGGAAGACTCCAGCAACGACGGTACAAACCCCTTTTGATCCTGTGTTCCGAGCGCCACCATGGCATAACGGTGGATAAACGCTGTGAGCGGCTGTCTCTGCTTATGGGGAGGAACATTCGCCGGCACAAACAGAACCTGCCGCAGAGAGTAACGGCTGGCCGCCGCTTGCGCCAGAGCGAGGTGCCCACGATGGATGGGATCGAAGCTGCCGCCGAAAAGCCCGATATTCATTCCGATATTTTCCTGTTATTGTCCCGCTAGTTTCGTCGTTGCCGGTCGGTGTTGCAAGTCCTGTTACCAGACCATTACGAACTATGTTCCCTTATCGCCTTTTTGTACCAGCGAGTTTTGCGGAAAGCATCGTATGAGACTACGCTGTGGACAAGGCTTCTGCTTCTGTCTCTACGTTGCCTTCCAGGTTGTGCCTGGCAGGGTGTACCTCTGGCCACTGTGCCGCCAGGAAACTGCGGTGGACTGTAGTAACTCGCTCTGCGCGCTGTCCGCGCATAGCATGAACCCATGCGAATGAAACTCCCCCTCATCCGCAGCTTGGCCGTAGCTCCGGCGCGCGCTCCCATCCTGCGCTACGGAGTCGCTCTCCTCAGCACCGTCCTGGCGCTGATTCCAACCTTGTTTTTTTCCGATATCGCGGAGAGCCGGCTCGTCGTGTTCGCGGTCGCCGTGATGGTCAGCGCCTGGTACGGAGGATGGAAGCCGGGACTGGCCGCCACCTCTTTTGCTCTGACCGTGAGCGCCTATTATTCCTTCGCCGGAGATCTGACTCCAAGCGAATATCGCAGGGCGATCGCCCACCTCGCCTTGTTCTTTGCTGTGGCTCTCCTGATCTGCTGGTTTAACGCTGCCCTCCGGGCTACGCAGGAGAGCCTGCGCCGCTCCGAGAGCAACTTTCGCTCGCTGGTGATGAACGCGCCTTATGGCATCTGCCGCTGCGACGCGCTTGGGATCCTCCAGGACGCAAACCCCGCGCTGGTGGCTATGTTTGGATATGACAGCGCCGCCGATCTCACCGGCAGACATCTGGGCAGCCTATACTCCGATGCCCAGCAATGGTTTCAAACCGCCGATTATTTTCACGCGCGCAAGGAATTCAACAACCTGACCACGGAGTGTGTCCGCAAGGACGGCGGCGCCATCGTGGCGCGCATTTCCGGACGCTCGATTCCAAACGGCAAGAGCGGAGGGAGCTTCGAACTTTTCATGGAAGACGTTACCGAAACTCGTGTGCTGGAACTGCAACTCCGTCAGGCGCAAAAAATGGAAGCGATCGGCCGTCTTGCCGGCGGCATCGCACACGACTTCAACAACCTGCTGATGGTGATCTCCGGCTATTCCGAGTTTCTGCTCGAGCGTCTCGGACCCGATCCGAGGCTGCGCGGGCCGGCGCAGGAAATCTCCAATGCCACGCAGCGAGCCACGTCGCTGACCCGACAATTGCTGGCCTTCAGCCGCAAACAAATGCTTGCTCCCAAGATACTCGACTTGAACGAGGTGGTGGCCGAGAACCTGAAAATGCTGACGCGCATGATCGGCGAGGATATCGATCTTGTCATGGTTCCAGGCCCCGCAATCGGCGCGGTGCGTGCCGATCCCGGCCAGATTGACCAGGTCATCATGAACCTTGCGGTGAACGCTCGCGACGCCATGCCGCAAGGCGGGAAGCTCACCATCGAGACCACCAACGTCACCCTCGACGAACATTTCGCGCGGACTCACGCTCCGCTCACCGCGGGCGACTACGTCATGCTTGCCATCAGCGACACGGGAGTCGGCATGGACACCGAAACCCAGTCCCGCATCTTCGAGCCTTTCTTCACCACAAAGGGCGCCAAAGGGACTGGCCTCGGCCTTTCCATGGTGTACGGCATCGTGAAACAGAGTGGTGGCTTTATCTTTGTCGACAGTCAGCCGCAGCGCGGCACCGCGTTCCGGGCCTATTTTCCCCGAGTCGATGGCCGGGAAGACGCCGCCGCTGCGCAGGATTCCCTCGGCCTTCCCCGCGCCGATCATGGGCAGGAGACTATTCTCCTCGTCGAAGATGAAACCAATCTCCGCCGTCTTGCCCGCCAGTATCTGGAAACGCAGGGTTACAAGATTCTCGAAGCCGAAGACGGTGCCGCTGCTCTGCAAATCGTAGCCGGCCATGAGGGCGTGATCGACCTCCTGCTCACCGATGTCATTATGCCCGGCATGAATGGCCGCGAATTGGCCGCGCAGGTGACGAATCTGCTGCCGGATGTCCGCGTGCTTTACATGTCGGGTTACACCGAGAACGCGGTTGGCCTGGATGGCACCCTCGATGCTGGCATTAACCTGCTCCAAAAACCGTTCAGCCTTCCCGTTCTGAAAGACCGTGTGCGCGAGGTGCTGGATTCCGAGCCCATCCCCCTGGAGGTCGTCATGCAATCCCGCGGCTCAAGCGTTGTTGAAAAGAAGGTTCCACCGTTCCGAGCTCGCCGTTTCAATCTTCAGCTTCCGTTGCGCTATCGTCCGCTCGGTGAAAAGAGCTGGCGCCCCGGCACCACCGAGAACATCAGCCGCTCGGGATTGCTGTTCCAGGCCCAGGAATTTCTGCATCCGAACGCTCAACTGGAGATCAGCCTGGTGCTGCCGCCAGAAATTGCCGGGCTCGCGGCTACAGAGGTTATCTGTCGCGGAGAAGTGGTCCGCTCTGTCGAAGCCCAAGGACAAGGCGTGACCGCGGCTTTGGCGGCAAAGATTCTCCAATACCATTTCCAGCACGGCGCCCACGTCGCCCAAGCGTAGGGTGCTGGAGAGACGGCCGCCCCCGGTCATCAATCCGCGGTTACTTTCGATCGCCGGCTGAGCTTGAATAACGCCCGCCGGGGCTGTTACATTGCGGCCAGTAGCATTGCATCGCTTAGTGAGGGCTGGCCATGTCCCTGGTCGTAAAACTCGAAGACGATCTCGGCGAACGTAGTGAGTGGGTCATGTTGCACGGGGTGGTTCCGGCTACCAGCAACGCGGATTTCCTGCTGCTCAGCGGGATTGATCCATTCGGCAAAACCGTTTTCAATCACCTGCAGATGGAGAGCTTCCTCAAGGAATGGGATCGCGCGAAAGATCGAGTGCGCGATGAGACCCAATTAGAGGCGTGGGAAAAGGTGAAGCACATGGCGGAAACCTGCCGACACGACCGCGATCTGTATCTGCGCTTCGTTGGCAATTAAGCGCGTTTTAGCGGATCCGATGGATCCCGGCGGTCGATTTTCAGTTTGGCGGGGTCGCGACGTTCGGCGATAAGTTCGTCTGCCAGTGACCTTCCGGGTTTTATGTATTGCCGGATGCGCCGCTGAGCTCGGTCGAGGCGGCGTTTTAGTGTAGTGATCCGCAATTCTTCGTCCTCGGGTTGCGGCACGATCACCTCACTATGCCGTTATCGACAAGCCGTAAAAGAAGCGTTAATTGGCTGGCACACTGCGCTACTTCGCCGGCAGATTCGCTTCCAGAAACCTCACCGCGTTTTCCCCCATGATCATCCGGATCTCCTGTTCGGAATAGCCCGCTTCCAGCATTGCATCGGTGACCTCGACCACTCCGGTCGTGTCAAACGGAGCCGTGATGGCCCCGTCAAAGTCCGAACCGAGGGCCACATGTTCCACGCCCACGCGATCGGAAACATATCGCATCGCCTTCACAATCGCCCGCGCATCGGTGCCGCAAGTCGCCGTGTCCCAATAGCCGATGCCGATCAATCCGCCCTTAGCCGCCACCGCTCGAATCTGATCATCGCTAAGGTTCCGGTTGTTGTCGCATGTCCCCTTCACGCCCGTGTGGGAAACGACCAGCGGACGGTTGGCAATCGCTAGAACATCTTCAATCGTCCTGGCCGAGGCGTGCGCCAGGTCGACGATCATGTGCCGGGCCTCCATTTGCCGGACCCACTCGCGGCCTTTTTCGGTGAGACCCGTTTTCTGAACTCCTGCCGACGATCCTCCAATATCGTTATCGAAAAAATGGCTGGGCGACATCATCCGGTACCCGGCGCGGTACAGAACATCGAGATTCTCCAGCTTGCCGTCGAGCGCGTGCGCCCCTTCGATCGAAAGCAATCCGGCTGTGAGCTTGCCATTGAGCCGCCGGCGGTCCAGATAGCTGGAGAGGTCGGCAGCAGTCTCAATCACCACGAAGCCGCCTCGCGAGCCGCGCGCGAATTGATGCAGTCGCCGCGCGTGATACAGCGCGCGCTCAGTCAGGCTGTTCCATGTTGCCGGCGGCCAGCGATCCACAATTGCCAGCCAGAAAATGTCGTCGTTTTTGTCTTCATTGCTCTCAATGTTTAGACCGTGGGGACTCTTCGTAGGCAGTGAGAACACTTGCAATGCGACGTTGCCGTCCGCCAGTCGCGGGATGTCCAAGTGCCCGTAGGTGCTGCGCTCCAGCAGGTCCCGGCCCCACAAGAGCGAATCGGCGTGAAGGTCGGCGACTGTGAGTTCTTTGTGCAGATTCAGCGCTCGCGCCGATGCCGGGTAGGGCGGCTTCTTCAGCAACTTGTTCTCCCGCTCGTCCACCAGCGGCGGGATCGCAATGAAGAGCGCGACCACGATACACAGAACTAGCAGAGTGATTTGAACCGACCGTCTGCGCACAAAACCTCCCAGGGTTCGAAGTAACGCGTTCGAAGGAGCATGCGAAGCAACACGGCACTTAGAGTGGACTTGCCCGGCGTGATAACTTGACCCGCATCACTTCGACAACGATCCCAGCGCCTCGCGAAACAGCACGTCAAAACTCTGGGGACTCTTGCCGCCCCGCGCCGCCAGCAGCGCCTTATCGGCCGCCGCCCTCTGATAGCCCAGATTTACCAGCGCGGAAATAACGTCTTCCTCCACCGGGCTCGCCAGCGCCGCGCTCATTTCGGACGCTCCCACGGCCACTGGCAGCTTGTCACGCAGCTCCAACACCATGCGCTCGGCAGTCTTCCTGCCGATTCCCGGAATGCGCGTGAGCCGGGCCAAGTCGCCGCTACGAATCGCGCCCACCATCTCATCGGCCGGCATACCGCTTAGAATTGTGATCGCCAGCTTCGGACCAATCCCGCTCACGGTCAGCAGTTTTTCGAAAAGCTGTTTCTCGGCCAGACGCAGAAATCCATACAGGCTCAGAGCATCCTCGCGAACATGGGTGTGGATGTGGAGTGCAACTTCAGCGCCCGCCGCCGGCATTTCCGTGAACGTAGGCACGGTGATCGTGACGTCGTAGCCGACCCCGTGAGTCTCCACGATCGCCTGGTTCGGACGTTTCGCCAGTAAAGTTCCTCGAAGGTGCGCAATCATCCGGGCTATTGTACGGCAGCGCCCACGTGTATCCGCACCCGCCAGGCTGTCCCGTGGCCGAGGCGAATAAAAATACACTTTTCCTATCTCTTCCACAGGAAGTTTCGCCCCTCCACAGTTTTTACACAACGCACCCGCACTTTGCCGTTGCGTTAATTTTTTCCCAGCCGCAAAGTGCTTGCAGTCAAAAGCGTGCGATGTTCTGAATTTGTTCCGACCAGGATACAAGCGTTGCCGGTGATTTCTTGAGAGTGAATCATCGGGGGAAATTCGACACATGTCCAGTGTGCCGGTGCCCAGGCTTTGCGGCCTCCTCAGAAATCCTTCTTCCAAGAGGGATGGAAACGCAGAATCCTAACCTGAGCGCGAGCTTAGGGGCATTTGATGCAGAGCACTTTTAGGAGTGCAGCTGCGCGATGATCTTTCGCCTCGGCGAAAGACGGCAGTCAGAATGTCCGCGATAACAATGCGGCCCGGGTGGCTGGCCCAGGCCGCATTTGTTTTTTGCTCTCGACATCCGTCTTGCAGGCATTCCCAATTTTTGGAAACCGCTCCGCCTCCATCGCGCGTTTCCCACGATCAGACGCCACTCAACGGCGCAGTCAGCGTGTCCAAACGCCAGTCTCCTCCCACTTATTACTTTTCGGATACCCTCCTGCGAGCACCACAACCAGGGCCACCTTTCTTTTCTTTTGCGGGGGGATCTGGGGAGTAATAAGTGGGATAGCTTGTCCATCTAGAGGGCATGAATTGTGGGGAAGGGCCTGCTTTTGCCGTGAAAATGGCATGAAAGTACCGACCCATCGTTTAGCCAACAGGCCGCCCGAACGATCATGGGAAGGGTTTGGAAAGAGGGCAGAGGCTCGCTCACGCGCAGTCCGCGCAATTCAAGGTGTAACGTCGAAAACATCTTTGATCAAAAAGTCATCGGCGATGCCGGCTTTTAGGGCATTAAACTGTTGACTACCCGATCGGCTCAGCTTGTACATCGCCTCCAACGTCCGCAGAACATTAACGTGTGTCACGCCCTTCTCTTCGACGTACTCACCAGGTTTTATGTGAGCCCCGGCAAAAATTGTGACGATGTGGTTAGCTTTTTTCGGATCGTTGTCCCCTGGGTCGGTCAAGCCCCCGCTAAAACTGAATTGACTGTTCTCGTCGAAAGTGAGAATCAGCAGACTGTTATGCTGCTTCGCCCAGCGGTAGTAGCCGTCGATGTGCTGCCTCAACCACCTGTCGCCAGTCCCGATAGCCGACGGAATCGAACCGTTGTGCATGTCATTTACAAGGTTCGGGATAACAAAAGAAACAGTCGGCAGCGCATTGTAATCCGAGGGAAAGTCTTGCGGAAATCGCAGGTTTGAGGAATCGTCTACCGTCTTGCCATGAGGCACATTGGAAAAGCTTACCCAGGGAACGTGTTTGCGGGCATAAAGACCTTCCTCCGTAGTCGGCGAGCCGATCTCGGGCAGGCCTTCGGAATATCCTTTGAAGGAACGGCCAGCATGGATCAACTCCTCTCCCAGATTGCCCGTTGTAAGATCACGGCTCGGGATTTTGTCGGTAAATCCAACGTGCTGGTTGCTCCCCGAGAAGAGCCAGAAATAGTTTCCCTCGCTATGGTGTTCCTCGGCAAAACACTTGGTGAGGCTCGCTCCCTCTTTCCTGAGAACGTCATTGATATACGAGGCGTTCTTGTTGCCTATAATTTGCTCGTAATCTTTATTTTCCTCCACCACGATCACGACATGGTCGTACACGGGAAGGCCCGCAGCCCACGGGAGCGGCAGAGGGATGTTCGCCTGGAAGGCCAGCGCTGGGCCCACGAGGGACAGAATACCGATGCCGGGCAATAGGAGGGCGAGAACAAGCGCCAGGGTCGACGTTGTTAAACTGTTCGGCTTGGTCTGATTTCGCGCCATTTGGCATGCTCATCAGGCGCGAGAGGAATCACCTCGTCGGCTGTGTAGCGGGGAGTGGAGGTTTGAACTCTGGTCTCAAATCCTCATCGGCATCACAATATAGCGGTACTTATAATCTTCGCCTTCCGCGGGACGAAGCTGGCCGGCAGACTGGGCATCCTTCAGCTCTAGTTTCACCTCACACGAACCGGTTGCCTTGATGAAGTCGATCAGATATTGAGCGTTGAATCCGATCGCCATCGGCTCACCGTCATAGGCGATTTCAATGGAATCCTCCGACTCGCCAGTCTCGGTCGATGATGCGGAGAGCTTCAACTCGCCTTTCTCCAGACGCAACCGCACGGCGCGCGACCGCTCATCGGCGAACTGCGCTACCCGCGCGATCGCCGCTCCCAGTTCTTCGCCCTGCAAGGTGATCGATTTGGAGACATCCTTTGGCAGCACGGCCTCGTAGTTGGGGAACTGGCCCGTAAGCTGGCGGGATGTCAGCAACCGCGGACCAACGCGGAAGAACAGTGTGGACTCGTCTTTGGCGAAGTCGATGGTCTCGACATCCGAATCGAGAAGCGATTTCAATTCGTCCATCGCCTTTTTCGGAATCAGCGTCTTCATCTCGCCCGAAACGCCTTCAAACTTTTCTCCCGTGCGCTCCACGTGCGCCAGGCGGTGGCCATCGGTCGCAACCATGGTGATCGACTCCGGCTTCAGCACCATCAAGGCCCCATTCAACGTGTAGCGCGACTCCTCACTGGCAATGGCGAAGCCTGTCTTGGAAATCATCGACCGCAACACCGCCGCCGGAATCTTAATCAACCCTACTGACGGAAACACCGGCAGCCCCGGGAAATTCGACTTCGCCATTCCAACCATTTTCGTGTTGGATCGTCCGCAGCGAATACTGACCCAATGGTTCTCAAGCAATCGAATGGTGATGTCGGCATCGGGCAGCAGCTTTACGTAGTCATAGAGTTTGCGTGCCGGAATTGTGCATGCGCCTTCCTTTTTGACTTTAGCACTACACGAGGTCCGCAGGCTCAGGTCGAGGTCCGTCGCCGTCAGCGACAACTTGTCTCCCGCAGCCTCGAAAAGATAGTTGGAGAGGATGGGAATCGTGGTCTTGCGCTCCACCACGCCCTGAGTGGCTGTCAGTTCGCGAAGAAGCTCAGACTTGCTGACCGTAATTTCCATGGTCGTTGATGTTGCGGCTACCGCAGGGGCGACTTCCACCGGCATATTGGGTCTCCCGACTCTACTTCTGTTCTCTTTTTATATCAAATACAAATACAAGAAAACCAGTAGTAACCGTAGGTGCTGCTGAGAAGTGGAAAATCAGTCCAGGTCCCAATGGTTCAGTCGCTTCCACGTCGACTCTTCGTGTGAACAATCACTTCTCGCTGCAGTGGAGGCCATGGCAACCCCCAGACGGTTCCAGGGTTTCCATCTCGTCTCGCACACGATCCACAAACACTCCACAGCATGAAGGCAGGAAGAATGGCCTGCAGAGTGGAAAAACGGGTGGAAGCCGCCATTTATGCGCCCAATTGCTCGGTCAACTTATTGAGCAGCCTGTTTAAATCTTTATCGTCTTTGCGAACACCTTCAATCTTGTCCACTGAATGCAAGACCGTGGTGTGGTGCTTGCCGCCGAACTGGCGTCCAATTTCAGGCAGGGAAGCCTCTGTGAGGTGCTTGGCCAGGTACATCGCAATCTGCCGAGGATAGACGATAGAGCGCGAATTATTTTTCGCCTTAATTTCCACCAGGCGCAGACCGAATTGCTCGGCCACCGCTTTCTGAATGGATTCAATCGTCACCTTGCGCGCCTGCGAATCAATGAAATTCTTCAATACCTGCTGGGTGTAGGGAAGCGTAATTTCCGCCCCAATCAGCGATGAATGCGCCACCAGGCGGATCAGCGCCCCTTCCAGTTCGCGCACATTCGAGCGGATGTTCTGGGCGATAAACAACGCCACATCCGTCGGCAACGTCACCCGCTCCTGCTCCGCCTTTTTTTGCAGGATGGCGACTTTTGTCTCCAGGTCCGGTGGCTGAATGTCGGCGATCAGGCCCCACTCGAACCGGCTGCGCAAGCGATCCTCAAATTCGGCCAACTCCTTTGGCGGGCGGTCGCTGGCGATGACAATCTGCTTCATCGACTCGTGCAGCGCGTTAAACGTGTGGAAGAACTCTTCCTGGGTGCGCTCTTTCTGGGCGAGAAACTGGATGTCGTCAATCAGCAATACGTCCATCGTCCGGAATTTATCCCGGAAGCTGATCATCTTGTCGTAGCGCAACGAGTTGATCATCTCGTTGGTGAACTTCTCGCTCGACACGTAGCAGATTGCCGCCTGTGGAGTCCGCCGCTTGATCTCATGCCCGATCGCCTGCATCAGGTGGGTCTTCCCCATCCCGACGCCTCCATACAGGAACAGGGGGTTGTAGGCTTTCGAAGGGCGCTCCGCCACGGCCTGGCAAGCCGCGTGCGCGAACTGATTCCCGCTGCCGATCACGAACGCGTCGAAGGTATAGCGCGGATTCAGTTGAGCAGCGCTGTCCCAGTCGAATCGCGCCTGGGCTGGATGCAACCCAGGTGCCGGCTGCGGACCAGGGGACGGCGCCGATAGGCCGCCATTGTGGCGGATCGGCGTGTTCGAAGGATCATCCTCGGCGGTAACGAATTTCACATCGTCGTATCCCAGGCCGAGAACATCGACCGCTTCCTGAATCAGATCTGCGTATTTGTCGCCGACATGGCGAAACTCGGCGGTCGGAATGCGCACGAACAGAACTCCATTGCTGGCGTGGCTGTACCGCGTCGGCTTCAACCAGGTGTCGTAGGAGTGCCGGTTGACTTTCTTTTCCAGGGCGTCAAGGATGCGCACCCACGGATTCGGGACGATGGCAGAACTGGTGAGGGACATTGTTTACCAGAATATCGAAAGCGCCGGCGTAAAAGCGTCCGGGAAAAACAAAATCTTGTAAATGAGTTCTTCGTTTACTGCAGAGCAGCTTCTGTTTTGCAGTACGGGTTGTCGTTGAAATTTATTACGAGTCGAACGGCATACTAGCACAAAAAAAACGCCGCGTCGGCACGTTGCCGCAAAATTTTTCCTGGCGGGACGCTTTCCCGAATCGCGATTTTATTGCGCTGTCAAGTGTCGAGAAACTAACTGCCGCGCAAAGTGTGCAACTACGAAATCGCCCGGCGTTCCCGTTTCGCTGGCGCTGTAGTTTTGTAGTCCCCGGGATATACCACCACCGAACGTCTTCCGCCCTCGCCGTCACTCTCGGTGCGCAAATCCTTTTCCTCACGCAGCGCCAAATGCACGATTCGCCGCTCCCGCGACGACATCGGTCCGAACCGGTAAGGCTCGCTTGTCCGGCGGACATGTTCCGCCGCCACCCGAGCGGCCAGCTGCAATTCGTCGATCCGCATCGCCCGGAAATTCCTGCAGTCGAACCATATCTTCTCGTGTTCGTTGCCCTGCAGATGCAGGACCTCCGACGCCAGCAACTCAAACGACCGCAGCAACTCGCCACCCCGATCCAGCAATAGCCCCGAATCCGGCCCCGCAAACTCCACCAGAATTTCCGGATGTTCCCATTCGCGATTCTGCGCGATCGGCGGATCCACGGTGATCCGGTATTTCAGCTTGAACCCGCCGTTCGAAATTACGGCCTGGAGGAATTCCCCAATCTGTTTTGCAGCCACGACCTTATCTGTAATCGGCATAAGTCAGCTCTCAGCCATCAGCTCTCAGCCATCAGTAAAGGCCAAAAGCGTGCAAACGAACAATTTCGTATCAGGGTATCGCCTTGGTGATACCGAAAATCTTCAAAAGCCAGTTGCCCCCTTAGGGGCTGGATTAAACTGATGGCTGAAAGCTGACGGGGCTATTTTTCTTTTTTTCTCGCCCGCTTCTCCATCATCTCGCGCATCTCGCGCCCCAACGAGGTGCGATTCATCACCGCCTGTTGGACGATCCCGATCAACTGGCCCGCGGCCCAGTACAATCCCAATCCCGCCGGCAGATACCAACTCATGTAGCCCAGCATACCCGGCATCATGAAGTTCATCATCTTCTGCTGCGCCGGGTCCATTCCCGCCTGCGGCGTCATCCGCTGCATGAAAAACATGGTAACGATGATCGCAATCGGGAGAATGTGCCACGGATCGGCCGCCGAAAGATCGTGGATCCATAGCCATGGCGCATGCCGCAGATCCATCGCGACGTTGAGCATGCGGTAGTACGCAAACAAGAACGGCATCTGGATCACAAGCGGCAAACATCCGCCCGCAGGATTCACGCCTTCTCTCTTATAGAGCGCCGAAATCTCTTCGTTCATTTCGGCCTTCTTCGGATCTCGCAAGCTATATTTCTTGTACTTTTCCTGGATCGACTTGATCTGCGGCGCCACGCGTTGCATCTTCAGCATCGACTTCATCTGAGACAACCGCAGCGGCAGGAGGGCCAGGTTGATGACCAGCGTCTGTAACAGAATCGCCCAGCCCCAGTTCGGGACGATGTGGCTGTACATCCATTTCAACCATAGAAACAGAGGCCGCGCGATGATTCCCAGCCAGCCGAAATCGATGATCGCGCGCAAATCTGGTTCCGCGCCTGTGATACCCGGCACGGCCACCGATTCCAGGTCCGACAGCGCCTTGGGACCGACATACAGGCGCTCCTCTGTCGAGCCTTTCATGCTGCCGACTGCTGCGCCCAGAACGTCCACCTTATCCATCTGCTTGTTGTTCGCATCAGACGTGTTATGGGGAATCTCAATGGTGTTGTGCAGTGTCACCATCGCCGCGTTCTGCGGATCCCGCGGCAAAAAAACGGCCGCGAAATATTGGTCTGACACTCCCGCCCAGTGGAATGGTCCTGGCAGCGTCCCGCCCCCGCTGATCTTCTTGATCGCCAGGCGCTCGACCTTGCTGTCAAATTGATAGACGATCTGGGCGGTCGCGTACTGGGGTCCGGTCGTATCGCCGCCGAACCCGGCCGGCCACATAGGGAACGCCGTGACCTGCGCGCCTTTCACCGTGACCGAAGTTCGTACTCCGACCACATAGCTGTCACGATCAAATTTGTAGGTCTTCTGTACCGCCGCGTCGCTATCGTCGTAGGCAAATGTGATCTCCGCCGGAGTCCCTGCGGGTGCCCCATCCTTCCGCGCACTTTGCGGAAGGGTGGATGCCACATACAGCGCCGTGTTCAGCTTGTTTCGCAGCGTCTCGTCATATGTCCACAACTCCAGCGGATACCCAAATTTCTCCGCCGCCACCGCATTCACCAGTTCCAGCTGACCGCCTTTGTCGTCGGTGTACTTTTTCAGTATCCAAGACTTAACCCGGCCGCCACGATTGGTAAACACGATCTTAAAGACGTCATTTTCGATCACCGTCTCCGATTCGCTCGTCGCCTGCTGGGGAACAGATGCCGGTGCATTCGCGCCATTCGCCGTTGAAGCTTGTGTGGATTGGGTGGGGCTCTGCGCAGGGACCGCCGCTCCCGGCTGTCCAGACGAGCGCGTCTCGGCGGCGTTCTCCGGCTTCGCCGGAGTCTGAGGCCCGTACTTCTTCAAAAGCGGCTGGAACAGCATGATGACCAGGAACGTCAGCGCAAACACCACCAACAGCTTGCGGTCCATCCCGGGTTCTTGTTGCGGATTATTAAATTCAGCCAAATCAGTTAACTCGTCATTTCTCGCGTTTTGTGCGAATAAGAGGAATTCTCCACAGCAGCCTTTACCACCAGATCCAGCCCGCCCGGGGCCAGCGGATGACACCGCAAAACCCGCCAAGCCGCGATCGCCCCGCCGCGCAACGCGCCATACCGTTCTACCGCTTCCATCGCATATTCCGAACACGTCGGCACGTACCGGCACGCCGGCGGAAACGCGGGCGAAACCCACCGTTTATAAAGTCGCAGCAGCGCGAGCGCGAGAAACTTCATCTCTATTTCTCTCTCTCCATCAGCTTTTTCGCGATTACGTCCAGGGCCCGGCCCACTTCTTCGAGCACCACCGAAAATTCCAGCGTCAGCACCGACTTCTTTGGATTGATTACCACATCAACCCCCTTAAGCACCGAACGCCGCAGCCGCACTGCTTCGCGCAGGCGCCGCTTGATCCGGTTCCGCACCACCGCGCCGCCGAGCACCTTGCCCACCGTGAACCCGACGCGCGCGCTTTTCTCCGGTGCACTGCCCTGCGTCGAAGAAGGGCCTTCCGCCTGCGGCAAATAGAACACGGTCATGTGCGAGGAGAAGTGCCGCCGCCCCTGCTTGTACACGCGATCGAAGTCAGCGTGTTTCAGCAGCCGCCCCGCGTGCGGGAAGCTGCCGCCCGCCTTTGCTGCGGGCTCCTCTCCACTCCGCTTCGGAGCGTCGGCGCTCACTAGCTCACAATCCTGCACAATAATTATGAATAACGACGGCCTTTGTTGCCCGTTGTGGGGAAACTAATCGCGGAAACCCGGCGCCACTGAAACACGCTTGCGACCCTTCGCCCGGCGGCGAGACAGCACAGCAGCTCCGCTCTTGGTCTTCATGCGAGTCCGGAACCCGTGCTTCTTCGAGCGCTTGCGCTTGTTAGGTTGAAATGTACGTTTCGGCATCGAAAAGTCCTGCTCCTGATCGAATCAGATGGCTTGAGGCAAACCGTAAGTATAAATGACGTTGACTGTCCCCGGCAAACCCGCGTACTCGCTACAATGGCCCTGACCCACTAACTCCTGTTTACCGCGAGCCATGAACCTCGATGACACAATCGTCGCTATCGCCAGTCCGCCCGGTCGCGGCGGCATAGGCGTTGTCCGCCTGGCTGGCCCTGAAGCGCGCAAGATAGTTGCACCCATGCTCCGCCTAAGCCGGGAACTGGAGCCCAACCGGTCCCTGCGCTGCGATCTAATAGAGTCGTGTGGCGCGGGCGCCCCCGCTCGCGAAACTGCCGAGCTCACCACAACTCCGGTCCGCATCGACGAAGTCGTAGTCACCTACTTCGCCAAACCCCACTCCTACACCACCGACGACATCGTCGAAATCTCGGCTCACGGCTCGCCCGTCGTCCTCCGCCACATCGTCGAACTCTCTTTAGCCGGCGGCGCTCGCCTGGCCCAGCCCGGAGAATTCACCATGCGCGCCTTTCTCAACGGACGCCTCGATCTGACCCAGGCAGAAGCTGTCCGCGACCTGATCGACTCGCAAACCCTGTTTCAGGCCAAGGTCGCCGCCCAGCAACTCGAAGGCGCTCTCTCCAATCGCCTCAAGCCCATAAAGCAGAAATTAATCGATCTCGTCGCCTTGCTCGAGGCGGGCATTGATTTCGCCGAGGACGATATCTCCGTTGCACCCGACGCGACCATTCTGGACCGCATCGCGCAAGTCAAAGCCCCACTCACTCAACTGGCCGCCACCTTTACTTACGGTAAGATCGTCCATCAAGGCATGACGCTCGCTATTGTGGGCCGTCCCAACGTAGGCAAATCAAGCCTCTTCAATCGTCTGGTCGAAAGCGAGCGCGCCATTGTTACCGCCCAGCCCGGCACCACTCGCGATCTGGTCAGCGAAACCGTGGCGATCGGTGGAATTCCTGTCGAACTCGTGGACACGGCCGGCATCCGCCGCGCCCTTGATGAAGCCGAAAGCATCGGCATCAAAAAGTCGATGGAGGCGCTGGCCGATGCCGACTTAGTCCTCGTTGTCCTGGACACAACCCAGCCCTTGTCTGCCGAAGACCACGACTTACTAACCCAGGTAGAAGGTCGCCCAGCGATCATAGTAGAAAACAAATCCGACCTGCCGGGCACATGTGGAGATGAGACCTGTGGGGACGGGCGCAACTTTTCGGTAAAGCTCCACTCTCCGCAGCGTATCCCCACCTCCGCCCTGACGGGCGAAGGCATCCCCGCCCTCCGAGATGCCATCTTGAATCACGTAGCTGGAGATTTCACAACAACGCAGGAATCCGGCTTCCTGACCAGCGTACGCCACCAGAAACTGGTCAACGACGCGCTAGCTTCGCTCGATGCTGCGACCCATGCCGTAGCCGCTCGCGTTCCGCACGAGATGCTCCTCCTTGATCTCTACGGAGCCCTGCGCCCTCTCGACGAAATCACCGGCGCCACCACCAGCGACGACATCCTAAACCTGATCTTCGGCACCTTCTGCATCGGAAAGTAAGTAACGTCCCCTGTAAACGTGCGATGATGCTTCGAGTTTCGAAAGGAGTCGTTTCCCCATGGCTGACGGAGCGCACCAGATTTTTTCCAACTATAAACGGCGAGATCCGCTCTTCCACTTTTTCATCCTGCCCGTATTCGCCATTACTCTTGTCGCGACCATCTACCATCTGGTTCGAAGACCGGGACTGCATTCTGTGTGGTTGGTCGTCGTCATCGTCGCGGTGATTGTCGCCATCTTCAAACTCCGGCTTTATCCCCTCAAAGTGCAGGACCGCGTCATCCGGCTGGAAGAAAGATTGCGCCTCGCGAGTCTAGTCGACGCTTCGCTTCATCCCCGCATCGCGGAATTTACGGAACCGCAATTGGTCGCGCTGCGCTTCGCGTCCGACGCGGAACTCCCCGCATTGGCGGCCCGCGTCCTGAACGAAAAGCTATCCGCCGCCGAGATCAGGAAAGCAGTCCAGCACTGGCGGCCGGACTATTGGAGAGTATGAACGTCACACCCGCCCGCTAAGCAATGGTCAGCGAATTGATTTTGCATTTACCGGTAATCACGTCTCATTCTCGCGGCGTTGAAAGTCGCCACAGCGGCAGTCGTTTCCGGGTACACAGAAGCAACGCAATTATTTCCCCGCGAGGTCGGCGATGAAAGCTGCAGCCGTGTTCGTATTACGGGTCGTTGTCCTTACCCTGGTTCTGATCACTGTTTTCATGATTGCCATTAACGTGGCTGGCATGGCACAGGCGCCGTTACCTTCAGCCCAGGCGGCGTCCACTCCAGCAGCTCAGGCGCAGCAGGCCGCTTCATTGCTCAAACCACTCCTGGCCTATACGTTCCTGGTTTCGCTGGTGACCGCCTGGATCATCCAGAGCTCGCGCTGGCGCGGATTGAAGTTGATTGCGGCGCTGGTCATCACCTTCTACGGCCTGATGACCTTTCTCAGCCAGATCGAAACTATCGCTTACTTGCGCGCGAAAATGCCGCCCGGGCTGATTAAGAACCTCTTTGTGATGGGAGCGGTAGTCGCGGTTCTGTTTGTTCCGCTGGCAGTCCTGATCATGGGGAAAATACGCGGGCCCGAGCAGCCTCACGCCGAGCGCGTTCTTACCATGAAGACCCAGGCAGCCCGTTTTGGCCTTCTCGCCATCGTGTACGTGGTGCTCTATTACCTGTTCGGATATTACGTGGCGTGGCAGAATCCCGAACTGCGCCTGTACTACTCCGGCACAACGGAGCTAAAGAGCCTCTACCAGGTAATGCGCTTTAACGTGACGGGAACGCCGTGGATGCTGCCGTTTCAGTTTGGACGGGGACTCCTATGGGCGCTATTTGCGTATCCCGTGGTCAGAATGTTGAACACCAGGAGAATTGAAACCGCGAGCATCATCGCGGCGCTATTCGGAGTATGGAGCTTCGCACTGCTCATGCCCAACCCGCTGATGCCCGCTTCTGTAGCGCACAGCCACTTCTGGGAGACGCTGTGGTGCAACCTTCTCTTGGGCGCAATCGTGGGATGGGTGCTGGCTGCAGATCCGGAGCCTGCGGCGCGGGGGCAAGCGCAGGCCATGTCGGCGGACGGCAGTTAAGACGGCGGGCGCCCGCCAGATGGTCGAGAAACTAAGCGGCGGTGGGTGTAATCCCCAGATCGTGACTATAGTCTCAGCGACGCTTGTTTTGCTTCAGCGGTGTCTATGATATTGAGAGGTTCGGAGACCTGACGGCGCTGCATTCAACATCGGCGAAAATGCGACGTTTAGCTATTCCTGTGCTTGGTTTAGTTGCGCTTGGGGGCGGTTCTGCGTGGTTCATCAACAAGTACTTTGGTATAGAGGCACAGGTTCTAGCGGCGCGGCTGTGGCAACCGCCCACCGCCCAACAGATCGAGGCACGTCAGTTACACGAGATCGCTGGTTGGATCAGCCTGGACTGCGGACGTGTCCGCTACCGTGAAGACGCAGACCGCGCTATCTCTTGCGCACAGGGTGCGCTGCGGACAAGGCGACCCTTCTACGTTGCGTTCGATTATGTCGGTCTTGATTCACACGGGACTAGTGGACTGGCCGCGAACTCAGAAGGGGACCTGTATGAGGTTCGTACTGATGAACTGGGGCGTGGGTGGGGAGGCTACGTTGCCACCACCGGCGTCGTGAGAACGGTGACTGTCATGCGCTGTCAGAAGGCCCCAATCGAACAGACTTCCTACCCTGCTAATAGGAACCTGACATGCCGCACCAACTCGAACGCTGAGTAGTTGGCATTAATATCCCCATTTCACCAACAATCACGCGGGCCCTCTCAAGATATTTGCTTTTCATTCGCCCCATGGCATACTGCGACAGCGGGGGCCGCCGTCCCCTACGTGGGACGTGGAACTGTAGGGAGCTGACCCGGCCGAAAATAATTTATTTTCGACCCGGTTTTCCTGCTGTGCTCCTCATACGTCCACAGGCGGAAAAAGTTTACGATGCAACGCACTCACTTAAACATCGTGGCCACTCTGGAAACCACCATCGGCCGTTTGCCGGCGAACATCGAAGCCGAGCGCTCCATCCTGGGCGCCGTCCTGCTCGACAATCACGCCTTCAACGACGCCGCCGAGCACCTGAAGCCCGAAGACTTTTCCATCGACTCGCACCGCCGCATCTATTCGCGCATGATGGATCTGGCCGAATCGTCGCGGCCCATTGACATCATCACGCTGGTCGAAGAGCTGGAGCAGAAGAAGGATCTGCAAGCCGTCGGCGATGTCGGCTACATCTCCGGACTGCTCGACGGCGTGCCCGACCGCCCTTCCATTGAGCACTACGTCAGAATCGTCCGCGACAAAGCTATCCTGCGCGGGCTGATCAACGTGGCCAATGCCGCCATCGCCAAAGCCAGCGAGCAGGCCGATCCCGCCGACGAGATCCTGAATGACGCCGAAGCTGCCGTTTTTCAGCTTTCCGAGAAGCGTATTGGCAAGGGCTTCCAGGGAATCAAGGAGATCGTTCGCAACTCCTTTGGCTCGGTCGACGCCCTGCTGCAACGCGGCCAGCGCATCACTGGCCTCGCCACCCACTACACCGATCTTGACGAGAAAACCAGCGGCTTCCAGAAATCCGACCTCGTCATTCTCGCGGCGCGCCCTTCCATGGGCAAGACCGCTTTCGCCATGAACATCGCCGAGAACGCCGCCATTGACGATGGCAAGGTGGTCGGCATCTTCTCCCTCGAAATGTCGAGTGAGGCCTTGCTGCAACGCCTGCTCTGTTCTCGCGCGATTGTTGACGCGCACAAGATGCGCACCGGTTCGCTCTGGGCTGATGACATGAAGAAAGTTGTCCGCGCCATGGAGGAACTCTCGAATGCCCTCCTGTTCATCGACGACTCGCCCGGCATTTCCCTGAGCGAAATGCGCGCCAAAGCCCGCCGCCTCAAACAATCGCAAGGGCGCCTTGACCTGCTGGTCGTCGACTACCTGCAACTCATGTCCGGTGGCAGCAAGCGCTTCGAAAACCGCACCCAGGAAGTCTCTTCAATCTCACGCGGGTTGAAAGCCATTGCCAAGGAACTCCAGGTCCCTGTCCTCGCGTTGTCGCAGCTCAGCCGCGCTCCCGAAAGCCGGGGAGGCGACCACCGGCCGCAGCTCTCCGATCTGCGCGAATCCGGGTCGATTGAGCAAGACGCCGACGTTGTTATGTTTATCTTTCGCGAGGAGATCTACAAGCAGGATGACCCAGACCTCAAAGGCCGTGCCGAAATCATCATCGCCAAGCAGCGCAACGGTCCGATCGGCAAGTTCAATCTAGCCTTTTTGCACAATTCCACCCGCTTCGCCAATATGCTTGAGGGCAACAACGAACCCGGCGAGTAGTGATCGCGCGTAAGGATGGCAGCCCTCGCACGCCGGTAGAGACGGGGCTTGCCCGTCTCCGCGGACATCCCTCAGTCGCCGACCCCCCCGCGTTAGAGTCTGCGGAGCCCAGTCCCCACCAGACACCGCTACCCTGTGGAAAAATTTGTGGATGCAAAGGACACGGCCCGGAATTCGTCAACACCGACCGGTTGGTGGGTTTATTTCAGAGACGTTCCAAAGCTCCTAAAGCTATGTTTCTAAGTTGGTTAACTCTCGAGTGGCAAGGACGACGTGGAACCGCTTGCGAATCAGTACTTTCGTCACAAAATATGAGATTTGCACATTATCCGAAAGGCTGTAACCCGCATCGCTAGCGGCTGGCGCTTGCCGGGAGGGGATGCGAAGGCTGCAAAAATACGGAAAAGCATGGCGTTTTTCACCCCTGCGGATCCTTATTTAGCAACCGTGAAACCGCCTAGCCGCTGCCCTCGCCCACCTTCAGCACCGCCAGGAAGGCCTCCTGTGGAATATCCACCCGCCCGATCCGCTTCATCCGCTTCTTGCCTTCCTTCTGTTTTTCCAGCAACTTGCGCTTGCGCGAGATGTCGCCGCCGTAGCACTTGGCGATCACGTTCTTGCGGATCGCCGGCACCGTCTCGCGGGCAATGATCTTCGCCCCAATCGCCGCCTGGATTGCGACCTCAAACATCTGCCGCGGGATCAGCTCTTTCATCTTCGCCGCCAACGCCCGCCCGCGGTCGTAAGCAAAGTCGCGATGGATGATGGTCGACAACGCATCCACCGGCTCGCCCGCCACCATGATGTCGAGCTTCGCCATCGGCGATACCCAGTTGCCCGACAGATGGTAATCGAGCGAAGCGTATCCCCGCGACACCGACTTCAGCCGGTCGTAAAAGTCGAGCACGATTTCATTCAGCGGCAGCTCGTACTGCAGCATCACACGCGAAGAGCTGACATATTCAAAGCTCTTTTGCTTCCCGCGCTTTTCCTCGACCAGCTTCAGAATGCCGCCCACATACTCTTCGTTAGTCAGAATCACCGCGAGAATCACGGGCTCTTCCACCTTGGCGATCTCACTGACATCGGGCCAGCGCGAAGGATTATCCACCTCGATCACCTGGCCGTCCGTCTTGGTGATCTGGTAGCGTACACCCGGCGCCGTTGTGATCAGGTCGAGATTGTATTCGCGCTCCAGCCGCTCCTGGATGATCTCCATATGCAGCAGGCCCAGAAAGCCGCACCGGAAGCCGAATCCGAGTGCCACCGAACTTTCCGGCTCGAAGAAAAATGACGAATCGTTCAGCTTCAATTTTTCCAGCGCCTCGCGAAGCTGAGTATGTTCATGTGCGTCGACTGTGTACAGGCCGGCAAAAACCATCGGCTTAATTTCTTCAAATCCAGGAAGCGGCTCAATCGCCGGCCGGTCATCATCCGTGATCGTGTCGCCGATCTTCGTATCCGCGACGTTCTTGATATTCGCGATGATGAATCCGACTTCGCCTGCGACCAGTTCCTCGACCTCTACCGGCTTCGGCGTGAGCGTGCCGAGCGTTTCCACCTGAAAAACCCGTCCATTCGACCACAGCCTAATCTTCTGCCCCTTGCGCAACCGGCCCTCGAATACACGAGCCAAAACCACAACCCCTCGATAAGGATCGAACCACGAATCAAAGAGCAGCGCCTGAAGATGCCGCTCGGGCGCCCCCTTCGGCGGCGGAACTCGCTTCACAATCGCTTCGAGAACATCCGGCACGCCCTGCCCGGTTTTCGCGCTGATCAGCAACGCATCGGACGCATCCAGCCCCACCGCGCTCTCAATCATCTCCCGGGTGCGCGCCACATCGGCGCTCTGCAAGTCGATCTTGTTGATTACCGGAATAATTTCGAGGCCGTGATTGATCGCCAGGTAAGAGTTCGCCAGCGTCTGCGCTTCGACGCCCTGCGATGCGTCCACCACGAGGAGGGCGCCTTCGCAGGCGGCCAGCGATCGTGACACCTCGTAAGAAAAGTCCACATGCCCCGGGGTATCGATCAGATTAAGCTGATAAATCTGTCCATCCTGCGCCGGGTACAGCATGCGGACAGCATGAGCCTTGATCGTGATACCGCGCTCCCGCTCCAGGTCCATCGAATCCAGAACCTGCGCCTGCATTTCGCGCATCGCCAGCGACCCGGTCAGCTCCAGCAGCCGGTCGGCCAGCGTGGATTTCCCGTGATCAATGTGCGCAATAATCGCGAAGTTGCGAATGCGAGAGGCTTCCATGGAGGTAAGTCGATTCTACAGGAGGGGTAAGTGTGGCGCGGGCGCCCCCGCCCGCGAAACTGTCGGCCAACGCTGACTGAGTCAGGGGGAGACCGAGCTAGAGGATAAAGTGCGGGGCTACGATGCTGATGAATTCGCGCGACGTGATTACCTTGGTGTTCTTCCAGAACTTTGGAAAATGCCGCTGGTTGCCGGTTATCAAATAGTCGACGCGGGCCGCGTCCGCGCATTCCAGGAACTTGTTGTCGTCGGGATCCTTCGCAACCTGGAGCGCACGCGCGGGGTTAACGAGCTGCGCATGGTTCTTTATGAGCTGTAGCAGTTGCTGCCGAAGGCCTTTGCGGATTTTGAATTCCGGGCGCGCGAGGACTTCCCCGTATTCCGCGAGAATGGCTTTGGTGACGTACAGCCTGGCGGGTCTGGTCATCGCAAGCACGAGCACGGCGCGCTGGAGCCCGTCCGGTTTCAGAGCCGCCGAGACGAGGATATTTGTGTCAATGACGAGGCGGAGCGGGATCATGGGCGGATCGCTGATCAGTGACGCTTGGGTTTTTGCGCGCGGTTGGCCTTGCGGGCGGACTGGATGACCTGATCAATCTGGCGCGAGCTGAGCCTGTTCGTGGCCTTGCGCCGCGACTCGTCTCCGATCAACTTGAGCACTTCCGGCTCGGGGGCGGCAAGTCGCACATAATCCCGGATGCTCAGCAGCACCGCCTTCGGAGTGCCGCGTTTTTCGATGACAAGGGACCGGCGTTCATCCTCTACCCGGCGTAGAAGCTTGCCGAAATTGGCGCGGGCGTGCAGTGCGGAGACGACGATGCTATCATTCTTCTCGGTTCTCAGCATGACGAACTCTCCAGTTCAATAAGTCGAACTGTACAGTTCAGCGGCCAATTAAGTCAAGCCGCGATGCCGGGTAGCCCCACGCAGAGCGCGCGCAGTGCGAGCGGCGCCACACGATCACCCACGCCGAGGCGAAGCTCGGCCGGCCGCCCTCCGGAGTTCAAATCATTGGGATAGCACGGCCACTTGCCGGGTCAGTAGTCATAAACATGCTCGACCACCACCCTCTCCGAGTGCGAGGCGTTCAGGGCTTGATCGAACGACGGCACGCCGCACGTGAGCACGATTCGCTGCCAGCCTGGATGCGTCAAGACAGGCATGGAGAAAAGTTGCCGTCCAAGCGAACCTTCGTAGCGCCATGCTTGCGGGGCCAGCACTGAGAGAGTGATCCGGGAATTTCCCGCGATCTCAACGAAGCGGACTCCATGTTGTGCCACGATGGAGGCAACGCTCGTGAACTCCTGGTAGCGCGGGAAGGCCACGATGTAGGCTTGCGGGCCCACACGCTTCACAAGCTTCAATTGGGGAATCTGGGATGGCAGCGTTTCGTCCAGATTTTCAACCCAGGCATACGTATTATCAGGCTCGCGGCCGTAGGTTGCGTGCGTCCCCTTCTCG